>Ga0181606_10001389_pt1 | contig 21300 bp, 20 predicted proteins | sample 041ome_10_FD_132994 | JGI IMG/M metagenome (GOLD analysis project Ga0181606, IMG submission 132994) | Coastal salt marsh microbial communities from the Groves Creek Marsh, Skidaway Island, Georgia - 041412US metaG (megahit assembly) | ecosystem: Environmental > Aquatic > Marine > Intertidal... | reverse complement strand
CGCGCAGTGACAATATTGATGGCGCCGGAGTAGGTGTTTCTGCCAAACAGCGCAGACTGGGGGCCTTTGATGACCTCAATTCGCTCTACCTGGGTGATGGGCAAGCTGTGCAAGCCAGAACTCACGACAAGTCCGTCAACGAATACCGAACTGGTTCGTTGCAGAGGGCTAGTTGCGTCGTATGTCACACCGCGGAATCGAGGCATTAAAATCGTGCGGCCGTTTTCGTTATTCATGGTTTCCATGAAAAGGCCTGGCGATGTCTTTTGAACATCAACGATATTCTTGAAATTGGCGGCTTTAATTTCTTCAGCTGAAATCGCTGTAATCGCGAGTGGTGTTTCGGCTAGCGATTCCTCCCTTTTACGGGCAGTTACGAGAACTTCCTCAAGTACTGCTGTTTCCGATTGTGAGAGTACTACCGGTGAGAATGTTGTCGCTGCAATGGCCAATGTGACCCCTTTAGCACACTGATTGGATAGATACCGACGCATAACTCGCTCCTATAATAATTTTTCTAATAAGACTTATACTTATATCTATAGGTCATTTCTACCCGCGTATGTTGTTTTAGTCAAGCATCGCTGGTGCACTGACGGCACCCCGGGATGAAACACGCGATTTTTTAGAGAGTTTAAAGAGGGGGTTGCTCGTCTTGCGGGCGATGCTGTGGCATGTACTCGTATACGAGTATCGCGTGGCCGCCCGGACTCATAATCAGCGCTTCTGCGAACTGAACACCCTCGGGAGTTTCATCGCGTTCAATTTCACTGGTGGTAGACCCATACCGCTTTGCTCGATTGATTGTGGTCTCAACGCTCTGTACTTGAATAACAGTCACAACGTCTCGTGGTGAGTCGATACTCTTTGCGCGCACGCCTGCATGCTCGATCAGAAACAAGCCCCTAGGTTCCGTAGCGGTTGATAATAGGGCGCGTCGAATAGGGGCATTACTGTCAATGTTAAAAACCGGACCTAGAAAGGGTTCGGCCTTGGGCGGTAGAGTTCCCTTGAAGTCTAATGTCAAGCCAATGACCTCAGTAAAAAACGCGATTGATTGATCTAGATCGGACGTCATCAGCGATATGCGTTTAATGCGAGGACTATCGCTCGCTCCCGCAGCAGTGCCGCCGAAAGCAACTATTGCTGCCAGCAGACAGGCTAACAATGAGGTTGCGGAATGCGAGGACCTAGAAGGATAGTTAGGGTGTCTGGGTTGCACAGCGCTCATTGGCGTCAGTTTGTTCATAATGCTGCAGCTCATGGGTTGGACCCATCACACGGGCGTTTCGTTGTCATTGACTACATCGATGGACGAGCATCCTTACCGGACACCAAGAAGCAACTCGCTAACATCCACTTCAAGTTAATCCCAATACGCTCGACATCGGGCTCGGTAAACGAGTATCCGTGCTCCTTAACAGTGCCGTCCTCGAGTTGTTCGAGGATATAGACCACCAAAGAGTCGCGGGTGAAAAATCCCTCGTAGTTATTAATTGGCCAGTCGACAGCAAAGAGGCTAATGCCTAAACGCCGTCCATCGTTGGTCTCGAACCAGGCATCAGCGCCTTGGTCATGTACTTGCAGGTTGTCGTAGCGGTTGTATGGTTCGTCCCGCCCACCACCAACGCCAGGTACATCGGCATAGCAGGTAAACTCGCGCGCTCGATGAAGCTCGTAAGGAGCTGCGGTCACATCACCCCACCACCACAACTGCGCCTCAGATAGCACCAACGCTAATGGTCCGGTGGCGCCGTTACGGTCGCAGTCATCGCTGCGAGTTGCTCTGAATTGAGCCGCTTCTCGATGCCAGTAAAGTGGGCAGGGTGAGACTCCCAGCGCATCCGTGATGTCCATTCGAACAGCTCTCGCTTCATCATCGGAGGTCAGGGTCCACGTTTGCTCGAATGTTTGAGCGGAACCGCTATCTGTGTAAATGACCGAAAACTGGTTTTCCGTATCACCGGCATTAATCCTGATTTCGGCTCGGGGTTGCGGATTGTCAACTTTGAGGCGCCCGTCGAAATAAGCCTGATTTGCATTGGCATAAAAGCCTGCCAGCATAACCTCGATGACTTGCTGGTCGCGGCTCCATTTTGAGGAGTCCTGCCCTTGACCCGCCGCATACTGGCTGAAGAAAAAACAGCCGATACAGACTATGAGCCATCTGTGTAATGAATACCCCCAGCCTGCTAGTGGCTCACCTTTTGGCGTAACAGGTGTCACGAGTACACCGCGGTTTGAGCGCCTCGACATTATTATTCTCCGCATCAAAGGATCTTTTTTCACGCTACGCCGGTCTGCGGAATAACTCAAATCAGCACATTTCGAATGCTTGGACTTCAAGTGTTCGTTTGATGGTTTTACTCGGCTTAGCACGCGAAATTCACCCCATTGCTTGATCGCCAGTAGCTGAGATGGAACGCGATTTAAAGTGGCCTATTAATCTCGGTTCTGGTAAGTGTAATCGCTGAGTCTCGGGCAGAGACCCCTGAAAAATAATGTTAATAAGTGCAAAAAGTCGTTTTGAATCAATTGATTACTGCGACTCGCGAGGAGGCAGAATCGTGAAATTTGTAAGGGCCTTAGTGCCTCTCTTAATTGGGCTGATGGCGGCCCCGGTAGTCGCCGAACTCGATTTGGGCACCCCAGAGGGGGTAGTCGCGGTGCAGCGAAAAATTCACTGCTCTACCGTCGATGGCGAGGAGAAAACCTATGTCTGGCAGGGGCATGGTTATGCTCGACGCGCCGGACAGCCAGATAAACGTATCTTCGGGTTATTGGGGATGAACGTTCGGCAATGCGTCACGGTGACGAATGATAAAGGGGAAGAAGGTTATCGGCTCATTTCTCGAGAAATCATGCTCTATCTCGATCCCGATACCGGCGAGGTATTGCGAACATGGAACAACCCCTATACCGGCGAGACTGTCGATGTCATTCATGTCGCCAATGATCCGGTTAATGGTCGCCCCAACTTCGGTTATGGCAGGGACGGAAAGGTTGCGCAGCTTCCAATCAAGATGGTGGGTGACTATTGGCAGATGAATCTCGAGATTCCTCTTTTTTACCACAATATTTTAGGCGGCAATTACCAGAAGTATGTTGGTGGTTCTTACCACGCGACCGAGCTTTTCAATTACTACGGTATGGCCGACTCACTGCTCGATGATCAGCTGACTTCGATTAATCCTGGCATCTCATGGGTGCGAATTGCGCAATGGCTTCCCTGGATGGAAATGGGGGGGCGCGATGGCATTACCTATTTCAATGCGCAAGGAACCAAGCTTAGGAGTTGGGATGACCTGCCCGACTTACTGAAATCGGAGATCGCTGCGAATTACCCTAAATATCGTCATGCGCCACCGGGGGATGACCAGAGACCTAATGAGACGTCCTGGACGTTCTTCAAGAAAGAATTGGATCGTAGAGCCAACAAAGAGGACGGCGCTGACCCTAAGCATCAAGGTCATTAAGCGGCGAGCTTTGGTAGAGCGGTCTTTGCATGACAGGTGGCTCGAGCTCATGTTTTTGCCACCCATTTGAGGTTAAGAGTACGACTTATGAAAGGCGATTTTGTAGAGTTTAAATACGGCTGGCCCGTTGTTCTCGCAGGTAGTATTGGCATCTCTTTGGGTATGTCTCCATTGCCGTTTTACACCATTGGGGTGTTTGCACAGCCCCTGACGCAGGAGTTTGGCTGGACAATCGGTCAGGTTATGACGGGGTTGGTTCCGTTCTGTATAGCGACTGTCTTTAGCGCGCCGTTTGCGGGTTACCTATCTGACCGATTCGGTGTCCGCCCGGTTGCCTTGATCTCGATGCTTCTGTTTTCGGCGGCGATGATGGCTTTCTCGCTCAACAACGGAAGCCTAGTTCTCTACTTTGCGCTGTGGTCGTTACTCTCCATTGTCGGTGCGGGGACGCTTCCCATCACCTACACCAAAGCGATCTCACGCTGGTTTCAACATAAACGTGGCTTGGCGTTGGGAATGGCTTTGGTGGGCACGGGCATTGGTGGTGCCATCGCCAAGGTCTATGCGGCTGGGCTCATTGATATGTTCGGTTGGCGCACCGCTTATATCGGTGTGGGCTTATTGCCGCTATTGGTAGCCTTTCCTGTCGTGTATCTCCTATTCAGGGATGTTGACGATCCGAAGGTGGAGCAACGCGCGAGCGATATTGCAAAGGCTCGTCCGCCGGGCTACGCCGACAACCAGATTTATGGTTACAGCTTCCCGCAAGCTATGCGGGACCGGCGATTCTGGTTGTTGTGCGCCATTTTCCTGCCGCTATCGTTTGCATTAGGCGGTCCCATACCCAATTTAGAGACCATGCTGACTAGCAAGGACTTTACGCGCTCGGATGCCATCATTATGGCGAGCTTTTTGGGCTATTCGGTTTACGTGGGCCGGGTGTTGGCAGGTTACTTGCTCGATATTGTCTGGGCACCTGCGCTCGCTTGTGTGCTACAGATGATGCCCGCGATATCGATGTACATCTTTACGCTTCAGGATCCCACTTATACCCATATGGTAATTGGCATTGTTGTTCTAGGGGTTGCAGCAGGCGTTGAATATGATTTGCTCGCCTACTTGGTGGCTCGATACTTTGGCATGCGGAGTTATGCACGTATTTACGGCACGTTATACGCGTTCTTCGGACTCGGTGCAGGGTTTGGGCCTGCCATATTTGGGTCTATTTACGGTCAGACAGGTAGCTATGATCTCGCAATGCAATATTCAATGTGGGTCTTCGTTATTTGCTCGTTGTCATTTTTGTTTTTGGGCCGTTATCGAGATGAAGAATTGAAAAAGATGGTCTGATGCCTGATACGCCCATCACCCGTGTTCGTCCTGATGCCATGCCTGCGGATCTCCGTGAGGCATGGACACAATCGATGGCTCTGCGCGGTGATGCCACTTTTTTTGAAGCCTTTGCCAATCACCCTGACTTATTCCGTTGGTATGTGAATGAGTTTTATGGGCGTGTTTTTCATGGTGGCCTAGTTGATCGGCGCTACAAAGAACTCCTGCGCCTGAAGTTATCGGTTTTGCATGGTTGCCGTTTTTGTAATCAGGGCAATCGCGCCGACGCGAGTGCGGTGGGCTTTAGTGATGAGGAGATCGATGCCATTGCCGATACTTCATCCCCAGTTTTTCAGGGAGCGGACAAAGCAGTATTGGCCCTGGGCGCTCGCCTATCGATGATCGACACTGGAGGTCGTATTGACGATGTCACCTTCGCTACATTATCGGAGCACTTTGACGACGCTCAAATCATCGAGCTCGGCATGGTCGGCGCTTTTCTATCGGGCATGGCAAAGTTTCTGTTCGTCTTCGATCTTGTGGAGAAGGAGGACGACTGTCCTTTTCGGACGACAGCCGCCGTACCGAATTGAGTCTGTACCCCGCGCCGCCTACACAGAAATTAATCGAAGTCCTAGCGCTGCATTGACAAATAATCCCAGCCAGATCACCCAAACATAGCGGCGACATACGCCTAAGTGATGACGCATGGCCATATTGGTCTCGGATGTTGCGCCTGTCGTTACCATCTGCACATAGGCCAACGCGAAAGGCTTGAGCGCATATCGCACGGCGATACCCAATCCAACAAGGCTGAGAAAGACGGCAATTTTTAATGCGACCCAATTGGGTAAACCCATTTTCCATGACGAGAAGGCAAAAAAGCCCCCGAGTATCAGCACAACATAACGTAGCCATAGGTCAGCAGTTGCGATACGCGGGTTGCCGCCCGAATGGTGCTGCCAGAAAACCAAGCTGAGCCAAAAGAATACGACTAACCACACCAGTGGAATGGCCAAGCCAAAAAACAAATTTGGCCAGTAGGTTGCGGTGAGATGAAAGCCCGACCCCAGTGTCAGAGGCATAGTAAGCTTGGGCCCTAGGTCACATTGTTGAAGAATATTAAAAGCTGTTTGTCGCGCCTCGACCCCGAGATCATCTCTGACGATGTAGCGACTCGACAGAAAGGTTCCGAGGTCTCCTCCTAGCCAATAGACAAGGGACAAGACATGGAGATACAGGATGATTGTTGTCACAGTGTTTCCCCCAAAAGCGCTGTCGCACGCATGAATTTGTTGGTATCTGATGGCGTGGTGCTGGCGTTTGAATGGTCCGGCCCCATCACCACTCTTTTGCGATAAAGTTATGTTTATATACCATGGTGCTGAAAGCTATCGCAAAGGGGAGGGGTATGGAGTCGAGCAACCTGACAGCGCGCGAGATCTACGCGCAGGTAAAAAGTAATCCCACTCGCGCCCGTTTTGGTTTCGGCAAAAAAGGCGTCTTGGTGAACGTCGACTTGCAGAAGGTCTATACACGGACCGATTTATTCAAAACAGCGTACGAGACGGATCCCAACCAGTTACATTATGTCAATCAATTGGCGTCCGCTTTTCGCTCGTTAGGCTGGCCGGTCGTATGGACTCAGGTTGCCTACATGGAGTCGGGCGAGGACTGCGGTATTTGGGGTACACGCACTGACACGCCAGATTCACTTCAGAATATTAAGTTTGGATCAGAGCGCTCAGAGTTCGATGATCGCTTGGAAATTGATCTAGTAAGGGATGTTATCTATTGCAAGAAAATGCCATCGGCATTTTTCGAGACGGCTTTGCAGTCGCTTTGTGTATGGCATCAGGTGGACACGGTTGTGCTTACAGGTGGCTCAACTAGCGGTTGCATTCGAGCGAGCGCCGTTGATTCATTATCGCGGGGCTACCGGACCATCGTGCCCGAGCAGTGCGTTGCCGATAAGCACGAAAGCTATCATTTTGCTAATTTGACCGACATGGCGCTGAAGTATGCCGACGTGGTCGATGTATCCGCAGTGCTCGATTGGGCGGCTAAGGGCTGATCGTCGCCGTGGCAAAACCAGAACTCGAACTTTACGATTACGCACCCTGGGAGGGCCGACCTCAAATCGTCTGGCCTGGTGGTGCGAAGTTGGCCTTCTGGGTGGCTCCTAATATCGAGTTTTACGAGTTAGACCCGCCAACGAATCCTTATCGCAAGCCCTGGCCGCATCCGTTTCCCGCCGTGCCCGGCTATAGCATCCGAGACTTTGGCAATCGGGTAGGGCACCAGCGGCAAATGGACGTCCTTGATAAATATGGTATCCGTGGGTCTATTAGCTTGTCCGCAGCCTTGTGTGAGCATCATCCCGAGATCATAGATCTGTGCCTTGCGCGCGACTGGGAGTTTTTCAGTCACGGGATCTATAACACTCGCTACACCTACGGCCTCTCTGAAGAAGAAGAGCGCGCGATGATCGAAGACGCCATGCTGACCATCGAGAAGGCGGTGGGTCGTAGGCCAGCGGGTTACCTGGCTCCCGCGCTATCACACTCTGATCACACGATAGATTTGTTTGCCGAGGCTGGCGGAATTTATACCTGTGATCTATTTCATGATGATCAGCCCACGACGGTAAAAACTCGCAGTGGTCGCCCCTTTGTATCCATTCCTTACTCTCTCGAGCTTAATGACACGATTGCTTACGTCGTGCAGAAAATGGAACCTCGCCGATACGGTGAAATTATTCGTCGGAGCTTCGATCAGTTGTTACTGGAAGGTGCCACCAAAGGCACCGTGATGTGTATTCCTACTCACAACTATCAGGTCAGTTGTCCACATCGGTTACGTGCTTTTGAGGAAGCGCTCGAATACGTCACATCGCACGACGATGTATGGATAACCACAGGCAGAGAAATCGCTGAGTACTACCTTGAACACTATGCCAATTCATCGGCGGTTGAGGCGAGAGACAATGACTGACCAGAGTCTGTTGGAGTATCAGCGCAGACGTTACGGTATGGATCACGACCGTTACGAGTGGTCGATGCTGCAGGACCGGGATCCGGTTCTTTGGCCAGATGACAAGCCACTCGCGCTATGGATCAATGTTTCGGTGCAGCATTTCCCCCTGTCTGGACATAAGCCCGCTGTTGCGCCGCCTGGCGCACTGACCATGCCGTATCCCGATTTGCGGCACTACACACTGCGGGACTATGGCAATCGAATAGGTGTCTTTCGTTTGCTGGAGGCGTTAGAGCAACATGATGCGGCGTTTTCGCTCGCAATCTCTGGGGCTTTGTCCGAGCGCTACCCTAGACTCCTAGAGAGGCTGAGCGAGACATCCGCCGAGTGGTTGGGTCACGGCTGGGACATGAATGCCATGCACGCAGGTAATGTCGAGGAGGCAGTCGAGCTGCAGTGGATTAGCGATACATTGACTGCGTTGTCTGAGTTCAAAGGGCAGCCCATTAGTGGATGGTTCAGTCCGGGGCGCATTCAGACAGCAAGAACCCCCGAGCTATTGTGCGACGCTGGGATACAGTTTCACTGCGATTGGGTTAATGATGAGCTGCCATACGCTTTCAAAACCGAGAGCGGAGATATGGTGTGCTTGCCTTCGAGTTTAGAGCTCGATGACGTATTTCTTATTAATCAAAACTTTCACAGCGAAGATAGCTATGCCGAGCAGATCATTGACGCAGCCGATTTTCTCATCGCCGAGGGTGAGCGGCAGGGTGGCCGTCTACTGAGCTTGAACTTTCATCCCTGGTTGCTTGGCCAGCCCCATCGCATTGCAACCGTGCGACATATTTTGCAGGAACTGTTAGTGGCAAGGGCGGGCAAGATTTGGAACGCTCAGCCGTCCGACATCATTGAACAGGCGATGGGCTAGCGAACATAAGTATTAGCCCACCGCTTGCAATGCGCTACATCATTTTTGTAGCGCCGAAGAACCCAACCGTTGCAATGAGCACCCAGTAAACATAGGCAAGACGCCTCGCGAAGGCCAAGCTGTTCTCTAACTTAGTCTCGACCGCCGCATTGGCACCCTCGGCGAGGATCCGGAACATCTCGGTCCACTCGCGCATCACAAATCGTAACTTGAGCCCAATCATCAGGGCGCCGGAATAGAGCAATATCTTGATTGAAAACCAATACTGCCCAGGGGCAGCATTAAATGGGCCGTACCCCGCGAGCGAAGCCAGTGAGCTGATAACGAGCAGCGGGATGATGACGTAGCGAATCTTCTCGTCATAAATGGTCAGACGTATCCCCAGGTCCGTTTCTCGGTGCACGTAGGCTGAGATACAAAGGGTTAACCAGCCCGCAACAAAAACCCACATGGCAACCAGATACCAGCCATCATAAGGCTGCACTCCCCAGAAGGTTCCCATATGCAGCCCCAATGGTAAGAGCGTGATGATGCCGATACGCGCCAAGATATCGATGTGATAAGCGGTCTGCATATGACGTCGGCGCTCTTCCATGGAAAGATCTCGGTTGATGACGTGTGTCGAGGTGTTAAATACACCCCATTCGCCACCTAACCAATAAACCATAGCGATGATATGAAGCCATTTCAGGACGGCCAGTTCGGTGATTACCATTGTCGAGTCTCCTCTCGAGTGCCGTAAGTTTTATTATTCATCGGCACGGCGATCTTTCTTTGCTGCCCAACAACATACCCCAATGGGCAGGAATTTTTGAACCTTGCGCACCAAAAAAACATACTTTGATATAACATTGAGCTTTTAGCGCTTGGATCACACTGTATGACTTCTGATGCTCGGTTCCAACCCTATGTGCTTGCAGCGCGCAACTCTGATGCGCCGACGCCGCTATACCATCAGCTATACAGCATTTTGAAAGGCATGATTGTCGAAGACGTGCTGAGTTACGGCGAGCGGGTTCCGACGGAAAGCGAGCTGGCCGAGTTGTTCTCGGTGTCGAGGATTACCTCGAAGCGAGCCCTCGATGAGCTGGCTGCAGAGGGTTATGTAGAGCGCCGCCGGGGTCGTGGAACGCATGTGATTTATCAATACACGCCGCGACCCGTGCAAGCACCCCTGACAGGGATGCTGCAAGAAATCGAGAGTATGGCGCGTAATTCTAGGGCCATCATCCTAGAGAGTAAGATGAAGACGCCCCCAGAAGATGTCCGTCGCGAGATGGGTCTTAACAATGAATCCGTGCTGCATCTTAGGCGAGTTAGAGAGCGCGATGGCTTGAAGTTTGGGCTTTATACGAGCTGGACGGCCGGTGTCGCCATGCCTGCGAATCCCAGCATTTTCGAGACGACGCCCCGCCTCAGTTTTTTTCGGGAAAACGGACTCGAGCTATCTCATGTCACTCAAACCATTACAGCGAAGTTGGTAACTCATTCATCAGCATCTGCACTCGATGTCGCTGTCGGTAGTCCATTGCTCAGTTTGACCCGGCGCTCGTATCAACAGCGTGGCGCGGAGGAAGAGGCGTTAATGGACTGGATGGAGGTGCTCTACAACCCGGATCATTTCCAATATTCGATGGAACTAAAGCTCGATTAAGCTAATGAAATGACGATGCGGCCGACTCGCGTCAATGCTAGATCAAGCCCTCATCAATCAATTGATCGATTACCGCTTGTTGTTGACTCATGAAGTGATTTCGATCCGGAACGGTGACATCTCCGTCTTCGGAGAGCAGGTTGTTGGAGGGATAGCGAGCATGCTCTTGGTAAGCGCTGGAAAATAGATCGAGACGCTGTCTGGCTAACATATTCGTCATCGCCGGTTTTCGGCGGGCTTCCCGCAGCCGCTCCACATCGATAAGTGCGTTAGCAACCATCGATTCGCCACAATACGCCTCAGCCATCACGCCGCCTTTAAAGTCTACGACCTGCGAGTGGCCTTGAGTGGAATTTGCTGGCACTGGGTTTTCGGTAATCGCCGATGTGTTACTGGAAACGATGTAACACATGTTTTCGTAGGCCCTAGCGCATTTCGCGATGTTCTTCGGGGTGGGCTGGGGGCTGCCGACCTCGCTAGAGGAATGAAGCAAAACCTCCGCGCCTCGCAGGGCGTGCGCGCGCGCAATTTCTGGATAGAGAATTTCTTCGGACGCGACGCAGGCGAGTCGACCGAGCGGAGTATCGACAACAGGGAAGAGGCTCTCTTGACCATAGACATCCAGATACTTCGTGAGCACGTCATGAGGCGTTGGCGCAAACATTGAGATTAAGCGGCGGTACCGCAGTACCACGTCACCTGAATCCGAGATGATAAAACTGGTCTGAAAGTATAAGTCCGGAAAATGGGGATCTATCTCATAGGCATTGCCCGACAGGTATACCCCGTTCTGGCTCGCGATTTGACCCAAGCGTTCATATTCGGCGCCGCGCATATCGATGCAAGCCTTGTCGCGCCAGGCTGTAATGCTTTCCCCCATAGGGAAGCCGGTCATAAAATACTCGGGCAGCACCACTAGCCTTACAGGGTCGCCACTGAAAGTGGCGATAAATGCTTTGCTGCCCCGAATCATGGTGTCGATCCGGTCAAGCGTCGCATTCATTGCTGTCTCGACTTCCATCCGAGTGCTCAGTTGATTGACTGCCCGGCAGTCCATTTGAAGCGCGAGTGCTGAGTAGGGAGAGATTGGATTCATTCGAGTGTATCTCTTGCTAGGCCATCGACTAATGCGACGCGGAACTCACCGGTCCCTTCACGCAATTTTTTTATTTCAGCATAGGCATCGCTGAACCAAAACGCTCGAGCTTGTTCGACCGAGGGCCATTGATGAACCACAATGCGTTTCCCTTTCCAGTCCCCCTCGAGGGCTTGCTGCTCTCCGCCAAGCACTAAATAGTCGCCACCATATTGGGTGACGAGTGCTGGGACAGCTTTGGCATAGGCACCAAATCGTTCGCCGTCTGCGATGGCTGCTTCCACAATGATGTAGGCCGGCATGCCGCCTCCTTTGTCATTATTGATGGCGGTAGGCCAAGACTATAGCACCCCCAGGGTGCCGTGGGTTTAGAGACCGAGCACGCCTGGATTGATAATGCCATCTGGATCCAGCTTGGACTTCAGCGCCGTTACAATCTCGGCATTGGCGTTGGCTAAGCCGTCGCGGTAATGGTAGGCGCGGCCGAGCTGAAAATGCGATGTTCCGAGTTCCGAAAACATAGCGGTCATATCCGATTTGATCGCATTGACGGCGTCCCACGCACCCGGGACCGCTTCAAATCGATTGAGACGCGCGAGATGGTCATCTTCCAGACTGTGTTCGTGAAGTTTATTAAGCGCATCAGGCCAGAAAAATACGGGCTCGATTACTGTGATTTGCTGGCTGACCGTGGTGATGAGATAGCCGGTCTCGATCGAATACTGGTGCATACGTGCTTCGTGTTTACTAAACAGGTCTTCAATGGCATCCAAGGTTGATTGCGCATCAGAGTGAGGAACCAAGGCATGCACGGGTAGCCAGCGCTCGCCCTCTGCGCCCACCATGTTATTGACGGGTCCAAAAGGATTGGCAGCGAGAATCCGCGGGATGCTGTCCGGTAGTTCTCGTCCCTGATGCTCCAGACTGATCTGGTCAATGCGATTCTTCTGGAAGGCGGCTTCGGCTTCTGTCCGTCCTTCACTGACCGTAGAAAAGGACCAAGTGACATCATCCATGAAACGACGGCCAGCCAGTGCGACTTTGGCACCACCAACGATTTTGTCCTTAAGCGTCTCGCCGGCCTTTATGACGCCTGATAGCTGACTCACATCGGACGCGAGGCTAGCTCGCTTCATCCGCTGCGCTTGAAGGTAGGGGTCGAAACCAAAACACTCGCTCGCGAGACTCTGTCTCGAGATTTCTGCCATCGCAGACATCATGCTGTGAGCATCGGGAAAGGCGTAGGCGGTAAAAGCCTTAGCCTTGGCAGCGTTAATGAGTGGAAGGGTTACAGTTGCCTTGATGCCCAGTGCGCCGCAGTCACCGACGAACAAGCCTGTCAGGTCCGGACCAAAGTGTCGTGTAAACGGCTTCGCATTTTTCTGTCCTGCACTGCCGGTTTCGATAAACTCGCCGGTCCCCGTAACGACACCAAGGCTGAGTACAGAATCGCCGGCCGCACCATGGTAGCCGCTACCCCAGAAGATCGCGTTTTGGGACACACCACCCCCTATGGTGGCGAAACGCCCTGATAACGAACCCCAGAAGGGCGTTCTGAGCCCGAGCGGTGTTAATGCCTCAAATAAAGCTGACCATGTCATGCCTGCTTCAACTGTGACGAACGCATTCTCAATGTCCAAAGTCACGATTTTGTTCATGCTCGTCATGTCGAGCAGAATGCTGCCTTCTTCTTCAGCTAGGTAACCCGATGTGTAACTCATGCCGCCACCGCGCGCGACTAACGGCGTATTGGAGCGGCGGCAGAGTGCAACCAAGCGCTGAAGCTCATCCACGGAAGTAGGCCTAACCACGGCTGTAGCCGGTGCGCCCGAATCGAAGACGTCCTGGGAGTACAAGGTGATTAACTCAGGTTCGGTTGAGACTATATCGGGCGATAGCTCAGACAAGAGTGTATCGATACTGATGGTCATTTATCGTTTCCTTACCAGGGCAAGAAACCCTAAATGAAGAACAAAGGGTAGTAGTCGTTCAGCGATATCCCCAGGCGCGTTGGGCAATAAAGACAAGCCAACCGCGCTGCCAAAGCCAAGCCACAGTCCGATCAACCAATGATTTGGAGCTAACTGCCAGCGAGCGATTCTGGCGACCACCATGGGTCCAAATGCCGCACCTAAAGCAACCCAGGCAAACAATACACGGGCAAAGATCTGTGCAGGCAGGTACAGAGCCACCATGGTGGAGATAACGACGACCGTGGCGACCGCAATGCGGCTGATCAATAACTGTCGATCGGGATAGCGCTCTCCGAATCCCAAGTCGTGGGAGAGAACACTGGCGCCGACCAACAGTTGGCTGTCTGCCGTCGACATAATCGCTGAAATTACAGCGGCCACCAGCAAGCCGGCAATCAAGGTTGGTAAGACTGAGTCAGCCAGGGCAAAGAACACCTGCTCGGTATTGGCTAATTCGGGGACGAGTAGTGCGCCGGCAAGCCCCAAGAATGCCATGCCAAACCACACGATGACGTACCACACTGCGGTAATGGCAGTGGCTTGGCGACGTGCCTTCTCGTCGCGCAGTGCCATGAAGCGGATGATTAGGTGAGGTTGGCCAAAGGTGGAAATGCCTGTGCTTAGACCGCCGACAATCACCCCGATGGCAGCTAGTCCCGGAGCGTTACCGGTGAGACTCAGCTGCGCTGGCGACGCCACTTGCTGGTAGTTTGCCCAGAACTCACCGAAGCCACCTAGCTCGAGCAAGGTCGCAATCGGAAGTAGCGCAGAGGCGAAGAGCATGACAGTACCTTGAATAGCATCGGTCAAACTGACAGCCCAGAAACCGCCCAGCCAAGTGTAGATCAGCACAATAAACGCACCCGTCAATATTGCTTCGGTGCTAGGCAGTCCGAAGGCGCCCGAGAATGCGGTGCCTGCGCCTTGAAATTGTGCGGCGATATAGAAAACAAAGGAAAATAAAATGACGAAAGCGATCGATCGCGTCAGGTGTTCACGGCTCTTTCCGTCAACATCCAAGGCGGCCAGATCGGTTAATGTCAGCAAGTGTTGTTCCCGGCTCGCAAGCTGTATGGGTTTTGCAAGGTACAACCAGGCGATAGCCATTCCCGCGAGCGCGCCAAGCACTAGCCATATGACCGAGATGCCGATGACGAAGGCGGCACCACTCAGGCCCAGGAGAGTCCATGCCGAACAGGCACTGGCGCTGTATGAAACAGCGGCTACGTAAGGTCCCAGTTGACGATCGCCAAGGAAGAAGTCCGCATTTGACTGATTTCTACGAGACGCCCACAACCCGATGGCGATCAAGAAAAGCTTGTAGCCGATTAGCGTAATTAGGATCACTGTATCGTGTTCCATATCGCCCCCATTTTGTAATTACTCACCGGCAGGTGACTTCACACTGTCTACCGGCGCGAGTGCTCTACTATTCATTGCCTTCAGAGACTGATCAAGCAGAATCACCCTGTCAATAGTTATAAAATTATATGATTAAAGGTATTATGAGTCAGTCACTTTCGGGGGAGATTGGCAATGTCAGATCGGGGATTTAGCGAAGTTGTGATGGTCACAGCGGTACCAGATCAGCTGGAGGCGTTTTATGTCGCACTGGGTTGGAGTTCTCATCACAGTGAATGTACGTCTGACACACTCGCGTATTGGGATCTTTCGGAGGTCACGGGTAGCGAGCGCGTATTGCAGGCGCCAGACGCTGATTGCAGGGTCAGACTACTCCCGGTAACCGACACGACACCCTTATCGCGCCCCCTGGCGACTGAGTTAATCGTTCCCTGCGGTTTATTTGATATCAACATGCGCACCGTAGACAGCGAGCGCACTAGCGACTTTATTCAAGAGCATGGGTGGCGCCCTCTAACGCCCCCCATCCCCTGGCAATTTGGCGACAATGCGGTCAAGGAGTTTCTGGCAGTTCAGGCAGACGGAATCGTGCTTGTGATAGTTGAGCGGGTCAGTCCACCGCTTCCGGGCCCGCCTATGGATCATATGAGCCATGTCTTCAACTCTACTCAGCTGGTCTTGGACCATGACGAAAGCCTTGCTTGTCTCGAGGCGCTCGGCTTTGCTCAATTTGCTGAATTTAACGGTTCGTTACCCGGCGAGGGGCCTCGGGTGCTCGACTTGTTGGGCCGACCTGAGAACGAGGGTGACGTTAGACTGACCATCAGCCAGCCCGCGGGCGTACTTGATGGCGCTATCGAGCTCATATCAACGCCGAACATTACGGTTACTCCGATACTTGAGAACGGTCACGGCAAGCGAGGTTTGGCTGCGCTTCGTATCCCCTGCGATGATATTGAGGCCCGCTATAACAAACTATGCGCGGGTGAATGGAGTCATATTATTTGTAAGCCTTTAGCCAGTCGTACTGTCGGTGGACAAGACCAGCTCTGCTACGCGGTTGTCACCCCGGGTGGCGCCCGCCTCGATTTCTTTGCGGGCTAGGGCGCTGTTGTGCTGAAGTCATTGTTATTTATCTGGGTATTGTCTGCCCATCCTGAGGCTGCGGCACAAGCCTATGTTGACGAGTTTGACTATCGATTGGGCGATAGCGGCTCGGTGAGTGCTACGGTTGCTGGCGCCCTGGGTCACGAGGATTTAGTCGGCGCCCCTTTTGTGACGATCTATCCACCGAGTGGTCCGCAAGTTGGCATTCGTTGGGTTGCTTCGAGTGAATCAGCCTATGAACCCATGCAGCGTCTGGGCTGGAGTGCTATCGAGGTGCTAGTGGAAAACCCTGACGCACTTGTAGAAACATTGGATCAAAAGTCTTTTTCGATATTGGCGGAGCCAGCCTATCTCACCGCCAAACAGAATGTGCGAGCGTCGCAAGTACTGGGGCCATCAAAGGAACTGTTGTACCTCACTTACATTAAGGACACGTCGGAATCGTTCTTGAATACCCCACCTAGCGACACACCCGTGGGCCACCCGTTTATTATGGTGGCCGGAACGCGCAATCTCGCCGCCACTCTCGAGTTTTTTACCCGTACATTTGCCAACCCGGTGACACCCCCCATTCCTTTCAAGATCGAAGTGTTATCAGATGCATACGACCTTGAAGCGGGGCGCTTACACGATCTAGCGCTGGTGCGATTTGAGGATAATTTCGGCCTGGAGCTCGATCAGTATCCGCCTGCGGCGAAAGATATACCTGCGCATCTCGATCGGGAGGGAGGCGTCTTTCTTGTTACCGCCAGCTTGGATCCAGATCGTCTCAAACGACCGCTAAATTGGGTGGCGACCCACAGTGACGACGCCGGCAATCTTTTAGGGGGGCTGATCAAGCTACCCTCTGGAACAGCGCTAGAGGTGATTTTTGATTAAGTTTTCGTATCGCAGGGCTGCTTGGCCCTTTTACCCGTTTACGTTTAACGGTGACTTATGGGGCTGGAGTCTATGAGTCTCACGCTGGTTGACAAGCTTTGGAACGCTCATGAGGTCCAACGCTTATCGGAGCATCGATCTCTGTTATACATCGATCGAGTGTTTTTGCACGAACGGACCGGCAGCGTAGCCCTGCGAGAGCTCGAGTTAAAGCAGCGCAAGGTAAGAGTTCCTGGTCACGTGTTCTGCACCATGGATCATATTGTGGACACGACACCAGGGCGGTCCGATAAGACGTTAATGCCAAGTGGCGAGGACTTCATTGTCGCTACCCGCTCGTCAGCCCACGAGGCATCGATTCGTTTATTCGATATTGATGATCCAGATCAAGGGATTGTTCATGTGCTCTCGCCAGAGCTTGGTATCGCGCTGCCGGGGTCTACTTTGATTTGTCCCGATAGCCACACCTGCACGCTTGGCGGTATTGGGGCACTTGCTTGGGGTGTTGGCTCCACTGAGACCGAGCATGCGTTGGCGACGAGTACGCTTAGGGTTGAGCGACCCCGCAACTGCCGCATTACCTTGGATGGGCAGTTACCGCCATGGATTACTCCCAAAGACCTCATTCTGTATGTAATTCGAGAACTCTCTGCCTCTGGTGGGCAGGGTTACGCGGTTGAGTTCGCGGGCTCGGCGATAGAGTGCCTATCGGTAGAGGGCAGATTGACGCTCTGCAATATGGCGACCGAGCTGTCGGCTTTTACTGGCATCGTCGCGCCTGATCAAAAGGTGATCGATTATTTTAGGGAGCGCGAGTTTGCGCCTTCCTATCAGCATTGGGATTTGGCGGCTGCTCATTGGGCAGATCTGAAAAGCGATCCAGGTGCCGCCTTTGATCGTGATATCCGACTCGACATCAGTCACTTAAAGCCTCAAATCAGCTGGGGTATCAGTCCTGAGCATACGATCGACGCAAGTGATTTGATTCCCGCGCCGGCGGATGCCACATCAGCAGAGCAGTATTCGAGCTGGGCGAAGGCACAAGCCTACATGCAGCTAAAACCCGGAACTCGGCTGGAGGATTATTCGATTGACGCCGCTTTTTTTGGTTCTTGCACTAACAGTCGATTATCAGATCTGCGTTTTGCTGCGGACTACCTACGAAGGTCAGGATCGCGAGTCGCCCCCTCGGTTAAGGCGCTCTGTGTCCCGGGAAGTGGTCGAGTAAAAAGAGCCGCTGAAGCTGAGGGTATCGATGAGGTATTTCGTCAGGCTGGCTTCGAGTGGCGCGAGCCGGGTTGTTCGCTTTGCTTTTTCGCTGGTGGCGAACGCTTTGACGATGGTTCGCGGGTGATTTCTACCACGAACCGAAATTTTGAAGGACGACAGGGACTTCGAGTTAAAACGCATTTAGCGAGCCCACTGAGTGTGGTCGCCAGTGCGTGCGCAGGTTATTTGACGACAGTAGGCCCGCAGTCATGAGGGCCTTTAGTGAGCACACTGGTGTTGCCATGCCGTTATCGGAAGATAATGTTAATACCGACATCATTATTCCATCGCGAGAAATGCGGACGGTGTCGAAGTCGGGATTGGCCGACGGGTTGTTTGCTCCCTGGCGGTACCTTGATCCAGATTCTCGAGAATTAAATCCCAGCTTCGTAATGAACAAAGCCATCTATCGCGACGCATCCATTCTGATCGCGGGTAAAAACTTTGGCTGTGGTTCCTCTCGAGAGCACGCTGTATGGGCCCTTATGGAGTCGGGATTTCGGGTCATTATTGCCGAGTCATTTGCGACGATTTTTTATAACAACGCGCTCAGGAATGGCCTTTTGGCGATCTCGTTACATCGGCAACTCATTGAGGGGTTGTTTACGCCACTGCGTAATGATGGCGCTGCGGAGACCTTGTCAGTAAATCTGGATGTGCAGACGGTGGAAGTGGGAGCAATGGTGGTTCGCTTTGATATCGATCCCGATGCTAAACAAATGCTATTGGAAGGCATTGATGAAATCTCGCTAACCCAGCGCAATGCAGCACTGATCGAAGCCTTCGAGCGGCATGATCGCGAGAAGCGACCATGGATTTATCTAACTGACTAGTCGTTTGCTGCGATGATCCCTGCCATCAATAAGCGCTGACACTCAGCCTCGCTAAATCCAAGTTCTTTCAATATGTGCGCATTGTGTTCGCCGGCGGCAGGTAGCTGCCCTGACGTCCCCACCCGAGAGTGATTGAACTGAATAGGAAGGGTGGGTAGCTTGGCGCTGAGCCCCGCCTGATCACCGTCAACCAACACCGTTTCATCGAGACCACCCGATGCATTGAGGTGTGGGTCGTCAAATAGGTTCGACGGACTGTTGATTGGTGCAAATGGCAACCCTGCGCGCTCTAATCTTTGACACAGCTGATCCATTGTCATCACTTCAAACATCGATCTGATCTCGGGCAGTAGTCGCTCGCGCGCAGCAACGCGTTGAGCGTTTGTTCTAAGTTCCATATCGTCACCCCAGTCCGGGCGCTCAAATTCCTTGCAAAAGCGCTGCCAGAGTTGATCGCTGACAATCCCTACAAACAGCTGTTCGCCGGTGTTCAAAGAAAATATGTCGTAGACCGCCCAGGCAGATTGTCGCACCGACATTGGCGGTGGCGCTTGACCGCTCACAACCTCTTGCGCCATGTGTTGTCCGACTAAATAGGCGGTTGTCTCGAATAGCGCGCTCGTTACGTGTCTGCCTTGCCCCGTGCGGTGGCGTTCTTCGACCGCCGCCAGAATACCAATTACGCCAAACATCCCGCCCGTGATATCAATAACCGAGGATCCCGCGCGAAGTGGCTGTCCTGGGGGGCCGGTCATGTAGGCTAAGCCGCCCATCATCTGAGTGACTTCATCGAGCGCCACACGTTTTTCGTAAGGCCCCGACAAAAATCCCTTGAGTGAACAATAGATGAGTTTTGGATTGTCTTGATGAACGCTATCGAAGTCCAAGCCAAGGTTGGCCATCGTACCTTGACGGAAATTTTCAACCACGATATCTGCGCCATGCATTAACTGCTTAGCAATGGCCAGACCTTCAGGATTTTTCAAGTCGATTTGCAGTGACCGCTTATTGCGATTGAACATCGCAAAGTAGCCTGCTCCCGAGCCTTTAAGCCTGCGAGTCTTGTCACCGCCAATGGGCTCAACCTTGGTAACATCGGCTCCGAGACCCGCGAGGATGGCGCCAACGGTCGGACCCATGACCATATGGGTAAACTCAATAACCTTCAGCCCGTGTAGGGGCCCCCCAGGTGGCTGCTCTTCGGCAGGTTTACGCATTATCGTACCGCTCTTGCATATTTGATATTATGTTATGTCAATAAGGCATTTGGCGTCTATGAGGCAATTTGATAAAGATGACGACTAATCAGCGGATACTGCTTCAGTCCCCTCCTAGCGGGCTACCAATGTCGGATGATTTTCAGGCTGACACCGTGCCTTTAACGCCGCTCAACCGTAATCAAGTGCGGTGTCAGACCGAGTATATCTCGCTCGACCCCTATATTCGCTCGGTGCTTGCGGGGAATCACATGGGGCACGGGATTGCTCCGGGCGAGGTGGTTCCTGGAGAAACGGTTTCGCTCGTGGTTGAGAGTGAGCATCCTGATTGGCCCATCGGCACACGGGTCAGAGCCCCCGGGGGCTGGCAGACCTATAGTACCCACGAGCCTTCGGAACTCGGGCGGTTGCCCGAGGGATTAACGCAGTCATCGCTGGTGCTGTCTATTTTGGGAATGCCCGGGCTCACAGCGTTTGCTGGAATGCGTCGTCTTGCTGAAGTGACTGAGGGCGATACCGTTGTGATTCCTGCCGCTGTCGGCGGTGTTGGAGCTATGGCGGCACAACTCGCTCGCTTAGCGGGTGCGCGAACAATTGCTATTACATCGGGCGAGACGAAGCGAAGTATTGCGCTCGATCATCTGGGCTACGACCATTGTATCGATCGAAAGAGTGATGATGTCGACGCCGCGCTTACGCAGTTAGCGCCCAATGGTGTCTCAGTGTACTTCGACCTGGTGGGCGACCCTCTGTTAACCCAGGTAAGTCAGCAGCTAGCGATCGGAGGACGGGTTATTTTGTGTGGTTTGATCGGCGACTACAGCGGGCAGGTGAAGACGCTGGGCCCGCCGCCTGGTCTGTGGATTTTTAAGCGCGCGACCGTTAAAGGTCTGGTGGTTTACGATTTCGAACATGAGCGAAGCGGCTTTGAGCAAGAATTCACGCCGCTCGTAGAGCAGGGGGAAATTGTTGGCAATGAGGAGGTTCATTTAGGGCTCGCCTCAGCACCTGATGCGTTCTGCCGCTTAATGCGAGGAGACAATACCGGCAAGGTTATTGTTAGTTTGATAGATGAAGAAAAGTGAGATCGATCAGTAGTGACACACGTTTGCATCAGTGAAGTCGGCCCGCGAGATGGCTTACAAAGCATCAGCACCATCATGCCGACTGACCACAAGGTCAGGTGGATTGAACT
>Ga0181606_10001385_pt1 | contig 21333 bp, 18 predicted proteins | sample 041ome_10_FD_132994 | JGI IMG/M metagenome (GOLD analysis project Ga0181606, IMG submission 132994) | Coastal salt marsh microbial communities from the Groves Creek Marsh, Skidaway Island, Georgia - 041412US metaG (megahit assembly) | ecosystem: Environmental > Aquatic > Marine > Intertidal... | reverse complement strand
TATTGCTTGCCAAGCCAGGCAAACCAAAAGATTCACCAAGCAAAGAGCAGGTTGACGAAGAACCAGATGAGGTTGCTGTCGCTGAAGAATAAGCTCGCAATTTGTGAGTATGGATACCCCAGAAAAACCTGAAATTACTATTCGCCGTGCCGCAATGGATTTGCTGGCGCGGCGGGAACATTCCTTCAAAGAACTAGTCCAAAAGCTAGCTGTAAAATATCCAGAAGAAGATATCTTTCCTGAGCTGGAGAAACTCAGGGATGAAAATCTGCAATCAGATCAGCGTTATCTGGAGGCCTATGTACGTTTTCGGCGAAATAAAGGCTTCGGGCCTTTAAAGATAGAGTCAGAGCTCTATGGTAAAGGCCTGCATTCTGGCGAAGTCAGGGAATGTCTTTATAGTGAAGAAAATGACTGGGAAAGGCTATGTCGGCAGGCTTTGGAAAAGCGATTTCCAGTGTTGGACACCGGTAATGTCAAAGAAAGAGCGAAGTGCGAGCGTTTTTTGCTGCAGCGAGGTTTTATGCACGAGAGCATCAAAGCTGCAATGAGTTTGGGTTAAATTATAAGGAATTCAGAGTAAATCAAATGGCATCCTGTTGGTATTTAATCCACAGTAAACCCCGAGAAGAATACAGAGCACTTGAGCATCTGAAAAATCAGGGCTTTGAAGTCTTTTTACCACGTTTACAATCTTATAAATTACGTAAAGGTAAACAGGCAAAGGTAGTAGAGCCGCTTTTTCCCAGGTATTTTTTTATCTGTCTGGATAAGGTACCAAGCCAATGGCACAAGATACGTTCTACGCGAGGTGTTGTGGGTTTGGTGCGTTTTTCAGATATGCCAACTGTGGTACCAACACAACTGATAGAACAAATAAAGCTATTGGCCAATGTTGAAGGCCTTATAGATAAAACAAGTGAAAGTCAGTCAGTCTATAAACCCGGAGATCTGGTCCAAATAATAGATGGCAGTTTTAATGGCTGGGAGGCCGTCGTAAAAGAGCAGGATGGTGATCAGCGAGTACATCTGCTCTTAACCATGCTGGGTAGTGAGCAGGTGATAAAACTCCCACTCTATGCCGTATCCAAGCTTTAACCAGCCCTCAATTCCTATAAATATTCAAAAATATTTTTAGTAATTCAGCGGAAAATGATAGTATCGTTCACCGCATGAACGCTATATGTGTTTATCAACCAGCTATGCTCAACCGAGTAGGGCGGTAGCGTCTTTAAATTTCTAATAATTTCCTAATATGTCAGTCCTCAGCGATGAAAATCGCTATCAATTACTTAAATTGCTGGAAGAAAATCCTGAAATGAGCCAGCGTCAAATTGCAGCTGCCTTAGGGGTCAGTTTGGGCAAGGTGAATTTTTGTTTGCGTGCTTTAATAGAAATTGGCTCAGTCAAAGTAGCTAACTTTAGCCGCAGTTCCAATAAAAAAGCCTATGTTTATCTTTTGACTCCCAAAGGGATTGAAGAGAAAGCGAGGGTAACCCTGCGCTTTCTAGCTAAAAAGCAAAATGAGTATGAAGTATTAAAACGAGAAATTAATGAACTAAAAAATGAGGCTAAATCTCTTTAATAGCCTCACTATGACATGGTATTAATAGTAGAAGGATTAAACTTGGTCATGTATCATTCCGCTTTTGCTGATTGTAACCAAAATAAACACTTAGACTTTGTTATTAAAATAAGAAAAAGCATTATCGGTCATTATTAAAGCTAAATATCTTTGAGCATAAGCATGAAAGTATATTTCGATCAAATAGCGTCCATATCGATATTTCCATTGAACTTTAAAGAGTTTTTAAAAAGTTTTTTGTTGTTAGCGGTTATGGTGGCTGTCTTTGTTTTTCAACCTGTCGCTTTCGGGCAGGCGGATATTTTAAGCAACCTCACACCTGAACAACTCGCCCAGTTTAATCAGCTCCCCCCGGCACAACGTCAGGCACTGTTAAGTCAGTTGCAGCTAGGCTCCTCGTCAGGATTTGAAAGTCCTGTAACTCAGCCGGAGACTATTACCCCAAGGGGGTCTCAATCGGGAGCCTCGAGGCCGTTAGAAAATTTGAACCAATTACAATCAGATATAGACATAAGAAATGCTCAAAGAAATAACTCACAAAATGATGAAGAGACTTATAGGGATAGGATTAAGAGAAAGGCTCAGGAGTTATTCAATCTGGGGATAGATTTGGAAGAGTTGGATGTGTATGGCGAGCTCGAACAAATGGGGATTTTCTCAGAACTACAGACTCCGGCTCAGTATGCTTTAAGTCAAGCTGCAATGAGAGTTGCTTTGGAAGAACAGGAACAGGAAGAGGAAGAGCAAGAGCAAGAGCAGCAGGCTATGATGCTGCAGCAACTACAATCAAATACTGGTGCAGCTCCCCAGAGCCAGCTGGGGTTTGGTTTTAATGAAAACAACGAAAATGATGGTGAATTAAGACCATTCGGCTATAACCTTTTTGCAGGTAGTCCATCTACTTTTGCTCCTGCTACTGATATACCTGTTCCGGCAAACTACGTTATTGGTCCTGGCGATACGGTTATATTACAGCTGTATGGCCAGTTAAATGTACGTTATGAATTAGCTGTTTCTCGTGAAGGTATCATCCAGTTTCCTGAAATTGGGCCTCTCAATGTCTCGGGCCTCAGCTTTGAAGAAATGAGTGAGCTAATACAAACAACAGTCGATAACACGCTAATTGGTCAAGAAGTCAGCGTGAGTATGGGCTCATTACGATCCATAAGGATATTTGTTCTGGGCGAGGCATACAGGCCTGGTGTTTACACGGTAAGTTCCTTATCAACGATGACGAATGCCCTGTTTTACAGTGGAGGCGTTTCAAATCTAGGATCCCTGAGAAGCATACAATTACTTAGAGATGGGGATGTCGTCAATGAGCTGGACCTTTATGACCTTTTGCTAAGAGGAGACACTAGTAATGATGCTCGCTTACAGCCCAACGATGTGATTTTTATTAATACTGTCGGCAACACCGTTGGCGTATCAGGTGAGGTTCGCAGGCCAGCATTATTTGAGCTAAAGGATGAGGAAAATATATCAGATGTGTTATCGCTATCAGGTGGGCTATTGGCTACTGCCTACCCGCAACTTGCTCACCTTGAGAGAATTAACACTCTAGGGCAAAGGACGGTTCTTGATCTTAATTTGACAGAGGATGAAAGCTTACTTATTCCAGTGAGTGATGGCGATTTACTTTACGTTGATACAGTTTTGGATCAAATTGAATTAGGAGTGTCGATAGAAGGACATGTGAACCGGCCAGGTAATTTCGCCTGGACAGAAGGAGCTAGGATTTCCGATTTGCTGAGGTATGAAGACTTTCTACCCAATCCGGATTTCAATTATGCAGTGCTTTTGAGAGAGTTGCTGCCTTCACGAAATATTGAGGTGCACCAGGTTAAACTTGGACAAGCGCTAAACATGCCTGGCTCTCTAGACGATCTGCTTTTGCAGCCCAGAGACCGATTGCTTATTTTCGGCGAGAATACCCTTGAAAGCAGACTAGATAGACGTTTGTTGATGCATCCTGTGATACAAACACTGCGTTACCAATCCAATTCAGGCAATTTTCGAAGGGTTGTCAGGGCTAATGGAGAATTACGTGCCCCTGGGGAGTATCCATTGACTGAAAATATGAGCATTGCTGATTTACTAAACGCTGCTGGTGGTTCTTCCGAAAGTGCGGATATTGAGCAAGCAGAGTTATCAAGAAGTAGTAATACTCCAGAAAGTGGAATGATAACGCAAAACATCAATCTGGATTTGAGTAATAGCCTAAACTTAGGCTCCGCGCTGGAGCCTCTTGATCAGTTAACTATCAGGCCGCTACCAAATTGGGGTGAAACTGAGACAGTAAGAATTAGTGGAGAAGTAGTCTCTCCAGGCGTTTATGTAATTGGTAAGGATGAATCGCTAGGTGAATTAATTGCTCGCGCTGGTGGCTTGACTGAATATGCAGATCCAAAAGCTGGAATTTTTCTCAGAGAAGAGTTAAGAGTGAATGAACAAAGGCTTTTAGACGATTTCAATGATCGGTTAACACGTGATTTGCTTAATCAAAGCCTCACCCGTGGAGGAGGACAAATTCAGCAACCTCAAGTCAATGTTGAGGTTATGAATCAACTGTTAGATCAAATTGAAGCTGCTGTGCCGACTGGGCGTTTAGTCATAGACTTACCAGTGATTGTGTCTGGCTTAGACTTCTCAAAGGATGTTATTTTAAGAGACGGGGATGAATTGTTTGTACCAAGGACACGCCAAGAGGTTGGTGTGATTGGGGAAGTGCAGCTACCGACATCCCATTTATATGCCCAAGGCCAATCAGTTAGTGACTATATAAACCTCAGTGGTGGATTTACCCGAAATGCAGATGAAGATAATATTTTCATCATCAAATCAAACGGCGCGGTCATACCATTTTCACAATCTCAATCCTTATTTGCTTTTGCAAATGACTCTAATTCTGAGCTTGAACCAGTCTATAGTATCGTTATTCCTTATTATGCAAGACTTAATAATCCTCTAGTTACCTGGATGAATATATCAACAGTTTTATTTAATTTAGCAACAACCGTCTTAGCTATAGAAAGTGTTGGTAATTAATGCAAAACTCTAACTTGCCAAATACACAAGTCATGGACGATGAGGTCGATCTACTAGAACTCTGGAGCGTTATATGGAGTGGCAAGTGGCAGATAATAACCATCACGTTTGTTTTTGCAGTAGGCTCAGTAGTCTATGCATTGTGGTTGCCTGATATATATCGCACCGAAGTGCTTCTTGCTCCGGTGGCTCAAGAAGAGAGCGGAGGTTTGGGTGGCAATCTGGGGCAGTTGAGTGGACTGGCTAGTCTGGCAGGTATAAATCTCGATGGGGCCAGTGCTGAGGTCACCATGAAAAGCCGAGCATTGGCTATTGTCCAATCCCGATTTTTTATTCAGGATTTTTTCGAAACACATGATCTCTTAGTGCCCTTTATGGGTTCGAAGCCCGGTGAGGCCTCAGGCACTATTGAGATAGATCCGGAGCTTTATGATGAGACTACCCAGCAGTGGATCAGGGAACCTTCGCCAGCTGGAAACTTGATTCCCTCAGGCCAAGAGGTTTACGAAGCTTTTTCTGAGATATTTAGTATCACCGAAGATGAATTGACAGGTCTCGTCACAATCTCCCTAGAATGGTATGAGCCCCGCCTGATCAAACAGTGGATGGATTTGCTGGTAGAAGATCTGAACAACTATATGCGTGAGCAGGATACTATAGAGGCCGAACGTGCCATTGAGTACCTGAACAGTCGTCTGCAAGAAACCTCGCTGGTCGAAATGCGTAATGTATTCTTTAATCTGATTCAGCAGCAGACTCAGCAGGTGATGCTGGCCGATAGCCGTCAGGAATACGCTCTGGAAACCATCGACCCGGCCGTGGTGCCCGAAATCAAGTCCGCACCACGACGTTCAATCATCTGTATCTTGATCACCTTATTAGGGGGCATGCTCTCGGTCTTGATCGTCGTGCTTAAACACTACCTGGGCAAGCACGAAGAGGCTTCAGCCTGAGGCTAACAGTAGTCTTTTCAAAATGGAAAGTAATGCAGAAAAGGAAAAAGGGCAGTATTTTGCTGGGTCACGATAAGAGCCCTTATCAATTGTTAGAAACTAAAAAAGTAACCCTTCTTATAAAGAAATATATAGTAGTAATTCCATATCTTGGCTAATAAAAGAAAAATAACGATGGCTGGATCTGGTTATGTCGGTATGTCATTGTCCGTGCTGTTGGCGCAGCACAATGACGTTATTGTGCTTGATATTGATCCAGAACGGGTTGACCGGATTAACAACAAACAGTCGACGGTTGAGGATACTGAAATTGATAAATTTTTGGCTGAGAAAAAACTGTCCCTTAGTGCAACATTGGATAAAGAAGCGGCCTACCAGGGTGCCAGTTTTATCATCATTGCCACACCGACAAACTATGACCCGGAAACCAATCGATTTGACACAAGTTCAGTCGATGGTGTGGTGGAAGATGCACTTAGGCTCAATCAAGACGGCTTAATCGTCATTAAATCTACTGTTCCTGTGGGGCATACCCACGAGCTTCAGGAAAGACTGTCCACTGACCGTGTGATTTTCTCACCTGAGTTTTTGCGTGAAGGCAAAGCTCTTTGGGATAACCTTCATCCCTCAAGAATCATCGTAGGCAGCCATTCTGATAAAGCGAAAGAGTTTGCCAAGTTACTGGAAGAGGGCGCAGAAAAGAAAGATATTGATACACTCTTTATCCGGTCGACCGAAGCGGAGGCGGTTAAGCTTTTCGCCAATACTTATCTTGCCATGCGAGTGTCTTTCTTCAATGAACTCGATTCCTATGCGCTGGCGCATGGGCTGGATACGGCCAGTATTATCAACGGCGTCTGCCTGGATGAGCGTATTGGAAAAGGGTACAACAATCCATCCTTTGGCTATGGCGGCTACTGTTTACCTAAAGACACCAAGCAGCTTCTGGCCAACTACAGTGAAGTGCCTCAAAACCTGGTCCAGGCAATTGTTAACTCGAATACAACGCGTAAAGACTTTATTGCCGATACCATTATTAATTCTAATCCCAAAGTAGTTGGAGTCTATCGGTTAATCATGAAAGAGGGCTCCGATAATTTTCGGGAAAGCGCGATACAGGGCATTATGAAGCGCATCAAGGCCAAGGGAATAGAAGTGATTATTTATGAGCCCTCGTTTAATCAGAAAGAATTCTATAATTCACGGGTTGTAAGCTCCCTGGGTGAATTTAAAGCGACCTCTGATGTCATTATTGCCAATCGTATGTCTGATGAATTAAGTGATGTGGCTGACAAGGTCTTTACCCGTGATCTTTTCGGGCGTGATTAAATGAAAATACTGGTCACGGGCGCTGCAGGGTTTATTGGCTTTCATCTGACACTGGCTTTGTTAGATCGAGGTGACCAGGTTGTTGGGGTAGATAATCTGAACGATTACTATAATCCAGCCTTAAAGCAGTTGCGCTTGGGTGAAATAACCAAGCATCCAAAATCATCCAGTTTTGAATTCATCAAACTGGATATATCAGACAGGGCGCTCATGGAAGAGTTGTTTTCAGCACATCAATTTGATGTGGTGGTCAATTTGGCGGCACAGGCAGGGGTGCGTTATTCATTGGAAAACCCAAACGCCTATGTGGACTCGAATTTAGTAGGGTTTGTGAACGTACTGGAAGGCTGTCGTCATTCAAAGGTAAACCATCTTGTCTATGCAAGTTCTAGCTCAGTCTATGGCATGAACGTTAAACAGCCCTTTAGCACAGATGACAGAGTGGATTATCCCATTTCGCTCTATGCCGCTACCAAAAAATCTAATGAGTTAATGGCTCATACTTATAGCCATTTATTTAATATCCCAACAACAGGCTTACGTTTTTTTACGGTGTATGGACCCTATGGCCGGCCCGATATGGCCTATTTTAAATTTACCAAAGCGATTTTGAATGGCGATCCTATTGATGTCTATAACAATGGAGTAATGAAAAGAGACTTTACCTATATCGATGATATTGTTGGGGGCTTATTGAAAATTATAGTCTATGTCCCTTCAGTTCAATCAAATGAGTACACAAAGGCAACTGCACCCTATAGCCTCTACAACATAGGTAATAACAATCCTGTATCACTGCGCTTATTTATAAATGCAATTGAAGGTGCTTGCGGGAAAAAAGCTATCGAAAATCTTATGCCAATGCAGGCTGGGGACGTTCCGGAAACTTATGCGGATATAGATACATTAATAAATTCAGTAGGTTTTAAGCCTTCTACTTCAATTAATGATGGTATTAAAAAATTCGTAAAGTGGTATAGAGAATTTAATAAAATTTTCACAATGGTTTAACTTTATCAAGTATAGTTAATATAGATTGCATCTTGAGACAGCAATATTCAAGCTCCAGTCGTGTTATTAACACAAAATATAAAATACAGAATTTTCCAATATTAATTATTTTTAATAGATATTAAGAGGGGGAGTGTTAGTAAAACCTCATTGGCCGATACTAATAATTTTTAAATATAACTTATCCTCTCTTATACAACTACACTAATCAAACTTATCAATTGCTAAAGTCCCTTCACAAAAAATTTAATGCTTCTGCTGAAAGAATAGCAATATTTAGTATTGTTGGCTTAATCTTTCAGTCTGGAATTATTTATCTAGTTACGATGTTATGGGCGAAATGGCTTGGGCCTGAAGGTTATGGAGAGTACTCTCATCTTTGGTCTTCAATTCTAATAGTTGCCAGTTTTGCTTCGTTCGGAATGCCTTTATTACTCCAACGCGAGTTACCTCGTCAAAGTATGAAAGAAAGGAAGAAATTAATCACTGTTGTATTTATTACATTACCCTTTTTATTAGTGATTACTTCTATATTCGTATTAGCCGCAAATTCGTTAAACTCAAATATTACTTATGGTTTTAGTCGTGGAATAATTCTTATTCTAGCCTCACTTTTTTATCTTGTATTCACTATGTTGGAGGCTGTTTTTAAAGGGATGTTATTGTATAGCGAGATTGATTTATTAAAAAAATTTCTTTTCCCTGCAGCACTTCTGACTGGTACTGTACTTTTCACTTTTACGTTTGAGAGAACTTCCTTTGAAGATTACATCTACCTTAGATTGCTATGCATGTTTCTAATAATATTTTTATTGATTGCACGTCATAAAGAAATATTAGCATTAGACTTTAATATAAGAAAGATAGATATATTTTCATTATTATCGGTCTCTCGCAATTTTTTTATAGGGTCATCAGTAATTCTATTAGGTGGTGAACTTTCAATATTTTTTTCCGGATTTTATTTGGAGTCAGCAGAATTGGGCGCGTATTCATTGGGTGTTCGAATTGCAACGATTGTTAATATGGCTCTTATTGGAGCTAATGTTCCAGCAATGCAAACAATTTCAAAGTTAGCGCATCAAGATAAGTTTAATAATATGGAAGTAACGGCTAAAAAAACTGCAAGGGTTGCATTCTTTGGTGCTATTTTTCTTTATGGTATTGCACTGTTATCAATTGATATTTTGTTATATATATTTGATTTATCATTTAATAAAAAAATCATTTTTCATACTGTCGCGTGCGTTGGTGGAGCTTATTTACTTAGTGCTTTTTTAGGTCCAGCGGGCGTGGTGCTTAATATGTCAGGTCGAGAGAAGTATGCTAATTTTTCAGCAATTCTTTCTTTGGTTATCATGGGAATTATTTTGATGCTTTTTTCAAGTCAGTTTGGATACTTGAGTGTCGTTTTAGCGTTTTCTTGCAATATTATAGTCTGGAAGCTCTCAATGACATTAATAGTACGTAAGCTTTATAAATTTTGGACGACTGTAATTTAATTATGAAAATGAAAAATAAAAAAATTCTTATCAGAGGAACATGGCTTGAAAGCTACAATGTCGGAGATAATGCTATTATAGAGGGTTTGAAATCATCATTGAAAGGCAGAGGTGAATTAAAAGCTATAACAGGAAGTGTTGAGCGAGTAAAAAAATGGTTAGGGATTGATGCAGTTAAGGTTGTTAGTTCACGAAATCCTTTCTTGTTCTTAAAAATATTTGCAGAAGTCAAAAATTCAAAAGCATTTTTATTGACCGGAGGAACTCCAATTTATAATGATGCAACTCAAATGTGTATAAATTTTATAATCTCGTCAATTTGTAAGTTTTATAGAGTTCCAGTATTTGTATTTGGAGTTAGCTATCGGGAATGCCAAAGTAGAATTGTGAGATGGCTCGTAATAGGGATTTTCAGAAACTGTGAAAAAATTTACTTCAGAGAATATGGCTCAATAGCAGAAGTGAAGCATAACTATGGAAATGTAGTGAGGGGAAAAATTGACTTTTTGCCTGATCCTGCAACTCAAATTGACTATGATATTTTAGTGCCACAAGTCAGTGTCGATGCATCTAGTAATATCTCTCTTACAGAAGCACCTTATGTGGTTGTCTGTCCTCGTGATTTTTCTGCTGACAAGTCATTCTCGAATCACCATTATAATCAAGAGTTTGATTCTGATAGATATCTTAAACTTTTAGCTTTATGTATAAAACAGTTATTAGAAAATACTAACTATAATATTGTTTTTCTACCAATGAATGTGCAATCTCCTGATGATGATACCGTAATTTCATCATATTTATATGACCTTTATAAGGAGAACTTCAAACACAGAATGACTGTAATAAAAGCTCAACTTCATCCAGCCTCAGTAATAAAAATTTTTCGTGATGCAAGTTTTTCTATTACAGTAAGATTTCATGCGGGCGTTCTAAGTTGCTCGAACGGAACTCCAATGATTTCTCTAGCTTACGATAAAAAAAATATTGATATTTCTGAAGTTCTTGAAATGAAAGACTTTACCTTTGATATAAAGAATACTAGTGAAATTGACTTAGTGGATGCTATATCTACCATGGAAGATAATATTTCTAAGTTGTCTAAAAAATGTGTCGAGAATAATATGAAACTTAGAAAAATATTTAGAACTATTATCCAACACCATTTTTCGGTTGGAGAGAAATGATGTCTCTGAATTTAAACTTTATCGGCGATTTAATGCTGGGTGGTGATTTTAGTCAAAATTTTGAATCATATATAGATACTTGCATTCCAACTCAATTATTTGAATGGTTAGGTCAGGATCCTGTTTTTAGCAATCTTGAGGCTGCTGCGTCGAATAGGGGCGCTAGAGTTTCTGATAAAATATCGGTTTACACTAAGAAAGAACCTTTGGATTTACTTACAAAACTAAATGTACGGTGCGTAAGTTTAGCTAACAATCATATTATGGATTTTGGTTATACGGCAGCCGAAGACACAATGGACTCCTTAGAAAAGTTAGGTATTGCTTATTCAGGGTGTGGGCGTAATTTGTCTCACGCTACAATGCCCGCAATTATAGAACATGAAGGGTATCGTATAGTATTTCATGCTTTCAGTTGGACTGAAAGGTTTTATGAAAGAGTTCAGGAAGCTACTACTGCCGAACCAGGCGTAGCACCCATTGAATTTGAACTTATAAAAAACAGAATCGAATCTTCTAAGTTTAAAAACCCTCAAGCAATTCATATTGTTTCCCTCCATTGGGGAGAAGGTATGGTTCAGTATCCAAGACCAGATCAAGTAAAATTTGCTCGTTCATTGTCGGAGATTGGGGTGGATATTGTTTTTGGTCATCATCCACATTGTATTCAAGGTGTAGAAATTTTTAATAATATGCCCATTATATATAGTGCTGGCAATTTTATTGCTTCAGCATACAAACGTACTCCAGATAAAATGCTAACTTTTGATGATGGTTGGCACAGAAAAAGATTTAATAGAGAGCGAAGTGTAGCAATATTTAAATTAACAAGAAGCAATTCTGGGCAATGGTCTATTAGGACTAAATATTATAAACAACACAAAGATAAACCCATTTTAGAAATACCAAGTCTATATCAAAAGTTTTCGATATTTTTTTCATTTCGGCTGTCGTCTTTTCTCTTGAAAAGAAAGACCTATATGCTGTTCTTTCCATTTGTCAGAAGGCTAAATGAGATAACTAGATTAGTTGATGAAATTCATACTAGGAATGGAATATTCCGCAGTATATTTAAGTTTAAATCTTATGGTTTGGTGATCAGAAGAATTATGAAGAGTGAAGAATATCATTAATGATAGACTCCAAAGAATTAAATAGAATTGGAATTATTCTACCTAGTTTAGCTGCAGGCGGTGCTGAAAGGGTGATGATTAACTATGCTAATTATTTAGCAGATTGTGGATATAAGGTTTCAATTATTATATTAAAAAATAATTTTACTCTTGAAGAGTTAATAGATAAAAGTGTTACGCAAGTTAGATTAGGGAACACTTCTTATAAAGAAAATATAATTTCAATAAAAAAAATATTTGATAGCGACGCTTATAAAGTAGTTTATGTAACAATGTTTCATGTTAATTTAATGGCACTTATTGCCAAAACACTTAGTAAAAAAAAAATTCCGGTTATAATTCGAGAAGCAAATACGCTATCAATCGAATTAGCTAGTTTTAGCTGGTTAAAGCGTTACATTTTTTATATTTTGGTTCGTTTATTCTACCGCAAAGCCGACCATATAATTGCCGTTTCTGAGGGAGTAGCTCAAGATTTGATAAAGAATTTTTGGGTTAAACCAAGCGTAGTGTCAGTTATTCTGAATCCTGTTACAGCAGCATCTATTGGAAGAGATAAATATTCTAAACTGAAGTCTAATATAGTGGCCATAGGGAGGTTAGAAAAACAAAAAGACTTTGGGACTTTACTTCGAGCATTTCAGATAGTGCGTAAGGAAGTTGATATTGAGTTGAAAATTTTAGGAGAGGGGGCGTTAGGTAATGAATTGCTAACGCTGGCAAAGAGTCTTGGGATTGAAGCAAATGTCGAATTTCTAGGACGCGTTGATAATGTATATGACTTTCTTAGCACGGCAGATGTGTTTGTCCTTAGCTCTATATATGAGGGTTGCCCAAATTGTATACTAGAGGCTCTCGCTTGTGGTACGAATATTGTTTCAACTGATTGTCCTAGTGGCCCCAGAGAAATTTTGAGAAATGGAAAATTCGGTCATCTTGTGCCTATACAATCCTCGGAAAGTATGGCGAGAGCAATTATTAACGCAATACGCGAACCCATGCCATCAATTGAGCTAATCAAGCATAGCTATCAGTTCCTCCCTGAAGTGCAATATAAGAAATATCTTGATTTGTTGAAATTGAGCTGACTTATAATGATGACGCTTAATCATCTAAAAGTATTATATTTTATATTAGTGGTTTCACTAGTAACAATTATAATCTATGTGTCACAAATATATTCTATTGATATAGTACGATATGAAATATCGTTTGGAAATTCTTTCAGTGCATTCGAGCCAGGGTGGAGAATTCTAGGAAGTCTTTCGAGCTATATAAATTTCGATCAGTTTCTATGGCTTATTTATATTTTACAAGCCTTATTGATAGCGCTAATTTACAAAAGATCAAAGGCGGTGATTTACTTACCTATCGTTTTACTTATAATAGCTCCATCACTTTACACTAACCAAATTCGATGGGGGGTTGCAACTTTATTTGTGATTTTATTCTTTCTTCGATCATATAATATCATCCCAATGATTGCCGGCCTTATTTTCCATAAGTATGTAATTTTATTATCGCCAATACTTTATATTAGAAAACATTTACATCAGTATCTTTTCATAATATTCATAATCGCTTTATTTTCACTTTCATCATATTTTTTGATCAGATATTTTGAAAGTTTTTTTGGCTTTTCTTATCTCGAAAATCAGGATACATCTTCCACTCGCTCATTAATTGGAACTGGCTTTAGTATTCTTGTTTTACTTAGTTATTATTCCTTGAGTTACGCACGGCGGACTATAGAGATTAAAACCCTATATATGCTAAATCTTATGAGTCTTGGCTTTTTTTGGATTGCTGTAGTCTCTGGTCGTCTATCAGATGCTTCTACTATTTTGGAGCCATTTATTGTTAGAGAACTGGTTGCACAAAAAAGTATTATTTCATTTTTATTATCATTATTTTTTATAGTTTCTTGGGTTCTGAGGCTTTATATAAGATGGGCAACGTAGTTAATCTTTATTGGAAGTTAGATTGCGAATCTAATGGTATAAGTCAGCTGCTAAAAAGAATTGAACAGGTCGATGGTATCTTTTGCAGAGAATCTGTCAGCTTAAAAAATATAAATACAGAAGATATATATATCATCCATGGTTGCTATAGCATTTATTTAATAAAATATTTCATCATTCTGTTTCTTAGTCGATGTCGATTTTATTGGTGCCCGCATGGAAGTTTACAAAAAAATACATTTACGAATAATTTTATTAAAAAATATATATTCCATTATTTTATAAGTAGCCTAGTATACGTTTTTTCAGAGGGTGTGATCTATGTTTCTGATCAAGAACGAAAAAGATCTCTCAAATATTTTCAAAAAAAATCTAAAGTAATAGTTAACGGATTAGAGGAAATTAATAATAATTTATTAATAAAAAAAAATATTAATACTCAAGATTTTGTTTATATTGGTAGATTAGACCCCTATCATAAAGGATTGGATCGAATGGCAAAATGGGCTGCGCCATTAGGAGAATCCTTAAAAGTGTATGGCCCTTATAATGATGAAGTTCAAAAAAAAATCCCTTCCTTAAACTTCAAAGGTCCAGTCTTTGGGGACGACAAAATGCGCATACTGTTAAAAGCCCGTGCACTAATAATGCTATCTAGATATGAGGGTTTGCCAGTTGTTGCTATTGAAGCGCTCCGAACAGGTACACCAGTTATCCTAACAGACGAGTGTAATATGAGCGATGTTGTATATAAGTATAACTGCGGTTTTATAGTTAAATCTCAAAATGAATTATTGGAAGCATGTAGTTTTTTTTCTGAAATAGACTATGAAACATTCTTGCAGTATTCAAAAAATGCCATTCGAGCATTTCATGATTGCTATACATTAGAAAAAATGATCACAGGATATAAAAGTCTTGCATAGCACTAGTTTACGCAGAAATGACCTAGATCTATTACGTGCAATAGCAGTCACTATAGTTGTTTTATATCACGCGGGATTTAACAGTTTTGAATATGGGTATATAGGCGTTGATATATTTTTCGTTTTAAGTGGTTTCCTTATAGGAAATTCTTCTTCCAAGATTGCTGATCTAACTAAATTTACAAGTTTTTTAAAGCGGCGCTTTTATCGTATTATCCCGTCCTCTGTTTTAGTTCTTTTTTTTGCATTGATCTTTTCGCAGATTTTATTTTTCCCAAATGATATAAAAAATGTTTCGACCTCTGTAATAGCCAGTTATATTCAGCAAGCAAATCTACTGTTTTTTTTGAAATCAAATTATTTCTCATTCAATAATATTTATGAACCATTGATTCATTATTGGTCGCTCGGTGTCGAATGGGCATTTTATATTTTAATGGCTTCTATTTATTTGCTTTCCAGAAGACCATTGCTCATTCTCTCTTATATATTTTTCGGCAGCATTATTATTTATATTATAGGTGAAGAATTATTCCCAAATTTCACCTTCTATATGTTCCCTGGGAGACTGTGGGAATTTCTACTGCCAGTTGTTTTTCTCCCTAGGGTTGAAAAGCATATATCACATCTAAATGAAAATTATTTATCATTTGTATGGTGCTTATCATTGTTGGTATTAATACTAACTTTGTTTTTACCAAATGACTTTATTAATGAAAGTTTTCGCACTTACCTTATAGTTTTTGCTTGTTTTAGCATCATTGCTTTAAATAGAAACCCTATAAACCGTAATAAATTTTATGTGGTTGCTAATTTCATAGCAAAGATTAGTTTTTCTTGGTATTTGGTTCATCAAGTACTATTCGCTTTTGCTAATTATCAATTTGATTTAATGAATACTTACGCTATAAAAGTTATTGCGGTTATTTTGTCCTTTTTATTAGCAATAATTTTGTATTTCTTTTGGGAAAGGCAATTTTTTGAAGATAAACTAAAAGCTGGTTTAGTAAGAAAATCATTATTTGTAATTATATTAATAATTGTTCCAACATTAAGTATCTTGAATTATATGTCTATTGATTTTAGATCTAAATTAACAAATTATGATTTAGCATATGCTGAGAATTTATCTATTCAGCAAATCCCTTTTGGTGAATGCCATTTTTCTCATCCTACTGCTTTACCAAAATATGAATTAATAACTAATTGTGTAGAGAAAACAAACGGTCCAATATATATCGTCTTTGGTGATTCTCATGCAGAAGATATTTACAGATCATTAAGATATTCCCTGGATAATATGACTATTGTAAATTTTGCAAGTGGCGGATGTCGCCTCAGTTCAAATCAAGGTTGTGCATCAATAGAATTTGAAAAATTTATAAAGGAAATGCAGCCATTGCCAATGATGGTTATTTACCATCAATCGGGTATGTATTTACTCAAAACAGATAATGTTATAGCTAATAGGCAATTACTCTATAAAGGAAATTCAAATCTATCAGTAAATCAGGATGAGGTAGCGCGTTTGATAGATATGCTATCAAAGTTCATGCTTGAGAAAGTTTATTTTCTCGGTCCCTGGGTTGACCCTTTTATTAATCCTCGTCTTATTTTAGGTAATTTTGAGCAATGTCGTAATTATAATATTGAAATTCCACATGCCGATGAATATACATCTTTAGATAATTATCTAGAGTTACAAACTGAGAATAATTCAAAGATAGAGTATCTTAGTGCCATTGAAATATTCTGGGAATCTGAAAGTAGCTACCTTATGAGTTGTAGCCATGGGGTGCATTGGAGGGATATGGATCATCTGAGTTGGGCTGGCATGCGATTTTTTTCAGGTTCTCTAAAAGATGCAATTGGCAAATTTTAATCTTAGAGACTTTTCGTATGGGAATTAGTGTATTGATTGTTAATATTCTAGATTCATTTGATCTTAAGTTGATTAGGAAGCCCGATTATAGAAACGATACCCGTTTTCTGCCTAGATCTTTTGTTGATGTGAGTGAAGTAAGAGAGCTGCATCGTCTTTTGAAGCGTTTGTGTAACAATCATAAAGATTATTCTGTGTCAGGCTTATCATTTCAAGAACTTAGAAGTTATATGTCAAGAAGACGAATGTCACGACAAAAGGATTTTGTTAGTTTTGTTTTAAGTTCTCAAGATTCATTTTCTGGAAAAAAAGTGTTAGACGTTGGATGTGGAATGGGGTATCTGTTGAAACTGATAGATCACCAGATTAGTGATCTAAACTTGATAGGATTTGACCCGTCATTAAAAACTAAATTGATTGCTCCAGATGTTTGCCCAAATGCGGAATTTAAAAACTTTCCACTTTCCAATGAATCTTCGGAGAATGCAGATATAATCATTGCTGCTCAAGTCCTTGAACATTTAGAAAATCCGGCTAATTTTTGTCAAATATTAAAAGATAATGCAAATTCTAGAGCTTCGTATTATTTTTCTGTGCCAGATGGAAGAATAGATAGCCAACCCGCTGGTTATTTTTCAGGTATAAACAAATCTTATACGGGACATGTTAATTTCTGGTCTGCAGAAAGCTTTACAACTCTATTGGAATCGATTTTTGAAAATCACAATATAGATGTACGGATTTCTGGTTGGGGAGATCTTTTTGCAAGCATATTACCTCGTTCATGAATATTCTAACCTTGGCAGTTGGCTTTCCAGAAAGCTTGAGAGAAGCAACAATCAGTGGAGAAGTAAAAAATGCTTATAGTCTCGTAAAGTTGCTAGAAAGGAAGGGGCATGAAGTATACGTGGTTTCAGCTCCTACTATCTGGCAATCAAATAAAAAAAGAATCTTGAATCCACGCCTAAGAATCACTCAAAAAGGGATAGGTAGTGGTATATTCCGTTACCTTCTACGAGCGATACTTATGACTCCAGATATATATAGTTTACTCAGAAATAATAGAATAGATGTTTTTCATTGCCATTCTCCGGTCCAATTACTGCCTATTTGGTTTGCTTTATTAGTGTTTAGACCATGTCGTAATATACCTATATTTGTAACAGCTCACGGAACATATTTGCCGGAGTTTTATGCTGATGTGCGTGAAGCCAAAGGATTCCGAAACTTTCTAAAAAAAATAAATAGCTGGCTTCAGTATAGGCTGGATAGATTTTTATATAAGCGATTTAATAAAGTTATTGTTACTAGCTCTTATCAGATAAAAGAAATGCAAGATATTTATAAGATACCCCAAAAAAAATTATGTATCATCAATAATCCAGCTGCAATTTATTTTGATAAACAATATAGAAATAGTGCTCAAGTTACTTCAAGAAAGATAAAGTACAAACCTGGATTAATAAAGCTTCTATTTGTTGGACGTTTTGTTAAGAAAAAAGGCTTATTTAATTTAATCAAAGCAGTCAATATTCTCGTAGAAGAAGATATTAACGTCCATCTAACATGTGTTGGTGGGGGAATGATAGATCTAGACATGATGAGTGAAATAAATCAATTTATTCAGAAAAACAATTTAAATAAATATATAAGTTTTAAATTGGAGGTTTCAGAAATTACTTTAGCACGCTTTTACAAAGATTGTGATTGTTTAGTTGTTCCTTCAATTGGTTATGAGTCTATTCCAACTGTTGTCATTGAAGGTATAAAAAGCGGCATCAAAGTCTTTGCTACAGGTAAATGGGGCGTGCCAGAAGTTCTTTTGGATGAAAGTCTCTTCCTTAAAGAAAATGACATTGATGATATTGTAAGTAAAATAAAGCAATACTCAACAAATCGAGTGCTTAATCGGCCTACTCCAATCAGCAGATTGTTTGGCAATGAGATAGTAAATTCTCATGAAAAAATATATTTAGACCATACTACATAAAACAATTTTATTCTGTACCGAATACTCTTATGAGTATATCTTGGTGAAAATAATGGCAGAAGTGTCCATAATTATGCCTTCTTTTAATTCTGAACGGCATATTGAAGAATCAATAGAATCAGTTATAAATCAAAATTTTACAGACTGGGAGCTGCTGATATGTGATGATTATTCCAATGACAAAACGGTTTTTACTATCTCTAAGTATTCTAATAAAGATAAACGTATTAAACTAATTATTAATAATGGAGAAAAAGGGGCTGCTCAGGCTAGAAATCTTTGTTTAAAGAAAGCCAGTGGGCGCTTCATAAGTTTCTTAGATTCTGATGATATTTGGCATCCCGAAAAGTTAAAAAAACAAATTAAATATATGAAAAGTGAAAATATTTATTTTTGTTTTAGCGATTATATTTGTATAGATGAAAATTCAAATTATTTATCATATCTAAAAGCACCCAAACGAATTAAATTTTCAACTTTGCTTTATAGTAATTTTATAGGTTGCTTAACGGCAACTTATGATAGTCATTTTTTTGGTAAAATTTCACAGCCAAAAATAAGAAAACGTAACGATTATGCATTATGGCTTAAAATGTTTCGCCGTTTTCCAGACACTTATGCATATAGCCTACCAGAACCTCTAGCTAAATATCGAATAAATTCATATGGTCTATCTAGTCAGAAGTTAGATTCAGTTATTTTTTATTGGCTCTGTATTCGTCTTTACGCTAAGAAGTCTTTCTTAAGAACTTTATTATTAGTTCCAGTATATTTGGCTATAATATTCACCAAGAAAAAATGCCGCCGTATTTATAATAGTTTTATGTAAATAACACATATAACATTTTTTGATTTTGGTTTTATTTCGCCTTTGAATATAAATTTTTATTTTTTTATAATTTCTATCAGTATAGATCAACAATCTTTATTGATCTAATAATATAATATTTAATAATTTATTTTTCTTTGGCATATCTGATCCTAAGAAACTTTCACTGTCTAGAGGGTTGGTCCCTTGACTGACTTCAATAAAATCATTAAATCCATCGCCATCTGAATCTGAAAGAAGAGGATTCGTACCAAGAGCAACTTCTTCCGAATTGGTAAGGCCGTCTTCATCTTCATCCTCATGATCATATAACCCATCAGTATCATTATCTGTATAGACAGTTGCTATAATTGAGAATGGAGTAGGTGAGTTATTGCCATTATGATTTATTTCTAATGTTGTTGATATTCTCGTACCAACATCTAAATCAGAAGTATGTACTGTAACCGGGCTGCATGAGACAACACCAGGTAGTAAGCTACTATTATCGCCATACCATGTCACTCCTGTTGGAGGTTCGGTGTCATAAATTTCTATAATATAGGAGCTTTCATTTTCTAGACACACTCCCATTGTCTTTCTTTCACCTTTCAAGATATCTCCAAAAAAAAGTGAATCATTATCTAGCCTCAAAGCTGGCTTAGGCCTTTCTGTCCATACTTTTGATGTATAGGGAAGAGATGAAAAATACGGTATAATAGTGGGGAAGGGATCCTCTGCAGAACTGAGAGTGTAGTCATCATCAAGCAAAGCAACTCCTATAGTATTCCCAATAGTATTTGATACATCTGCATTTATTTCGAAAGTCTTTGTATAAACAATGCTACTATCGTCTGAAGAAAATCTCGGCGCACCCCAAGATCCAACAAGTGGCCTAGTATCTTGATCCACTATTGTTGTAAATAAATTATTATATCTATCCATAATAAGAATGCGGCTATCAGCATCCTCCGGGGTTTCTACAATAACATCAAAAGTAATGTATCTATCAGTTTTATTTGAAAAAGATGGAAACCCCACTGAAATATTTGATGGCTGTAATGGGATTGGGTAAGAAATACCTCCCTCCTCAGCTGTATCTAATATGCCGATAGACCAAAATGGGCTTTCACAATTTGGATCCGCGTCACATACTAAAAAGTCAAATACTATATACCTACCAGTAGGGTCATATGACAAACTATCAACGTATAATGCCGCTTCAGGGGTTGCTTCTGAAGACGTTGTAGGTGTATATACTGGGTAAAAAGTTCTTGTGTCGGTTTCTCTATCCAAAACAACTATTTGAGGATACGAGGCGCCTTCGACATTAAGGCTAAAGGCAACATCTCCAGTTGCCTGATCAGTCGTAAAGGCAGCAACTGGGCTTTCGGGTGGCGTGATTTGAATTTCTTCATCATTTGATAAATTATATAACCACCATGACCCATCGACGGCTCCATATATAATCAAATTTACCTGTTGTTCTTCGACTCCGGGTGCTGCAATGAAACTAGGCCTTACCCATCGAGAAAGCTGTCCTGTAGGAATAACTCTAAATGAATCTTCTTCAAACTGGGGGTTGTTATTGTAAAAACCTTGTACTGCTATAGAAAATTGCTGAGCCCATGGAGGAACATTATAGATATCATCATATCTCGGTATAAGTGAGCTTAAAAGTGTTATTTCACTGGAAGTTCCAGGGATAACTTGAATAGGTGAATCACCATAAATTTCAGGTAGCCCAACAGACTCCCAAGCTTCAATCGTTGCGGTATGTTCATAACTTCCATTTCCGTATGAATTTCTTGCAATACTTATCATAGTATTGGCAGCATCATTAAAACTAGCCGTTCTAGGTAGACTTACCATCGTCTCGAAAGCTAGCGAAGCAGCAGCTACTTCGTCAATCTGATTTGCTAAGATGTAGAAGGCCCTATTTGGTATTCCACTATTTATATGAACGCCACCATTATCTTGGTCCGTCGATATATACTCAGACATGTGGGCTGGCTGAT
>Ga0181606_10001383_pt1 | contig 21369 bp, 17 predicted proteins | sample 041ome_10_FD_132994 | JGI IMG/M metagenome (GOLD analysis project Ga0181606, IMG submission 132994) | Coastal salt marsh microbial communities from the Groves Creek Marsh, Skidaway Island, Georgia - 041412US metaG (megahit assembly) | ecosystem: Environmental > Aquatic > Marine > Intertidal... | reverse complement strand
GGGTGGAAGGTTGAGGCGCGCATATCTTTAGGGATCGAATCTTCGCGCTCCAGCACCGCCACCTTGATGCCCTGCTCAAGTAGCCACCACGCCAGCGTCAGGCCGGACGGCCCGGCGCCCACAATGGCGACTTCCGAATCAATCATTGGACGGGCGGCCTTGTTTGGAGGGGCCGGCCTCGTATGATTGTGGCGCGGACAAGGTGCTGTTGGGCAAAGTCGCGAGAGACCCACATGGTATATTTCGAGGCAGTGTCGCAACAGACGATAGGCATCCCAGATGACTGACGGGTACTACGGTCGGCACGGTACGCTCGGGCTGGCGACGCCACAGGCGAACCCCACTGCTGAGACCGAATTCAGGACCTTGCTGCCGGCCGGAGTCGCATGCGCGACCGTTCGCATGGCGAGCACGCAATCCGACCCCAGTGATCGCCTCCGAGCCTACTTTCTCGATATTGCTCAGACTCTCGATCGCTTCGACACGCTGACGTTGCAAGCCATCGGTCTGGCCTGCACCGGCTCTAGCTATCTGCTTGGCCATGAATCGGTTGAGACAAGCCTTGCTGAACTCAGTGATCGCCGGGGGCAACCCATCGTCTCCGCGGCGGCAGCCATTGAGCGCGCATTGGTACACCTTGGAGCGCAGTCGATCGCGTTGATTTGTCCCTACCCGCAATGGCTTCTGGACACCGCCCAAGCGCACTGGCAGGGACGAGGTTTCGAGGTTGTGGATCAACTGTCCCTTGACCCTGCTCAGGGTGATACCCGGGCCATTTATGACCTCTCGCCGGCGACGGCCAGTCAGCACATCATTGCTCGTTGGCAGAACATGGAGGCCGACGCCTACCTCATTACGGGTACCGGGTTGCCCACGCTGCGCATCATTGCCGAGCTGTCCGAGACTTTGCCGGGGCCAGTGCTGTCCTCTAATCTTTGCCTTGCTTGGGCAACCCAACAGATCGCGCATATTGCACCGGCTGAGCTGGGTCCAACGACTCGCATGCCGCTCTTGGCCGGTTGGGAGGGGTGCCTCGAGCGACTCTGATGTCATTGCGGCTGCAGTAGCCAAGCGGCCAGCCGCTGGGTTTCTTCAGCGGTCAATGGATTGACATAGTTCATGGCATTGTTGGGTATCGCCGTATCAGGGTCGGAGAGCCAGGCAGTGAGGGTGGCCAGAGTCCAGACCCATTCAGAAGCAAGCAGCGCTTCTGAGTAGCGATAGCCCTCGACCGAGGCCGCTTTGCGATTCAGCAAATTCCTCAGTGGCGGGCCGACACGATGGTCGGGCGCTGACGCCAGACTGTGGCAGGCTTGACAGGCAAGGTCATAAAGCTGTTCCTCAGACAAGGGCTCAGACCTCACAGCAGGGGTCGCCAGCAACGCGAATGTGAGTAAAAAAACACAATGGCGAAATACAAGACTCACGTTAGTGCCCTCATCACTTCCAAGGCGGCGCGCTCGCCAGATTCCATGGCCGCCTCCATGCCACGGTAAGCCTCGGCGGTGTGCTCCCCGGCAAAGAACAGTCTACCTTCCGGGGCTCGGATCGCCGCATGGGCATGCGCTGCCTGGCCCGGCCGCCACAGCGCCCAGCTACCTCCCGCGAAGGGATCATTTGTCCACCTCACGAGTTGGCCCACTGAGGTCACGCCTTTTGCGTCGGGCATTAACTTCCACAAGGCCCGTGTAATGGTGTCTGTGCAGTCATCGTCATTCAGTGCATTGAGGGAGTCGCAATCATCGCCATTGATCCAGACAGTCATATTGAAACGATCAGAGTCAGGCAAAGGCCGGGTAAAAATCCTGCCGAGTAGCCCGTCTGTCCACCATGAGCCGCCCCAACCGGATGCCTCCCAAATAGGCGAATCGACCACACAGTGCAGTTGCACAATCTTGTGGTAGTCGATGTCGCTCAGGGCCACCCGGCGGGCATCAGGCAGGTCCAGTTCGATTCGCCGCAATGCGGGTACAGGCAGGGTGATCACTGCAGCATCAGCATCGACCGTGCGGCCCGAGCGCAACATGGCCTTAATACCGTCAGCCGATTGAATAATGCGCTCGACGGGTGTTCCTCTGGTGACCGGCCCTTTTAATTGGGCCGCCATGGCTTCCGGTAATCGCATGTTACCTGCTGCCGCTTCCATGACCGCTAGCGCGGGGCCAGAGAGCCGACCGAACTCGCCCATGACGCGATAGAGCGCCATCAAACTGGTGTCAGACAAGTTATTGCCATAGCTGTTATTGGCGTTGATCAATCGGATCGCCGATTCGGGAAACCCGAGCGCCCGCAGCCCTTCGTCGGCGGATTGATCGGTCGCCATCAGGGCAGGGTCATGCCAGGCACGCGTCTTGAGCAGCGGGTTGTCCTCGTTCAGTTTGCCCACCAGTCGTCCGGGTGGTATCGACCGCCAGCCGTCTGGTAAGGGGTTGTGAGCAGATGTCGCCCAATCTTGGCGCGCGATTCTTTGGCCTCCGATGGCGTAGTCACTTGCTAACGTGCGTGGCGGTGTTCGCAACGCGACATCGAGGGCATGTGCCTGATCAATCACCCTGCCGTAGTTGGCCCCGATAACGTTGCCGCCGGCTTCCGGTGAGCCGGGCATGTGGTCCAGTGTCCACAGGCGCCCGCCCACACGATCTTTGGCTTCAACCACCTCAACCTCATAACCCCAGCGCTCAAGAATCAGCGCCGCATTGAGCCCCGAGAGCCCGGCGCCCACTACCAGCACTTTGCGTCCCGAGTAGGGGCTGCCGCAGCCGCTTGTCAGCCCGAGAAGGGATGTCGCGACTCCAGCGTGGAGCAGTTGTCTGCGAGAGGGTCTGTAGGTCACGTTGGTGAGCATTGAGCCGGTCAATGGGTCAATCAACATATTGTCATACGTTTATATCTTTTCTCAAACGGGCTATGCTCGAACGAACATAAAAACGACAGGAGGGTTAGCTGATGCGGCCATATTGGATGCTAAGACAGGCGTCACGTGTTGCCGGCAGTACTCTGAGTCTGTTGTGTCTGGCGCTGCCGCTCACGGCGGCACAAGCGGACACAATAGATCCCGATTCTGCGGAGGGCTTTGTATCACTCAGCCGAAAAGTACAGTGCTCGATGGAGGATGCTTCCCCTCAGGTTTTTGAGTGGTCAGGTTATGGCTACGCGCGGGTACCGGGCGAGCGGGACCGCAGGTTGTTTGGCCTAATGGGCATGAATATCCGCCAATGTGGATCGATCGATGACCCCGAGTTGGGTGTGGGATACCGCCTCGTCTCACGGGAGATCATGCTTTATCTCAACCCGGACACCGGTGAGGTGATGAGGACTTTCAATAACCCATGGACCGGCGCAGAAAACGAGGTGATTCACGTCGCCAATGATCCGGTAAACGGGCGTCCAGCTTTTGGGTTGAATGCGGATGGCAGCGAGCGCAGTTTTGAATACCGCGATGTGAACGGTCAGTACCTGATCAATTACGAGATTCCCCTGTTCTATCACAACGCGATGGGCGGCAATTATCAGAAGTACATCGGCGGGACGTATCACGCGACGGAAATTTTTGACTTTAATGGCGATGTCGAAGAGCTGCTGGACGCCGATCAGCCAGTCGCCTATCCAGTGGTTTCCTGGGTGCGTCTGGCCCAGTGGCTACCCTGGATGGAGATGAATGGTCGGGCGGGGATGCTGTACTTCAATGCCATGGGACGAAAGCTTCAGGGTTATGACCAACTGCCCGAGCTTATGAAAAAAGAGATCGCAGAGCGCTACCCCGAGTACACCGCGCCACCGCCGCTGGATGACACGCGCAGAAATGAAACGTCCTGGACCTACATGAAGAAGATCATCGATTCGCGAGCCGAGAAACCGGCAGAGTCTGGGCATCACTGAACGCTAAGGTGAGCTGATGGCAGCCTGCAATACTATGCAAACCAAACACAGGAGCGCGTTGAAATGGAGCGGTAGCCGCTTCTCCATAGTCGCTGCTGCGGCGATGCTCTTCATCGTTGACACGTCGGCGCCCCATGCAGCGGAGAGTGTGGCCGCCAGCGCCGCAGATCGACGGGCGCAGGCCCCCGCCGTCGCGGTCACGGAGGACGGTACCGTCCACGCCATCTGGTTCGACAAGGGTGCGGTCGGCGAAGCCGATCGCAAAGGGGCGCATGTGGGTGGCGGCCGGCACAGCCATCAGGCTTTTGCCGATTTACGCTACGCGCGTTGGATGTCAGGGGAAGCAGGGTTTTCAAAAAGTATTCGCATCAATCCTGAGCCGGGTCAGGTGTGGGGGTTTTCCATCAGCCGCCCGGTGATTGCCACCGACGACAACGGTCGGATTCACATTGTCTATCCGGGTAACGGCATCTCACCCAAGACAGGCAAGTCCGTCGCCTCTTCTTTTTATAGTCGGTCGATCGACGGGGGGCAAACGTTTGAAGCGCCAATTCAACTCAACGCTGACGCGGATGAAGATCTCTCCGCTTTGATTATGGGGGGGCTGGCGCAAGCCCAGGTTTTTACCGCTATGGCAGTCTCTGAGCAGGGTGCCGTGCACACGTTTTGGCTCGATACGCGGGGCATGACCGAATCCATGCGCGCCGCCCTTTATTATCGCCGCAGCGATGATGGGGGCGCGCACTTTGAAGACGAGGTGCGCCTGCAGGAGAACGAGCAGTGTCCTTGTTGTCAGGTCAGTGCGCTGACCGAAGGCCCTTCATCGTTGTTTGTATCAGCCCGGCAGATCACCGGCGACAACATTCGCACGCCCACCGTCATGCACTCGGCTGATCGCGGAGAGTCGTTTGGTGCGCCCGTCGAGACGCCCGGGACGCCCTGGCGACTTGAGGGGTGCCCGCTCAAACTGACTGCGATGGCGACGACACCTCACACGATCCACTCTCTTGTTCATAACGGCGCCGAAGATCCACCGGGGTTGCTCTACGCTCGTGCAGCACAGCATGACTTGAGCTTTTTGCCCTCACAAAAAATTCATCCCGAGGCCGCCATTAGCGACAGTCCGGCTATGGCCAGCATTGGTGATACGTTGCTGGCAGCCTGGCACGCCAAGGTCGATGGTCCGCGGCGCATTTTTTATCGTTTCTCTCTGGATGGTGGAGAAAGTTTTTTTCCTGTTCAGACGCTAGCCACTGGTGAGTCCAGCGTGGGTTACCCGGCTCTTGCCACAACACCGGACGGTCGTTTTGTGCTGGCCTGGCAGGAAAATGAGGTGATTCAAGTGATGTACCTCGAAGCGCCTCGGCAAGGCGTGGCGCTGAGATGATGCGGTCCATTGCGTGGTTGTTGGCAGCATTCACTCTGGCCGTGGCCCCGGCGGGCCTGGCATCTGATCAGCACGACCCGGGCATTCTCGTACCGATGGATCGCGATACGTTGCGCGGGGAGTTAGCCGCAAGTGAGGGTCGCGTCTTACTCGTTAACCTGTGGGCGACCTGGTGCACGCCATGTTTGCGGGAGATCCCTGACCTGCTGACCCTTGAAACGGAACTGCCTGCCAGCGATTTTCGTCTGCTTGCGATCAGCATGGACGACGCCTATAGCGCGGGCTGGGTAACCGAGTTTAAGGCCAAGCACTTTCCCTCTTTGGTGTCCTTTATCAACGCAGAGGTGGATATGGACACGTTGGTGAGCGTGATTGACCCCGTTTGGAACGAGACCTTACCCACCAGCTACATCTTCAATCGCGAGGGCGAGGTCGTGAAGAAAGTGCAGGGCAAAAAACCCATCGCATTTTTCAGGGAGCAGTTAGTCGCTGCGGGCCTTTAATGCTGCGCGACTTTCGACACAAATTCCGGCGCGATTTCAGCTCGTCAGGTGACTCGCGTGAAAGCGCAGGTGGTCGCCGACAAAAGAGGCAATGAAATAGTAGCTGTGGTCATAGCCCTCTTGCATTCGCACCTCAATTGGATAGTTGGCAGCGCGACTGGCTTCCTCTATCAGGTGCGTTTTGAGTTGCTCTTCGAGGAAGTTATCCGCCGTCCCTTGATCAATGAGTATGGGTCGCTGATCGGTTGCCTGACCCAGTAGCAAGCACGCATCGTAGTCCGCCCAGGTTGACTGATCTGCCCCCAAATAATGTGTGAAGGCCTTGTGGCCCCATGGACATTGGGTCGGCGCAACGATAGGCGAAAATGCTGAAAACGAGGCATAGCGAGCCGTATTCTTGAGCCCGATGGTCAGGGCACCGTGCCCACCCATGGAGTGCCCCATGATGGCGGCACGTGAGGTGTCCACCTGGGGACAGGCCTCTGCCACCGCCTGCGGCAGCTCCGTTACCACGTAGTCATACATGTTGTAGTGCGCAGACCAGGGCGCCTCGGTGGCATTGAGGTAAAACCCAGCGCCCAGCCCCATGTCATAACTACCCTCGGGATCATCTGCTACCCCTTCGCCCCGCGGGCTGGTGTCTGGTGCCACAATGGCCACGCCCAGCTCTGCGGCATGTTGCTGGGCGCCAGCTTTGGTCACGAAGTTTTCATCGGTGCAGGTCAGCCCGGACAGGTAATACACCACCGGCACCGGACCCTCGGCCGCTTGCGGGGGGACATACACTGCGTAAATCATGTCGCAGTTCAGCGCTGTTGACGCGTGTTGAAAGCGATGCTGTTCACCGCCAAAACAGCGCACCGTACTCAAACATTCTGACGACATCAGAAGGTCACCACTGAGCGGATGCTCTTGCCCTCGTGCATGAGATCAAAGGCGGAGTTGATCTCGGTCAGCGGCATGGTGTGAGTGATCATCTCATCAATGTGGATTTTTCCTTCCATATACCAATCGACGATCTTCGGCACGTCGGTGCGACCTCTCGCGCCGCCAAAAGCCGTACCGCGCCAGGAGCGCCCCGTCACCAGCTGGAAGGGTCGCGTCGAGATTTCTTGCCCGGCGCCGGCGACGCCAATGATGCAACTCTGCCCCCACCCTTTGTGGCAGCACTCTAGTGCTTGGCGCATCACATTGACGTTACCAATACACTCAAAGCTGTAGTCGACACCGCCGCCAGTCATCTGGATCAGGTGATCAACGACGTTATCGACCTCACTCGGATTAACAAAGTCTGTCATGCCGAACTGGGTCGCCAGCTCGACTTTGTCAGGGTTGAGATCAATACCAATAATGCGGCGCGCGCCCACCAGTTTGGCGCCTTGAATGACGTTCAGGCCAATGCCGCCCAGTCCGAACACCGCAACGGTGGCACCGGGCTCGACTTTCATCGTGAACGCAACGGCGCCAATCCCGGTGGTCACACCGCAGCCGATGTAACAAATCTTGTCGAAGGGCGCGTCTTCTCGCACTTTTGCCACGGCGATTTCGGGCAGCACGGTGAAATTAGAGAAGGTCGAGCAGCCCATGTAATGAAGAATCGGCTCGCCATCGATAGAAAAGCGGCTGGTGCGATCGGGCATGAGCCCCTGGCCTTGGGTTTCACGAATCGCTTGGCACAGATTGGTCTTGGGGTGCAGGCAGAAGTCACAGGTCCTGCATTCGGGGGTGTATAGCGGTATCACGTGGTCACCGACTTTGAGGTCCTTGACACCCTCGCCTACCTCAACCACAACCCCCGCACCCTCATGGCCTAGGATTGCCGGAAACGCGCCTTCTGGATCATCGCCGGAGAGCGTGAAGGCATCGGTATGGCAGACACCGGTGGCTTTGATCTCCACCATCACTTCGCCCGCACCCGGACCGCCGACGTCGACCTCGGCTATTTCCAGGGGTTTGCCGGCTTCAAATGCAACTGCGGCTCGACTCTTCATGGCGATAACTCCTTATTGTTAGACCGGCGTAGTATGCCCTAGCGTGGGTTCGGAGCCACCCCCGTTTCGCTTTCGCTGTCTCGTCCCGGAAGCCGGCGGATGCAGAGCCCCAAAATGACGACGTGCTGAATTGCATACCGGCCATTCTGTTTTCCTAACGCCGAGGGCATACTCAAGTCATCGCTATCGACCACGTTGCCTGAGCCAAGTCCAAGCCGCCGTTTTTATGACGACCAAAGCCACCTCAGCCCTGTGGGCTCCCTCCACTGAACGGGTCGCGTCTGCTCAGCTGACTGCGTTCATGCAATTCGTTATGGCATCAACGGGATTTGATGCCGGTGGCGATTATTTTGCGCTGCATCAATGGTCACTGGACCAGCCCGAGGCATTCTGGCTAGCGGTCTGGGAATTTACCAACATTCAAGGTGATGCCGGGGAGGCCGTCTGTGACGATCCAAAGGCATTACCCGGGTGCCACTGGTTTCCCAACGCCACGCTGAATTTTGCAGAGAATCTCCTGCGCTTTGCCGACGACCGCGAGGCCTTGGTAGAAATCGATGAAAGCGGTGCCCGGCGCCCGATGAGTTATGGACAATTGCGCGAGCAAGTCTCCAAGCTCGCCAGTTGGATGAGAGGTCAGGGCATCCAGCCGGGGGATCGCGTCGCAGGGTTTCTGCCCAACTGCACCGAGGCAGTAGTGGCGATGCTGGCAACGACCAGTCTGGGCGCGGTGTGGTCTTCTTGCTCGCCGGATTTCGGTATGCAGGGCGCGGTGGACCGCTTTGGTCAGATCGCACCCAAGGTGTTATTCACCGCTGATGGTTACCGCTACAACGGCAAAACCTGTGATTCATTGGAGCGAGCTGGCGAGATCGCTGACGCCATCCCTGCCATACAGCACGTCGTGGTCGTGGCCAAGTTGTCTGATAGCCCTCAGTTAGAACAGATTCGGGCCGCCATCCTGTGGCAGTCCTGCCTCCCTGATTCGCCTGAGCCCCTCGTGTTTGCGCCGAGGGCCTTTAATGACCCCCTCTTTATCTTGTACTCCTCGGGCACGACCGGAGTGCCCAAGTGCATCGTTCACGGTGTAGGTGGCACCTTACTGCAGCATGCAAAAGAGCATGCACTGCACGCCGATATCACCCGCGAGGATCGCTTTTTCTATTTCACGACCTGCGGTTGGATGATGTGGAATTGGTTGGTCAGCGGATTGGCACGGGGCTGCACGCTGATCCTTTACGACGGCTCGCCATTCGCCCGCGAGGGCCACCGGTTGATCGATGCCATTGATGAAGAGCGCATTACCGTATTTGGTGTGGGTGCGAAATATCTCGGTGCCCTCGAAAAATCGGGTGTTCATCCCGCCCTGAGTCACCAGCTCACCTCGCTGCAAACGATGCTGTCCACTGGATCGCCGTTGCCCCACGAGGGGTTCGAGTGGGTCTACCGGGCTTTTAAACCGGACCTGCATCTGGCAAGCATTTCAGGCGGCACGGATATCGTGTCCTGCTTCGCTGGAGGTGTGCCGACGTTGCCGGTTTACGCGGGTCAACTGCAGGCCGCCGGACTCGGTATGGCCACCGCGATCTGGAACGAAGCGGGAGAAGCGGTGGTCGGCGAAAAGGGAGAGCTGGTTTGCACCCAGTCGTTTCCTTCCTGCCCCGTCGGTTTCTGGCAGGACGCTGATGGCACCCAGTTTCGAAAGGCTTACTTTGACCGCTGGCCCGGCGTCTGGGCTCACGGCGATTACGGTGAGGTGACGCCCGAGGGTGGCTTTATTATCCACGGCCGATCCGACGCGGTGCTCAATCCGGGTGGTGTGCGTATCGGTACTGCCGAGATTTATAGGCAGGTGGAGCGCGTCCCCGAGGTAATCGATAGTGTGGTGGTGGGTCAGACTTGGCAAGACGATGTCCGCGTGGTGTTGTTTGTTGTGCTGCGCGCTGACGCCATCTTGGACGAGCGATTGTGTCAACACATTCAAGACGAGATCCGCAGTAACACCACCCCGCGGCATGTGCCGGCAAAGATTCTTCAGGTCGCCGATATTCCCCGCACGATCAGTGGCAAAATTGCAGAGCTGGCGGTGCGCAAAGTCATCCACGGCGAGACGGTGGGCAATCGCGATGCGCTAGCTAATCCGGAAGCCCTCGCCCTGTTCAGGGAGCTGCCGTCCCTCAGCGAATAGCCGCGGTCCCAGACTCAGTTACCCAATGAGGCCTAATCAGTCACTCGCAGCTCAGCATTAAAACGCTCGCCAAAAATTTTCCGTAATTCACGCGCGTAGTGGGGGTCAACGGGACATTGATCAATGTTGAGGCTTTGTAAAAACGCTGTATCCATACTGTGGGTCAAAAATGGCCTGCGGGTTACAAGTGGCTGGCGATTGCACTAACACTAAACAGCGCGACGGGGTCGAAAAGTGAGCGGGCCGCGCCGCCATCTGCACAGCCTCGTTACATTTGGTCGTGTACTATGAATGTACACAGGACATCGCTGAAAGCCAACGCGATTCAGGGTCGGTCGGTATGGGCAAACTTTTCTTTCGTTATGGCGCTATGAACAGTGGCAAGAGCACCGCCCTGTTGCAGGTAGCCCATAACTATGAAGAGCGTGATCAACGCGTTGCGCTGGTGAAATCGTCGGTGGATACCAAGGGCGATGATCAGATCGTTTCCCGCCTGGGTGTGAGCCGACGCGCAGATCTTTTGCTGTCTCCCGGGCAGGACCTGCGACAATCTTTGCAAACGCTCCGGGACCAGAGTGGCGACGCATCTCCGGGTTTCGCCTGCGTGCTGATTGATGAGGCGCAGTTTCTGACGCCCGATCAGGTGGATCAGGCACTGGCTATTGCCGTGCTAGATGAGATACCGGTGGTGGCCTTCGGTATCCGAACGGACTTTCGCACCCAGGCTTTTCCCGGCAGTCAGCGTCTGATGGAGGTCGCGCATTCGCTTCAGGAAATGAAAACGATTTGCCGATGCGGCAGTAAGGCTATTTTCAACGCCAGACTCGGAGAGACCGGGATTATCCGCGAGGGAGAGCAGGTCATGATCGACGGCGACACTGCACGGTATGAGGCGCTGTGTGCCCGGTGCTATCTTGAAGCGGAACATTCAGCTTGCTGACGCTCCCGCCCGCCGTGGGGAGCGTCCGGGAAAAGAAGCTGTGTTGCTCTCATGGGATTCGCAATGGGGACGGCTAGCGACGTCGAAAAGTTGAGTCTCGGTGTCAGGCTCACTTATGGATTCGGCGCCGTCGCATACGGCATTAAAGACAACGGCTTCGCTTACTTCCTGCTGCTTTTCTACGGCACTGTGGTCGGCCTTGAGCCTGCGCTAGCCGGTACCGCACTGCTGATTGCGTTGGTGTTTGATTCGCTCAGCGATCCGATTGTCGGTTACTGGTCAGACAACACGCGCTCGCGGTGGGGGCGCAGACACCCCTTCATGTATGCCGCGGCGATTCCTGTAGCGCTGTGTTACTCGCTACTGTGGCGGCCGCCTGATTGGGGTGACGGGGCGCTGTTTCTCTATCTCGTTGTATTAGCGATCCTCATTCGCACGCTTATCACTTTTTTCGAGACGCCGAGCTCTGCGCTGATGCCCGAGCTGACGGCTGACTACGATGAGCGTACCACGATTCAGGCCTGGCGCTCCTTCTTCGGTTGGGCAGGGGGCGCCGGCATGGCGGTATTCATGTACGCGTTTTTATTGGTGCCCAGCGAGACCTACCCAGTGGGTGCGCTCAATCGCGACGGTTACGAAACATATGGGGTGATTTCAGGCGGTGTGATTCTGGTGGCCATTCTGGTGTCGGCACTCGGGACGCATCACCGCATTGGCTCACTGATGGCGCCACCGCCCAGAGCGCGCGTGGGGCTAAAGGCGGTGTTCAAGGAGGTGATCGAAACGCTGGCAGATAGGAGCTTCTTCGCACTGTTTATTTCCTCCATTGCCAGTGCCGTTGCCACCGGCCTCACTGCGGCGCTGACATTTATCATGCTCACCTACTTCTGGGCATTCTCCTCGCTGGAGGTGTTCTACTGGACGCTGCTGGTGGTGCTCTCGGCACTGATGGGGCTACTGATTGCGCCCTGGGCTTCAAAGCGCTGGGGCAAGAAAGGCGCGGCGTTGCGGCTTGGCATTTTGGCTTTTACGGTGCAACCGTTACCGGTGCTCTTCAGGCTCTTGGGCTGGATGCCTGAAAACGGGGATCCGCTGTTGTTCCCAATCCTCGCTGCAGTTAACACGATTGATCTCGGTCTCATCATCGCCATGCAGGCGATTTTCTTTTCGATGCTGGCAGATCTGGTAGAGCACTCAGAGGTGAAAACCGGGCGACGTAGCGAGGGTGTGTTTTTCTCTGCGCTGACGTTTATTCGGAAAACCACTCAGGGCATCGGTGCGTTTGTTGCGGGTCTCATTCTTCAGGCGGTGGCCTTTCCCGATGGTGCGTCCCCTACCGAGGTACCGGCCGAATCGGTGCTGCAGTTGGGCACCTTGCTCGTGCCCTCCCAGTGGTTCTTGTGGAGTGTCATGCTGGTTGCGTTGGCGTATTACCGGTTGGACCGCGCGCAGCATCAGTCCAACTTGACTGCAATTCAGTCGCGAGACGGTGGGTCTACCTAGGCATTGCCGCGCACTAGCGCGATGTGAGCCGAATCCGTTTGGGTGACCCTCTATGTCATGGCATACTGACTGCCAATAGTCGGCAGTGACGCTGCCACTGGGTAAAGGAGACAGCTTGGAGCTGAATATCGTTCAATCCTCAGATGGTCGCAGGCAACGCAGCGAGCGGAGCCAGACAGCTATTATTGCGGCGGCGTTGGCGCTCATGGAGGAGGGCACTCTGGTACCGACGGCACAGCAGGTTGCTGATCGGGCCGAGGTCGGTATCCGCTCGTTCTTTCGCCATTTTGCCGACATGGATTCGTTGTTTCTGGCAGTTGATGCGTCTCTGCTCGACTCTTATGAGGCGCTATTCAGAGTCGACGACCGTACAGGCTCTCTGGGCCAGAGAACCGTTCGTGCAATCGATCTTTATGGCAACGCCTTCGACAAGCTCAGTCAAATTGTGTTGTGCACCAAGGCATTGCTCTGGCGTTTTCCCAAGCTGCGCGAAAACTATGCTTGGCACCAAAAGCGGCTCCGTAAAGAACTGGAGTTGTGGCTACCTGAAGTTGCCGAGCTGTCTAGGGATCGGCGCGAGGCAGTGCATGCGGTGGCGTCCTTCGAAATGTGGAATCGCTTGCGCGAGCATCAAGGTCTCTCACAAAAGGCCAGCGGCGAGATTGTCGCGCAGCTCGTGCTGGATCTGATTTCTGCGGGCTAGTGGAGCCAACACGCGTGGCCGAGCAATTCAAAGAGCAGGGTGGGGTGGCCACGATGGACCCCAGCCATTTGACACGCTGGCTGACGTCGCGTTTGATGACGAGGATTTCCCGGCCTGCTGCGGTCGCTGCGCGTCATCTCAAGGCGGAGCAACTGCGTGCCAAAGCGGGCGCAACGCATCGTGTCGATTACTTTCATCAGGTTGACGAAGGTTACAGTCACCTTAGTGCGCAGTTGCTAAAGCAACTCGCTGAGCGCTACGACATTGAGCTGCATTGCCACTTGGTGGCGGGCCAAGCAGGCAAGAATGCGCCGGAGCCGGAGCTGTTGGCCAGCCTGGCCCGCAAAGACTCGCATCTGATCGCACCCGGATATGGGCTCGTTTTTCCTGACCATCCTCAGGCACCCAAGGCGCAACAGGTCGAGCTGGCAACGCGCATTTTGGCGGCACAGTCTGCCGCTGAATTCTCTCAGTTGGCACAGGTCGTGGGAGACGCGCTGTGGCGTGGTGACGGGGCAACGCTAGAGCGATTGGCGGCCGCCCACGGTAGTGTGGCCGCCGACGTAGCGTCAGCCGTTGTTGAGGCAGGGACGGCTAAGCGTGCTGAGCTCAAGCATTACTCGGGCGCGATGTTTTATTACGGTGGGGAGTGGTACTGGGGGGTAGATCGGCTCTATCACCTTGAGAGCCGATTGGCCGCGCTCGGTGCGGATAAACGTCCTGGTGACCCACTCATTGCGCCGCGGCCCACACTCGATCTGGCGGGTCACCGCGATCGAGGCAGCTTTACGCTGGAACTTTACGCCTCCCTGCGGAGCCCCTACACCGCGGTCATATTTGATCGCGCCGTGGCTTTTGCGGAGCAGGCGGGCGTGACGTTGAATCTGAGGCCAGTCCTGCCAATGGTCATGCGCGGGGTGCCCGCCACGCGTGAAAAGGGCATGTACATCTTTATGGATGCCGCGCGCGAAGCCCGAGCAGCAGGCGTGCCTTACGGCAACTTTTATGACCCGATTGGCGATCCCGCGCGGCATTGCTACGCCCTGTACCCTTGGGCCGCCTCTCAGGGGAAGGGCGCCGCGCTGTGCTCAAGCTTTCTCCGCCATGCGTTTGTGCTGGGTGTGAATACCAACAACGCGCGTGGGCTCAAAAAAGTCGTCGAGGCCGCAGGGTTGGATTGGGCGGCGGCGCAGGCTCATCGACAAGATAATGATTGGCAAGCACTGCTTGAAGACAACCGGTTGGCGATGTATGACGAGGGCCTTTGGGGCGTGCCTAGTTTTCGCTTGCTGGACCCGACCGGTGAACCTCTGCTCGCGACCTGGGGCCAGGATCGACTCTGGTTGGTGGCGCACACGCTTCGCGAAGCCTTGGCAAAGAGTGCGCAATAGTCGCTAAACCTTGGATTGCATCCCCTAACTATTGACAGTATAAATGCCAATAGTTAGGCGGCGGTCCTCAAGCGCTGCAGAGGTGGTGTGACATGCGTAAAGTTCTGACCACATTGGCGGTATGCCTGGCAGTGGCAGCCATTGCGATCTATATGTACCCCAGTGCCGCGATCTTGAAAGGCATCAAGTTGCGCACTGCTCTGTCGACGAACCAGATCGGCCCACCCCGCGACATTGCCTGGCAACAAGGCCCGAGCACACCAGCCGTTGCGCCTTTACAGCGGCCTCCCAATATTGTCGTGATCATGGCGGACGATCTCGGCTACAACGATATCTCGACCTTTGGTGGCGGTGTGGCCGGTGGACGGCTGCAGACGCCTCATATCGATGCGCTCGCAGCGCAGGGCGCGGTGTTTACTCAGTCCTATTCAGGCGCCTCAACCTGTGCGCCCTCCAGAGCCATGCTGATGACGGGCAGATATCCCAGCCGCACCGGCTTTGCCTATACGCCGATGCCACCTTCCATGGGTCGCGCAGTGTCCATTGTCGCGGCGGACATGGATCGAACACTGCCCGACACTTTATATGACCCCGGGGCGGCGGCGACCAAGCCGGCTTTCGATCTTCAGGGTCTGCCATCCGAGGAGATCACGCTCGCTGAGTCTTTAAAGGCGCGGGGTTATCACACGGTGCATATCGGTAAGTGGCACCTCGGCCGCGATAACGGCATGACGGCTCACGAGCAGGGCTTTGATGAAAGTCTGCTGATGGCGAGCGGCTTGTACCTGCCCGAGGATCACCCCGACGTGGTGAACGCCAAGCTCGACTTTGATCCGATCGATCAGTTTTTATGGTCCGCGCTCACCTACTCCAATTCCTATAACAGCGGCACAGCCGATTTGTTTGAGCCGGGCGGTTACCTCACCGACTACTGGACCGATGAATCGATCAAGGTCATCAAAGCCAATCGCAACCGCCCGTTTTTCCTCTACCTCGCGCACTGGGGTATTCACACGCCTTTGCAGGCTACGCGCGCCGACTACGAGGCGGTGGGTGATATCCAGCCACACCGTTTAAGGGTGTATGCCGCCATGACCCGCGCCTTGGACCGCAGCGTGGGCAGAGTAATGGCCGCGTTGGAAGAGGAAGGCTTGGCTGACAACACCATAGTGATCTTCACGAGTGATAACGGCGGCGCCGGTTACGTGGGTTTGGCTGACGTTAACGCACCGTATCGCGGCTGGAAAATTACTTACTTTGAGGGGGGTATTCGCGTACCGCTGTTTGTGAAGTGGCCTGCGCGGATTGCTGCCCGTCAAGAGATCGACACGCCCGTTGCGCACATTGACGTGATGCCAACGCTGTTGGCCGCAGTGGAACAACCCCTTCCTGGAGATCGCACGATCGATGGCGAGAATTTACTGCCTCTGGTCACCTCGGACGCTGAGGCAGAATGGTCGCGGCAGACCCTGTTCTGGTCGTCGGGACACAATCGCATTGTGCGTCACGGTGACTGGAAGCTGCAGATCGCCGCGCGTCCCGAGAAGCAGTGGCTCTTCAATCTCGCCGAGGACCCCACGGAGCAGGTGAATTTGGCTGAAGCGCGCCCCGACAAAGTCTCGGAGCTGTTGGCTTTGCTCAATGCGCACGTTGCTGAGAGTCGGCCGGCGCTCTACGAACCAGAGATTGAGGCCGCGGTGGCCATTGATAAACATCTTGCGCTGCCCTTTGAAGAGGGCGATGAGTGGGTATCAGTGCCGAACTGACTCTGCAGTGCTCCTGTCAACCAGCGCAGACATAACAACCAGCGAGGACGTGATCGTCAGCGCCCCCGTCCGTTTGGCGGCTGATCCGACCTCACTGAAGCTTGGCCGTTTACCTCAGCCCTACATGCCCTTGCGGGCTTTTATGATCTCCGTTGAGTTGGCGGGCAGGCTGAACGTGACACCGTCGTAGCCAACCGTATAGTCGGGGAATATCTTCCCCGCACCATTGAGCCACAATGTTTCCTGCCCGGGCACCACGATCGGCGGCACAATATGGTAGTACAGCAAATGTCCCACGCCCGCATCCCGGGCCGTTTCGGCCGCCTCAACCGGGCTTGCGTGATAGTCCGGCACGTCGCTCATCACTTTAGCGACGACAGGATTATTTAATGCTTTTGCCGTGGCCTCCATCATGCCGATGAGTTCAGGTGAGAGCGCTTCATGGACTAACAGGTCGATGCCCTCTGCGAAGCGCGTGATGTTGTCGGATTTTGAGGTGTCGCCGCTGATGAGCACCGTGCGACCGCCGTAGCTGAAACGATAACCCACTGCGGGTGCGACGGGCGCGTGATCGACCCTTAGTGCCTCAACTGTCAGGCCATTGCCCTCGAAAACGGTTGTGAGCTCGCCGTCTGCTGGCGCTTGGAAGGGCATGGCCGTTATGCCTGCCGCAGCCAGCGGCGCAACCAGGTCTCCATGGTGATCGTGCCGGTAAGTGAAATCTTGTGCATAAGCGGCGTTAAAGCCCGCTACCACGCTATCCACGCCCTCGGGGCCGTACACCACCAGCGGGGTCTGGTCGTCTCCCGTAGCCCAGCGGATCGTCGCCAGTTCCCCGAGGCCATCAATATGATCCGAGTGAAAGTGAGTCAGGAAGACCGCTGCGATATCGCCCGGTGGATAGCTCAGGCGCTGCATATTGCGCGTACTATCTGCGCCCGCATCGACGACGAAAAATTGGTTGCCCGCAACGACACCGACACAGGGTCCCGAGGCGCGCGGCGCTGGCATCGGTCCGCCGGCGCCACACAGCACAACGTGCAGGCCATCCTCGAATGCTTCTACCTGATTCGCCGCCATTTGTTTTGGCAGGGCTGCTGCCATCAACCGCTCGGCAATCGTGGCGCGCTGTAAGTAGCCCAGAGCTACCAAGATCAGCACCACACTTGCGGTGATCAGCGACTTTTTCATGTTTTTATTCTCTTCTTCTTGGAGTGACGTTAAGAGCATAGCAAACCTATGCTAATGACAGTAACTATGCCAATATATACTGGTGCCCGATTGTAAAGAGCCTCTCTAGGTCAGCAACAGCGATTTCCATTGTCGTCTTGTCACCATGTCAGGGTTTCGAGAGACTGGTATTTGTTGGATATGTACCGGTGACCATGAAGGTTGTCTTTCCCTTTGGCTGTGGCACTATCAGTTCAGTAAAAGGAGAAATAGTGCGCTCTTAGCGCTATCCAAGCGCTTCTCTCGATAAAAATTAAGCGTTTTTCTCGATAAAAACAAAGATTCAGAACCTATCCATGGGAGTCACAATAATGGTTAAAACCTTCGCGAAAGTAGCCTTGAGCGCTGCAGTGGCCAGTCTGTCGATGACAGCATTTGGCCAGGAAATGGAATTTGGACTAGAAGAAGTCGTGGTAACAGCGCAGAAGCGGACTGAAAGTCTGCAGGACGTACCGATTTCGGTGACCGCTATCAGCGGCGAGCAGATTGAAAATGCCTCCATCCGAAGCTTCTCAGAGCTCGGTGCTTACGTACCGAACTTCTCGGTCTCAGAGAATGCTGTCAACACCATCATCACCATGCGCGGCATTTCGATTGGTGCCAACCAGTCCTTTGAGCAGTCGGTGGGTATGTTTGTCGATGGCATTCACTACGGGCGAAGCCGCCAAGCACGTTTGGGCCTTTTCGACCTCGAGCAGGTGGAAGTACTGCGTGGTCCCCAGGGTATCTTGTTCGGCAAGAACACGTTGGCCGGTGCAGTAAACGTTCGCACCGCTGCACCGAACGTTGGTGAAGGCCTCTCAGGTCGCGTGGCAGCGAGTTTCGAGACCGACAACGGCGAGTATTTTGAGGGCCACATCAGCGGCAGCCTCACAGATAACTTTGCCATGCGCCTCGCCATTATGGACCGCTCCATCGACGGCTATAACGACAACAACGCCCCCAATGCGGCTAACCCAAATATGCCTGCAACGGATGAGACCATCGCCAGAATCGGTGCGCAATGGGAGCCCTCTGACTCGACCAGTGTCGGGTTTCGTTACACCTACGCCGACTTCTTGCGTACAGGAAGTACCGGAACGGTAACCAAGTTTGGCCCGACCATTGTCGATGGCATCGGGCCAGTGGTGCCTGCGTCCAACGGCGCGATGTATGCGGTCATGGGGTTTGCCTTCCCTGGCTTCCAGGAGAGCATTACTGACGCCTACCGTGACGGACTGTCGATTGGCGGTGCCGAAGTCTTTGGTGGCAACTCCGAGCGTCTCGACGGCACGGACACAGAGAACCATGAGTTCTCGCTGAACATTGAGCACGAGTTTGGTAACGGCATGACGCTAAACCTTGTGACGGGTGTCTCGCAGTACGAATTTGAGGACGGTATCGATGCCGACTTCTTGCCTGTAGAGTTTATTGGGCGAAGCGATAATCAAGAGTACGAGCAGTTCAGCCAGGAGATTCGGCTCGCTTCTGACCTCGACGGTCGATTCAGCTGGATAGTGGGCGGTAACTATATCGACTCCAAGCAAGAGATTGATCGCGTGGTGTCGGTGGACGGCACTTTCGGTCAGCCCGGCATTACTGCCTTGATTACAGGAGGATTGCCGACCATTCTTGCTTACAGCCCGGCACAGCTTGCTGGCATTGAGCCTGCATTGGGGCTGCCCCCGGGCAGTCTGCCCGTAGGCGTTGAGGGCCTCACCATGTGGAGTCAAGTGGGTCGCCTGTCTCGCTGGCAGCAGGACACAGAGTCCTGGGCGGTCTTCCTGCAAGGTACCTTTAACATTACTGACAACCTGAGTATCACGGCGGGTGTGCGCTATACCGAGGAAGAAAAGTCGGCTGACGCACAAACTTGGCTCAACAGCACGGCTCAGGGCCTGGCTACTAAGACCCCTGACCCGCTTGTCGGTCTGGCGACCGCCGGTGATGTAGGAAACTTCCTGCAACAGAGCCTGCAGGGTGCTTTCTTTGACAGCTATGCGCACCACTTCATTGAGGACCGCGACACTGACCAGACTATTCCGGCTGTGTCATTGAACTGGACGCCGAGTGACAACCATCTGCTCTACGCCAGCTACTCAGAGGGCTTTAAAAGTGGTGGCTTCAACGCGGTAGATGACCAGAATCCAGTCTTCGTTGCGGTACCCACCGCAGAGTGTCCTGATCAGGCGTGTCGTACTCAGCCGGGTACCGGTTTCGAATACGACGACGAGACCGCATGGTCGTTCGAAGTGGGTGGTAAGCACACCTTCCTTGACGGACGTATGCGTGTGAACTGGGCGTACTACAACAGCGAATATGAAGATCAGCAGGTATCAACCTTCGTTGGTCTGGGCTTCGTAGTCACCAACGCGGCGAGTACTGAGATCCAGGGTTTTGAGCTGGATACGGCTTTCCAGGTCACCGAGAAGCTGCGCCTGAATCTGTCTCTCGGCACGGTTGACGGTGAGTACGGTAAGTTCGAGGGTGCCGGCTGTACCGCTCAGCAGCAGGCTGAGATGCAGGCGCTGGATATTCTGTCCGGTGGTTTGACGCCGAACTCACCCCAGACTTCGGTGACGGTAGATGGTCGAACCTGTGCGCAGCGGTTCCTCGGCAATGGCGTGCCGTCGGGCCAGTCACAGGATCTCTCAGGTGTGCAGATCGGTGCCGCGGAGTGGTCAGGATCCTTTGGCGCCCAGTTCATGCAGCCGCTCGGTTCTATGATGTGGTTCACCGAGCTCGACGTGAACTTCACCGATGACTACTACATGACCGGTGACCTTGACGGAAACGACGTGCAGTCTGGTTATGAGCTCGTCAACCTGCGTACCGGCCTCCGTGGCGAGAACTGGATGCTGATGCTTTATGGCAGAAACATCACCGACGAGCTCTTCGCGAGTGGTGCAGCTGACGTGCCCCTGGCACGAGGCTCTCACTTCCAGTACCGCGCCCGAGGCGAGGTTTGGGGTATTCAGGCGGCTTGGGAGTTTTAATCTCCGAAGTTGAACAGCTCAAAAAGGGCGGCCTTGGCCGCCCTTTTTTATTAAGTGGCAATTATTGTGCATGGATAAAGGGCGTGCACTCGCTGGCTGCCGTGCAGCAGTGACTCTGCTTAGGTAGCACTCATGCCGTTAAACGCCGTCAGCTTGCCATAGACCGGGTAACCATCTGAAAGGCCGCAACTCAGTATGAAAGCATTGATCAAAGGTTTTCTCATCGTCATCGTAATGGGTATGACATGGCTTGTCTGGCTGGGCTGGTTCTCGCCGCGACCGCCCCTCATGACTGATCCGGTTACCTTGGCTGGAGACGGTGCGGCGCTCAATTACTGCCAGTTACCCGAACTCGATGGGTCCGGAAAACGGGCCGCTGATATCGCCAAAGGCAACACGCCGGGCTGCGGCTATGACCATTTCCCTTTGCCGATTCTGGCGACGTGCACTGAGCCACTGCCGCCCGAAGCCGACGATATCCGGGGCCTTTGGCGTGGGGTATCTGGGGGCCATGTAGGGCATGTGGAGCGGGTCGAGCAATGTGGCTCCCGGGTCGTTGTGACCGCGGCGGGGCTGATCCACGATTACGGCCCTAACAGCACGGGCGGGCTCAACACCAACGACACCGAGGGCTCGGTGCTATTTACCTTGGGCGGGAAAGAGCACTGCATGCGCACTTCGGCCAGCATGATCTGGGAGGACAAAATCCTTAACTTTTATGCTTTTGGCTGGGGGCCAAGAGCGGTCCGCCGCTACCGGGACGGCGACGAGCTGATCTGGGAATATGTAGACGGCTCGGTAACGCGTATGGAGCGTTTGTGCACCCTGCCCGCAGAAAATAAAGTGCCCAAGCCTCGCGGCAGGCGGCTCGAGCTGTTCTAGAGACTATTTTTCCTTCGAGTTGCCCTTTTGG
>Ga0181606_10001374_pt1 | contig 21403 bp, 15 predicted proteins | sample 041ome_10_FD_132994 | JGI IMG/M metagenome (GOLD analysis project Ga0181606, IMG submission 132994) | Coastal salt marsh microbial communities from the Groves Creek Marsh, Skidaway Island, Georgia - 041412US metaG (megahit assembly) | ecosystem: Environmental > Aquatic > Marine > Intertidal... | reverse complement strand
TTGAGATATGGTTCATGTGATCGTCGATGCTGCGCCCCACATGCGCCCGAAGAGCATTTTCCAGCATGGGGTATGTGTTAACCGGAAATGACATCCCATGGGCGCTCTCCAGGGCGCTGACCCCGGCCTTATCAACTCCATAATCAGTGCGGGGGCCTTCTGGATCATCGTTCCAACCAGAAACATCGACGCCTGAGGCCGCGGCCCGCATCAACGTCCCAAGCCCCTCGCCGCCAACCAGCAAAGCCGTCTTAATCTCACCACTATGGATCCGTGTCGCAAGATCATTGATCATGAATTGCGGCGTGTTGCCCCCAGTAGGCGCATAAAAACTGCGATCAGGCGATAGCCCCAATTGACGCGCAACACTTAAGCCTGGATTGGGATAATGCCCGCCAGGCATGCCCCGCGCCTCTGGCGACGCGGTGATAAACCGCAAACCCGCCACAGCGTCAATGGCTGCCCGCATTTCGGCTTCTTGACCCGTATCCGCTAAGGCCGCACGCGCGGCATCGACCAAAAGGTCAAGCGGGGTTTTTGCATGAGCGATATCTTTGTTTTTGTTGACGGTTAATCCCGCCCCGATCAGGATTGGCGTGTTTGGTTGAACCATAAAAAACTCCTATAGAGACATGAACATGTCGAGGGAGGGATAATTACTACAGATCAATTCTCCGCTAAACAAGCGAGAACACATGGATAAAGACCGAACATGTGTGATCCCGCCGCGAAATAAACAGATTAAAGCTCCACAAAACTCCATAAAGCTCCACAAAGCTCAGTTTTGCTCATAAATTAAGCAGAATGGTTAAATTTTAGGCATATATGGCGATTACAAAACCAGTTTAAGGACCTGCTTACCTCGGAACTCTGCCATTCGACCCCAAATCATGGCCAGCGGCTCTGTGAAAAATGCACGGAACCCCTCAAAATCCTGCTTTTTTCACTGTTGGCACACCTCCTGTATGGGAAAGGTACGATCACTGGGTCTATATGTCTTAAGGTCGTATCGTTATCGCGATCGATGCAACGAGGATGAATATGAAAAAAATAGAAGCGATTATCAAACCCTTCAAACTCGATGAAGTCAAAGATGCACTTCAAGAAGCGGGTCTTCAGGGGATCACGGTACTAGAAGCAAAAGGATTTGGTCGGCAAAAAGGTCATACCGAGCTTTATCGGGGTGCGGAATATGTGGTCGATTTTTTGCCAAAGGTGAAGATCGAGCTGATTATTCCTGACGATCTTCTCGATAAAGCCATTGAAGCCATCCAATCCTCGGCGCAGACCGGGCGCATTGGCGATGGAAAGATCTTTGTTTCATCCATCGAGCAGGCCATTCGGATCAGAACCGGAGAAACTGGGGATGATGCACTGTAATCCTTCATGGTTCACTCTCACCTCTCTTTATAAACTTTAACTACTCGGAGAATTTTATGTCAGACGCTTCATCTATTTTGAAAAAAATTAAAGACGAGGGCATCAACTATGTTGATGTACGCTTCACTGACCCACGCGGGAAAATGCACCATTTGACCTTGGATCAGTCGCTGGTCGATGAAGATTTTTTTGCTGAAGGTACACTGTTTGATGGATCGTCCATCGCAGGATGGAAAGCCATTAACGAGTCCGACATGGTGCTGATGCCCGACGCCTCAACAGCTGGAATGGACCCTTTTTACGCTGAACCTACACTCACCGTGTTTTGCAACATCATCGATCCTGCAACGGGCGAGTCGTATAATCGTGACCCTCGCTCAACTGCTCTCAGAGCCGAAGCCTATGTAAAGGCCTCCGGCGTTGGCGACACGGTGTTCATCGGACCTGAAGCCGAATTCTTTGTCTTTGATGATGTCCGGTTCTCTACCGACCCCTATAGCACCGGCTTTGCACTCGACAGCACGGAATTGCCGGTCAACTCAGGCACAGAATATGAGAATGGCAATATGGGCCACCGTCCCCGCACCAAAGGGGGCTACTTCCCAGTCAACCCGATTGATAGCTGCCAAGACCTGCGCGGTGAAATGTTGTCAGTCATGCGGCAAGTGGGCATGCAAGTTGAAAAGCACCACCACGAAGTGGCGTCAGCACAACATGAGCTCGGATTGAAATTTGGCACGCTGACAGAGATGGGTGACGCAATCCAAATGTACAAATACATCATTCACAATGTCGCCCATGCCTATGGCAAAACCGCCACCTTCATGCCCAAACCAGTGGCTGGCGACAATGGCTCGGGGATGCATGTTCACCAGTCAATCTGGAAAGACGGCAATCCACTTTTTGCAGGCGATAAATATGCTGGCCTGTCTCAAGAGTGCTTGTACTATATCGGTGGCATCATTAAACACGCCAAGGCGATTAATGCGCTGACCAACCCATCCACCAACTCTTACAAACGCTTGATCCCAGGCTTTGAAGCGCCCGTGCTGCTTGCTTATTCATCACGCAACCGCTCGGCCTCTTGCCGTATTCCGTTCGGGTCATCCCCGAAAGCGAAACGCGTTGAGGTGCGCTTCCCCGATCCAACCGCGAACCCCTATTTGGGCTTCACAGCCATGTTGATGGCTGGTCTTGACGGGATTGAAAACAAAATTGATCCAGGCCCCTCAATGGACAAAGACCTGTATGAGTTGCCACCTGAAGAACTTAAAAATGTCCCTCAGGTCTGCGGATCTCTGCGTGAGGCCCTCAACGCCCTCGATGCCGACCGCGACTTCTTGAAAAAAGGCGGTGTCATGGATGATGATCAAATCGACGCCTATATGGACCTAAAATGGGAAGAAGTGTATCGCTTCGAACACGCGCCGCATCCGGTCGAGTTCGACATGTACTACAGCGTTTGATCCCTCCCCTCAAACGCAAACAAGGCCGGGTGGTCTCCACCCGGCCTTTTTTATTGATATGTCATGTGATGTGACCGACGGCGGCCATCCGAACGCGATTAGCCCTGCCAGTGCGCTTGATAACGCTGCGCAGATGCTTTTTCATTCGCCTGATAACGCAAAAAGGCTTTGAACACGCCCATCGACAAATCGGGGTCTTTCCCGGCGCCCATTTCGAGCAATTGCAGGCAAAACCAGCCTTGCTGTCCCCAGCCATTAAGTGCAGCCATGATCCGTAGAGGCGAATTAAGCCCAAGCCAGCCTGGGCCGATTTGCATTTCTTTTTCAGGCGCTGGCAGAACATCAATCTCGCGCGCGAGAAGCTTGCGAACCACATTTGGGTCGACACAGAGTGGGCGGCCCACGCCAATAACATCGCATGCCTTTGCCGCTAATGCAGCGTTCATGCCCTCGAGCGACCGGAACCCGCCTGTCACCATCATGGGCTTTTTCATTACCGCACGAATATCACGCGCGTATTCGAGGAAGTATGCCTCGCGGGCAATGGTGCTCTCGCGACGAACTTCAGACTTTTGAGGGTTAATAGAGAGATTATCGAGCCCCACGAGCTTGGGCTGTTCATAGGTCCCACCCGACACTTCCAGCAAGTCGATCGCTTCTTTATTCAACCAAGAGGCCACCGTCACGGAGTCCTCGTGGGAGAAACCACCGCGCTGAAAATCGGCTGAGTTTAATTTAACCGACACAGGAAAATCATTTCCGACAGCTTTGCGCACCGCGCGAACCACTTCGAGCAGCAGGCGCGCCCTATTCTCAAGCGAGCCCCCCCAATCATCCGTTCGTGTGTTAATATCGGGCGATAAAAATTCAGAAATAAGATAGCCATGGGCGGCGTGAATTTGAACGCCCGTAAAGCCGGTTTCCCGCGCCGTTTTAGCCACATGCGCGAAACGTTTAATGATGTCTTTAATCTCTTTTTCCGTCAGCGGCCGCGGTGTTCCGAATTGCGCCCCCGGCATTTTTAATCCGATATTGGATGGCCCAACTGGTTCGGCGGCAACCGCAGCCGGCGTTTGACGGCCAGCATGGCTAATTTGCATCCACAAATGCGTTCCGTCGCGCGTGCCGGCCTTCGCCCAGGCCCGCAAGGCTGCTTTTTGTTCCGCAGATTGACGCCCCTCAATCACCACATTCCCTGGCCGCTCCAGATAGCGATGATCAACCTGCACATTGCCCGTGAGCAAAATGCCAGCACCCCCCTCTGCCCATTTGCCATAGAGATTTGCATGTTGTTCGGTCGCCCGATTATCCGGTGTCGCAAGACCCTCGGTCATTGCGGCCTTACAGATCCGATTGGGGATGGTCACCCCACATGGCAATTTCAACTTGGACGCAACAGTAACTGACGCCATGGTCATTCCCTCTCTCATAACTTTGTTTGAACCGGCACGGATCTCGGCCTTGAAGATATCTATAGCATGATAAGTTATTCTTAGGAAAAATCAAAACCTAGCCTAGAATGCGTTTGATTCGGTGCGTGCTCTTCGCATGCCTACGCGTATTACACCTCAGGGATAAAACTGGTCATGGCTAAAAAACTGCCTCCCAAAAAAACGGGACCCGCGCAAAAACGGTCGCCAAAACCGACGAAATCGGCCAAAGGCAAGAGTTCTGACACGGATGACTTGTTTGCTGATCCGAAGAAAAGCAAATCTTCATCGGCGAAGGAAGTGTCGCAGGGAAAATATACCGCCAAGGATATTGAGGTTCTCGAGGGGCTGGAACCCGTACGTCGCCGGCCGGGCATGTATATTGGCGGCACAGATCAGCGCGCCCTTCATCACCTTTTCGCCGAAGTCATCGACAATGCCATGGATGAGGCCGTGGCTGGGCACGCGACTTATATTGACGTCACCGTTGAGCCAGATAATTGGCTGAGTGTTCGCGATAATGGGCGCGGTATTCCGGTCGATCCGCACCCCCGCTTTACAGAAAAGTCAGCGCTTGAAGTGATCATGACAACCTTGCATGCCGGTGGTAAGTTTGGGGGCGATGCCTATGACACTTCGGGGGGTCTGCACGGCGTCGGCGTTTCTGTTGTCAATGCTTTATCCGACCAATTGGTGGTTCAGGTCTGGCGAGATAAAAAAGCCTATGAACAAAAATTCTCCTGCGGCCATGCAAAGGGTAAACTGAAGGAACTCGGAAGCGCCTCTAATCAACGCGGCACATTGGTTAAATTCCACCCCGACCCGCAAATTTTTGGCGCGAAGGCTGAATTTGACCCCGCACGCCTTTTTTCGATGACAAAGGCAAAGGCCTATTTATTTGCCGGCGTTGAAATCCGATGGCATTGCGACCCGAGCTTGCTGGACGAAACAGGTGAGGTGCCCGCTGAAGCCGTTTTCAAATTCCCCGATGGCTTGCAAGATTATCTGGCTGAACAGATCGGCAAACATCCAACCGTAACGCCTGCTCCTTTTGCAGGTAAGGTCAATAAGCCCGGTGGCCATGGCTCGGTCGAATGGGCCGTGGCCTGGGTGGGCGGCGTGGATGGACAATCGACGTCTTATTGCAACACCGTGCCAACACCTGAAGGCGGCACCCATGAGCAGGGATTGCGCAATGCCCTGTCCAAAGGCTTACGCGCCTATGGCGAACTCGCCAATATCAAAAAAGCCAGCATCGTGACCGCCGATGATGTGATGAGCACCGCCGTATCTTTGGTCTCCGTATTTATCCGTGAACCCGAATTTCAAGGACAAACAAAGGATAAGCTCGCCTCCCCAGAAGCGACCCGCATTGTCGAGCAAACCTTGCGCGATCATTTTGAGCATTGGTTATCCTCGGCCCCGCAAGACGCCGCACGCTTGCTCGATTGGGTCATCACTCGAGCCGAAGAACGGCAACGCCGGCGGCAAGAAAAAGATGTCAGCCGTAAATCTGCCACGCGCAAGTTACGCCTGCCCGGCAAGCTTGCGGACTGTAGCCAAAATACGGCAAAAGGTGCCGAGTTATTCATCGTCGAAGGTGATAGTGCGGGAGGCTCGGCGAAACAAGCGCGAGATCGCCAAACGCAAGCGGTTCTCCCTTTGCGCGGAAAAATACTTAATGTTGCAAATGCAACAGGTTTAAAAATACAACAAAATCAGCAGATTGCTGACTTAATCTTAGCTTTAGGATGCGGTATAGGCGCCTCCTACCGGTCGGATCGTCTGCGCTATGAAAAGGTCATTATCATGACCGATGCCGACGTCGACGGCGCTCATATTGCATCGCTCCTGATCACCTTTTTCCACGAGGAAATTCCGCAACTGATCCGCGATGGGCATCTCTACCTTGCGGTACCGCCGCTTTACCGCCTCAGCCAGGGAGGTAAGAGCATTTATGTGGGCAGCGACGAGGAACGCCTTGCCGCGTTAGAAACCGAGTTTCGCGCCAATGCCAAAGTCGATGTCAGCCGGTTTAAAGGCTTGGGCGAAATGCTGCCCGCGCAATTGCGAGAGACGACCATGATGCGCGGCAAACGTCGCTTATTGCAGGTCACGATTGACGAGAAGGAAATCAAAGAAACCGCCGATGTTGTTCAACGGCTCATGGGAAATAAAGCAGAGCTTCGGTTTCAATTTATTCAAGAACACGCCGCCTTTGCTGACGACCTCGATATTTAAAAGCCCGCCAGAGAACACCCACAAACAGACCGTCCGCAGTCTGGCTGTACAATCAGCCGCAGTCTGGCTGCACAATCAAGGGCGTCGGCCCTAAAGACATAATCAGATGACCCCGCAGTAACTGATTGACTTTCGCCCACGCCCTTCTATGCTCGCCCAGATCGGGCTGGGCCGAAACGGCCTAGAAAAATAAGCGTCAACGTTGGCGCATAAAACAGAAAGAGCATGCAGAGCATGCGTTACGGCACACACTAGATGACATTTGAAGACTTAAATCTCGCGCCAGAGATTATGCGCGCAATCAACGAAGCGGGATACACCTCCCCCACCCCCATTCAGGCTCAGGCCATTCCCCAAGTTATTGCTGGACACGATGTATTGGGCATTGCCCAAACGGGAACCGGGAAAACAGCCTCATTCACGCTGCCTATGATCCACCGCTTGATGCGCGGGCGGGCAAAGGCGCGCATGCCCCGCACGCTTATCCTCGAACCCACGCGCGAATTAGCGGCTCAGGTTGCAGAAAATTTTGATATTTACGGACGCTATACGCGCCTCAATAAAGCCCTATTAATCGGCGGCGTTGCTTTTGGCGACCAAGAAAAAGCAATCGAACGCGGAGCAGATGTGCTGATCGCGACGCCCGGACGGTTATTGGACCATGTTGAACGCGGCAAAGTTCTCCTGCGCGGCGTCGAAGTGCTGGTCATTGACGAAGCCGATCGCATGCTGGATATGGGATTTATCCCTGACATTGAGCGCATTGTAAAACTTCTCCCTTTCACACGCCAGACCTTGTTTTTCTCGGCAACAATGCCGCCGGAAATCACCCGCATTTCGGAGCAGTTTCTGCAAGCCCCTATTCGCATTGAAGTCAGCCGCCCTGCCTCAACAAATGAGAGTGTTAGTCAATTCTTCGTGTCCGTGCGGCGGCAAGATAAGCGCAAAGCCTTGCGGGCTATTTTGTCGGCCAAAGACATTAAAAACGGCATTATTTTCTGCAACCGCAAACGCGATATTGGCACATTGCTGAGCTCGCTGGAACGCCATGGCTTTAACGCCTGTGCGCTGCATGGGGACATGGATCAGCATATGCGCATCAAGATGCTCGATCGGTTTCGCGATGGCGATGCTACCTATTTGATCGCCAGCGACGTGGCGGCCCGAGGTCTCGATATTCCTGAAGTCACCCATGTTTTCAATTTTGATGTGCCCATTCACGCAGATGATTATGTGCATCGCATTGGAAGAACCGGGCGGGCCGGGCGAACCGGAGAATCCTTCACACTCGTCACGAAAGAAGACGAGAAATACTGGAGCGCCATCGAAAAACTGATTGGAAAATCGGTTCTCGAGTTTGAGCCAGAGTTTGAACCAGAGCTTAAAAAAGGGTCGGCTGATGCCTCGGGAGCGGATGAAAAACTCCGCAAACCTGCTCAGAAAACGACAGCTGACGCAAAAAAACCGCGACGCCGAGGATTACTCGCAAAAGGCGCGCCGACATTAGCAGACGATGCTCTGAAAGATGCTCCGGAGGATGCTTCGGAAGATGATCCGAACCGTCCAGAGGGAACCGCGCGCCCCTCACCTCAGAAGACCGAGACGAGAAACGCCGCGTCCCAGAGTGCCGCACCCAAGAGTGCCACAACCCAAAGTGCCGCGCCCCAAAGCGCCGCATCTCAGAACGAACCACCCGCTCGCGCTGAGCGAAAGCCCAAAAAAGAAAAAGAAACGACCGCATCTCGCCCTAAACAGCAAGAGCCATCGGATGCGTTTGAAGGGGGCATGCCAGCCTTTATGAGGATCAAACTCCCATAAAAATAGGCGGCTCAAGGCCGCCTATTTGTTTTCGCTCGAATAACAAAGTTTACGCTTTGATCATGCCATCCAATACTTTGCGGATTTTATCTCCGTAAGGCGGACGTAACATACCTGCGGCAAACTCAAACGGCGTTTGACGGAAGACCGTTTTGGCATGTGAGAAATTAATAAATCCCTCTTTACCGTGATACGCTCCCGTTCCAGAGGGGCCAACACCGCCAAATGGCGCGTCATCTTGCATAATATGCGTGATCACATCATTAACAGCGACCCCACCTGAGGTTGTCCGATTAACGACCTTATTTTCTTCCTCGCGATCCTCACCAAAATAATACAGACCCAAGGGACGGTCGTGCTCATTGACATATTGTATGGCCTCACTGACATCATCATAGGCCCGCACGGGCAAAATCGGGCCGAAAATTTCCTCTTGCATCACCTTCATATTATCCGTCGGCTCAACGACAATTGTCGGCGGAATTTTATAATGCGGTTGCTGCGAGAAATCCTCATCGGCCGGATTAATCTCAACAATCCGAGCGCCTTTCTTCTTCGCATCAGCCAGATAGCCGGTGAGGCGCTCATAATGGCGTTCATTAACAATCGAGGTGTAGTCCGAATTATCTTTCATTGTGGGAAACATGGCCGTCACTGAGGCGGATGCCTCCGCCACAAAATCTTCCAATTTTTCACGCGGAACCATCACATAATCGGGCGCCAAACATATTTGCCCAGCATTCAATGTTTTACCCGTCATCACCCGCGCCGCCGTCTTTTTCATGTCGGCACTGCGCGAGACAATCACCGGAGATTTTCCGCCGAGCTCAAGCGTGACGGGAACCAGATTTTCGGCCGCTGCCCGCATAATATGATGCGCAATATTCGTCGCCCCCGTAAATAACAGGTGATCAAACGGCATTTTGGCAAACAAAGCGCCGGTTTCCGGCCCGCCCACCACAACGGCGACTTCGTCTTCTTGGAAATATTTTGCCACGAGCTCTTTCAATAAAAGCGAACAATGGGGCGTATATTCTGAGGGTTTAATGACGGTCCGATTGCCCGCCGCAAAAATACTTCCCATTGGACCAAAGGCCAAGTTGAAGGGGAAGTTCCACGGAACGACATTGCCAACGCAGCCAAGCGGCTGATATTCAACCCGTGTGCTCGCACCCAGCAAACCAAGTGGGAACATAGAATGGCGCTTCGAGGCACGCATCCATTTTTTCACATTGCTTTTGGCATATTTCAACGCACCGAGCGTACCGCCAATATCCGTTGCCAATGAGCCTTCCGGGGAACGACTTCCAAAGTCAGCATTTAGGGCGTCAACGATCGCCTCTTTATTGTCAATCAGCAGCCGGATGCAGGCATCGATTAGGGCGATGCGACGCTCGGCGCTCATCGCACCTTCCGCGATATGTGCTTTCTTTTGAACATCAACAAGACGACGGATTTCTTTTTCCGGCGTATCTTTTACTTCCAGCATTTTGCGTTGGACACCCATTCAAAACTCCCTTGTTTATGATGCGACCACTTAACCAAATCTTTCTGTCGGCGACAATATTTCTTTTCGCTCATCTTTCGTTTACAAAAAGATCAGAAGATTTATTTAGTCGCAAAAGGAACGAGTAATGGAACATGATTTCGACGGCGTATTATTGAGCTGCACAGAAAATGTGGCGACCCTCACCCTAAATGATCCAAAAACCCTAAACGCGTTCTCAGCCCGCTTGCTCGCGGGCTTCGCAGAGGCGTTAACTTTTGTTGAAAATCCAACCAATTCTATCCGCTGCCTGGTGATGACGGGGGCCGGCCGCGGCTTTAGCGCGGGCGCTAACCTGACAGCAGTCGATGAAAAAAATAAAACGAGCAATCATAGCGCCCCGCCCGATGCTGGAGCCGTTTTAGAAACGCATTACCACCCTCTTTTGCGCCGCCTGCGCAATTTAAACATTCCGATTGTCACGGCCGTCAATGGCCCAGCCGCCGGCGTCGGTATGAGTTTTGCTTTAATGGGCGACATGATATTGGCAGGCCGCTCGGCCTTTTTCCTGCAGGCCTTTCGGGGCATTGGCTTAGTGCCCGACGGGGGCGCCACATGGCTCTTGCCTCGTCTCGTTGGCATGGCGCGCGCCAAAGAATTGGCCGTGATGGGCGAGCGTCTCTCTGCGGAAACAGCGCTCGAATGGGGCCTTATCAACCGTGTGTATGATGATGAGGCGTTGATGGATGAAGCTCAAGCGCTTGGCCAGCAACTCGCTGCAGGGCCAGTTGCGCTTGGCCTGATCCGCAATTTGCTCAATGCCAGCCCCGATAATAGCTATGAAGAGCAGCTGGATATGGAACGGCGCTTTCAACGACACGCCGGGCGCACGCGTGATTTTGGGGAGGGTGTAGCCGCCTTTATCGAAAAACGCAGCCCCAATTTCAAAGGCGAGTAAACCGCCAAGGGTTCCCACTCGGGTCTAGTCTTCGTCTGGAACACCGAGCTTGTCGCGCACCAGTGCATTAACGGCCTGCGGGTTGGCTTTGCCGCCCGTCTTGGCCATGACCTGCCCAACGAACCATCCCGCCATTTTCGGCTTGGCGCGCACTTGCTCGACTTTATCAGGGTTTTCCGCAATAACCGCGTCGACAGCTGCCTCAATCGCCGTTGTATCTGTAACCTGTTGAAGCCCCTTCTCCGCGACAATAACCGAGGGGTCTTTTCCTTGATCGGGCCCCTCATCAAACATCATATCGAACACATCTTTGGCAATACGGGTGGAAATTGTATTGTCGGCAATTAAATCGACCAACGCCCCCACCTGATCGGCTGTCACCGGGCTCTCAGCCAAGCTTAAGCCCGACTTATTCAACCCAGCAAAAACACTTCCAATCACCATATTGGCGGCCATTTTAGGATCACGGCCTGCCGCAACACTCTCGAAAAATTCGGCACTTTCCCGTTCACTGACCAAAATTCCAGCATCATAAGGCGACAAACCATAGGTCTCGATAAACCGCCGTTTTTTGTCGTCGGGAAGCTCGGGCAAATGCGCTGCAATCTCGTCAACCCATTCTTGCGAAAAGGTCAGGGGCAGCAAATCAGGATCAGGGAAATATCGATAATCATGCGCTTCTTCTTTTGAACGCATTGAGCGCGTTTCACCTGAGCGCGGATCGAAGAGCCGTGTCTCCTGATCAATCGTCCCGCCATCCTCAATAACCGCAATTTGTCGCCGCGCTTCATGTTCAATCGCCTGCCCGATGAAGCGAATAGAATTAACATTCTTAATCTCGCAGCGCGTCCCCAGCTCATCACCCGGACGTCGCACCGACACATTCACATCGGCGCGCAAGCTGCCCTGTTCCATATTGCCGTCACACGTGCCCAAATAGCGCAAGATTGCCCGCAATTTTTTAACATAAGCCTGAGCTTCTGCCGCCGACCGCATGTCCGGCCGGGAAACAATTTCCATGAGCGCGACCCCGGAGCGGTTTAGGTCGACAAAGCTCAAACTAGGGTGCTGGTCATGCATCGACTTCCCAGCATCTTGCTCGAGATGCAGACGCTCAATGCCGACCGACTTTACCGTTCCATCGTCGAGATCTATTTCGATTTGTCCTTCACCAACAATCGGATCCTTAAATTGCGAAATTTGGTAGCCTTGCGGCAAGTCGGGATAAAAATAGTTTTTGCGGTCAAAAACAGAATAGGTATTAATTTTTGCCTTTAGCCCAAGCCCCGTGCGCACGGCTTGCTCGACACAAAACCAATTAATCACAGGCAGCATGCCGGGCATGGCCGCATCCACGAGCGACACATGGGCGTTTGGCTCACCGCCATAGGTGGCAGATGCCCCAGAAAATAATTTTGCAACCGAAGACACTTGGGCATGCACTTCAAGCCCGAGAACGATCTCCCATGCGCCTGTTAATCCGTCGATCAAATTATCCGTTGCCGCCATGTGTTACACCCACCACTGATCTGGACGCGCCGTAAATTGAGCCGCCTGCTCCATCACATGCCCCGCCCGCAAAACCGTCTCTTCGCCAAAAGCAGGACCAATGAGTTGCAGCCCGAGGGGCAAGCCGGTCGCGCTCATGCCCGCTGGAATGGAGAGGGCAGGTAAGCCGGCCAAGTTCACCGTCACCGTAAACACATCGTTAATATACATCTGAACGGGATCATCAAAATGCGAGCCCAAGGCAAATGCGGGAGACGGTGTGGTCGGCGTCAGCAACAGATCACATTGGCGATAGGCCGCCGAAAAATCATCCGAAATCAAGCGACGAACTTTTTGCGCTTTAACGTAATAGGCGTCGTAATATCCGGCTGATAACACATAGGTGCCGATCAAAATACGACGTTTCACCTCATCGCCAAAGCCAGCGGCTCGGGTTGCCTCATACATCTCGGTGATACTATTTCCGTTCACCCGGTGGCCGTAGCGCACGCCATCATATCGTGCCAAATTGGAGGATGCTTCGGCCGGTGCAATAATATAATAGGTCGGCAACGCATATTGCGTGTGCGGCAAAGACACATCGACAATCTCGGCGCCTGCCGCTTTCAGCCAGTCAATGCCTTGCGACCATAACGCCTCAATCTCGTCGGGCATGCCATCGACCCGATATTCTTTTGGAATGCCGATCCGCATACCGCGAATATCGCCCGTGAGCGCGGCCTCATATTGGGGCACCGGCACATCGACGCTGGTCGTGTCCATCGGATCATGACCCGCCATGTGCTCCAGCATAATCGCGGCATCGCGAACGGTGCGGGTAATCGGGCCAGCCTGATCTAAGGATGATGCAAAGGCCACAATGCCCCACCGCGAACACCGCCCATAGGTCGGTTTCAAACCAACGGTTCCGGTAAACGCGGCTGGCTGGCGAATGGAGCCGCCCGTATCCGTTGCTGTGGCAGCAACTCCAATATGCGCGGCGACGGCGGCAGACGACCCGCCGGACGAGCCGCCCGGCACCAAGTGTTCCCCTTGCGCGCCACGCCACGGATTGATAACAGGGCCAAAGTGAGAGGTTTCGTTCGACGACCCCATCGCAAATTCATCATTATTGAGCTTGCCCAGCATGATGGCGCCAGCGTCCCACAAATTCTGCGTCACCCGCGATTCATATTGGGGGGTGAAATCCCCCAAAATTTGACTACACGCCGTGGTGCGAACACCCTTCGTGCAAAATAAATCCTTAATCCCAAGCGGCAAGCCTTCAAGGGCGCGTGCCGTGCCATTAGCTAATCGCTGATCGGCCCCTGCGGCCATCTCGCGCGCCAAATCGGCCGTTTCCAAAATGACGGCATTGAGGGCGCGCGACTGCTCCATATGCGCAATATGGGCATCCACCACTTCTGTGGCGGTAAATTCTTTTTGAGCCAAGCCATCGCGTGCGGCGGCCAGATCGAGATCTATGAGAGCTGTCATAACCACCCCTACTCGATGACTTTCGGGACGGCGAAATAATCATCGTCGCGCAAGGGCGCATTGCTTAAAATATCGTCAACTTGGTTGCCCGCCGTCACCACATCTTCGCGACGCTTAATCTCTCGATCCACACCACTGGTCATCGCCTGAACATTTTGAGTATCGACCGCATTGAGCTGATCAACAAATGCGAGAATCGTCGACATTTCTTGAGCCAAAGCCGGCAATTTTTCCTCATCAACACCGAGCCGCGCAAGACGCGCAACGCGACGGACCGTGGACACATCTACGGACATTAAACACCCTTTATCAACGTGATTATCTAATTGGCGGACCTTAGCAAAGCTATCCGATTCGAGCAACATGAACTCTTTCCGAGCGGGAAGAAGTCGGCTATTCACAAGTAATGATGATCTGTGACCCACCGGCGACACTCCGCCAACACATTAAAGCGGGGCAAATTCTATGCGGCCTCGACCTCGGTAGTAAGACCATCGGCATTGCCCTATCGGATACCCGACTGACCATTGCCTCCCCCTATTTCACAATCAAGCGAACGAAATTCACCGCTGACGCACAAGCGCTGTGTGAAATTATCCGAGACAGAGGGGTCGGAGGCATGATTATGGGGTTGCCGCTGAACATGGATGGCAGCGAGGGCCCGCGCGTCCAATCGACCCGCGCCTTTGTACGCAACCTTGAGCGCGCCGCTGATCCGGCTTTGGACGGTCTTGCCTTGGCCTATTGGGATGAACGCCTTTCCACGCAGGCCGTCACGCGCACCCTGATCGACGCGGATACCTCGCGCGCACGCCGCGCCGAGCTCGTTGACAAAATGGCGGCGGCATTCATTTTGCAAGGCTATCTGGATTTTATCGCCACCTAAGGATTGCCCCTATTGATGCATTTGAGCGTCGTCTGCAAAACCCCGAGGATAAAGTGCTTGCGACAAGGGTGCCAAAGACGTATAGGATTCACTTTTAATGAGTAGTTTCGACACGTCTTCTTTCCCACATCGCCACTTGCTGGGCATAGAGGGGCTATCGCGGTCAGAAATTACGGCCCTGCTCGATCGCGCAGAGAGCTATATTGACTTTAATCGTCAAGCGATCAAAAAATCCGACACGCTGCGCGGACGCACACAAATCAATCTTTTCTTCGAATCCTCAACCCGCACTCAAAGCTCGTTTGAACTTGCCGGCAAACGCCTTGGGGCCGATGTGATGAACATGAATGTGTCCGCCTCGGCGATGAATAAGGGCGAGACCTTAATCGACACTGCGGTGACCTTAAATGCCATGAACCCCGACCTGATTGTCGTGCGTCATGGCGCCAGCGGTGCCGTTGCCTTGCTTGCACAAAAAGTCAGCTGCTCTGTTCTCAATGCCGGTGATGGCTCGCATGAGCATCCGACGCAAGCCCTGCTTGATGCGCTGACCATCCGTCGACGTCTCGGCACGCTTGAAGGGTTACGAGTGGCGATTTGTGGCGATATTGCACATTCACGGGTCGCGCGATCCAATATTGCTTTGCTCAACCTGATGGGCAGTCAAGTGCATGTGGTCGGCCCACGCACATTGGTCCCCGCCACCATGGAGCGATTGGGAACCAAGGTCTTTCACGATATGAAATCAGGCCTCGCGGGGTGCGATATTGTGATGATGCTGCGGCTGCAAAATGAGCGGATGAACGGATCCTTGATCCCCTCTACGCGCGAATATTACCATCTTTATGGTCTCGATCACGACAAGCTCGCCTATGCCAAGCCTGGGGCTCTGGTCATGCATCCCGGACCCATGAACCGAGGTGTTGAAATTGACAGCATCATCGCCGACGACCCCGATATCAGCCTTATTCGCGAACAGGTCGAAATAGGTGTGGCCGTGCGCATGGCAGCCTTAGAGGCCTTGGCCGCCCATCTGCCTAATGGGAGCCACAATGTCTGACGTTATTTTTGATCAGGTGCGCATTCTCGACCCCGCCTCGGGGCGAGACGAGCACGCGCAATTGCGTATCTCAAATGGTCACATTGCTGAAATTTCAAATCGTGTAAGCGTGCCATCGGGCGCTCAAATTATTCATGGAGAGGGCAAGGCTTTGATCCCTGGCCTCATCGACATGATGGCGTTTACAGGCGAGCCGGGTTTTGAGCACCGCGAAACCTTAGCCACAGCATCAGAGGCGGCAGCGCGTGGTGGCGTGACGACGATGATTGTGATGCCCAACACACAACCCGTGATCGATGACGCCGCCTTGGTCGACTTCATCCGCCGGCGCGCCCGCGATACAGCGAGCGTGAACATCATCCCCATGGCCGCAATCACAAAGGGGTGCGATAGCGACCACCTCACGGAGTTCGGTTTATTGCTTGAGGCGGGCGCGGTCGCCTTCACCAATGGTGATCGAGCGGTGATGAACGCTTTGACCATGCGCCGCGCGCTTTCTTACGCCGCCAATTTCAATGCATTGATTGTGCATCATGCGATGGATGAAAACCTATCGCGCGCGGGGGTGATGAATGAGGGCGAGTTGGCAACGCGATTGGGCCTTGCTGGCATCCCCTCCTGTGCAGAAACTGTCATGATCGATCGTGACATCCGCTTGGTGGCCTCGACGGGCGGACGCTACCACTTATCGCAGCTCTCCTCAGCCGAGAGCTTAGCCGTGATTGCCGATGCACGTCGAAAAGGATTGGCGGTGACCTGTGGTGTGTCGGCCAATCATCTTTACCTGAATGAGAATGATGTTGAAAATTATCGGACGTTCGCCAAGCTCAACCCGCCCTTGCGCAGTGAACATGATCGCCAAGCGCTGATTGACGCATTGGCCGACGGTCTGATTGATGTGGTTGTGTCGGCCCACAACCCGCAAGATGCAGATGCAAAACGGCAGCCCTTCGCGCAAGCAGCGGACGGTTCGGTGGGTTTGGAAACCTTACTGACAACGTTGATTACCATCCATCACGCGGAAAATATTGATCTTCTCACCTTGCTGAAAACAGTAACCGCACATCCCGCCGCCATTCTTAATCTCGACTGCGGACAAATTGCTGAAGGAAAGCCAGCCGATTTATGTTTGGTTGATCTCGATGCGCCGTGGGTCATCGACGCCGATCAGCTGGCCTCGAAGTCCCAAAACGCGGCACTAGATGGTCGGCGGGTTCAAGGCGTGGTTGCCGCAACTTTCGTCAATGGCGCATGTATCTATGATGCAACATAGGTGGAATGATGTTTGAAACAGCACTGGGCCTCGTGGTTGGCTATCTTGCGGGATCAATTCCCTTTGGATTGCTGCTATCGAAAATTGCAGGCCTTGGCGATATTCGCACGATTGGCTCGGGCAATATTGGCGCTACGAATGTGTTGCGTACCGGAAATAAATCCGTGGCCCTAGCAACGCTCATTCTTGACGCGTTAAAGGCGGCCCTCCCTATTCTCGCCTTTTCGCATATGGAACATGCCGGATTTGCAGCCGCCCTTGGCGCCTTTTTAGGGCATGTGTTTCCCGTATGGCTCAAATTTCATGGTGGCAAAGGCATCGCCGTTTACTTGGGCGCGAGCCTGGCTTTGAGCCCTCTGGCGGGCTTCGTTTTTGTGGTCAGCTGGATTGCCTCTGCCGTGATCTGGCGCACCTCATCACTTTCAGCCCTCATCGCATGTGTGACAACCCCTATCGCCCTCGCTGTCTTAGGCCAACCCAATGGCGCCCTTGTTTTTACGCTCATGTCTGCCCTCGCTTTTTGGGCGCATCGTGAAAATATTAAGCGTATCCGATCAGGGACGGAGTCGCGGATTGGACAAAAATCCGATTAGATCCGCATGTTTTAATTTTGAAAAACACGACTTGGCAGATTTCAGAAATTAACGCAGTGTATGCCTTGTAACAGTTTCTGAGATGAGCGCGCCTCTTCCACTTTTCTTGCGCTCACCTCTCTCGCCCTTTTCTTCCGCTCACCTCTCTCGCTCTGTTCTGCCCGACCGCTCTCGTTTCCGCTCAAAACCCTGCCGAAGCGAAGATATGACCCACATTCCCGACTTTCCAAGTGCTCATCCGGCTTCGACGCCGAGCCCATGGCATCACCCAGACCATTTGTTTGATTGCCTGCGTTTGGCGCGAACAGATCGCATTGGGCCAACAACCTTTAAATTGCTCATGCGGAGTTTCGCAACGCCCGCTGCGGCCGTGGATGCCCTGCCCAATCTCTATCTCAAAGGATTTTTAAAGCCTCTGGAACTGGTTGCCCCGCACATTATCGATCGAGAAATTTCCGAGACAGAGGCGCTCGGGGGCAGTTTCGAAGTTTATGGATCGACCCATTACCCATCGCTGCTCGCCCATATTCCAACGGCACCCCCGATCCTGTCGCTTTACGGACACGCAAGTGTTCTCGATCACCCGCTCATCTCCATTGTCGGCGCCCGTAATGCGTCGGCGGCCGCGCTCACCGTCACCCAAAAAATATCCGAGTGTCTGAGCCAGCATGGGCTGGTTGGGGTTTCGGGATTGGCGCGTGGCATTGATACAGCTGTTCACAAAGCAATGCTCGATGCCGGCACGATAGCCGTTTTGGGCAATGGTGTTGATATATCCTACCCGCCCGAAAACAAGCGCCTTCAAAACGATATTCTAGCTGCGGGCTTAGTCATCACGGAACATCCACCGGGCACAGCGCCACAATCACACCATTTTCCTCAGCGAAATCGGATTATCGCCGGGCTCAGCATCGCGACCCTGGTGATCGAGGCGGCCCGGCGATCGGGCTCGCTGATCACGGCGCGCTTTGCCGCCGATTTCGGCAGAACCGTATTAGCCGTACCCGGCTCGCCGCTTGATCCACGTTGTCATGGCAGTAATCATTTATTGCGCGAGGGTGCTGTCTTAGTTGAAACAGCTGAAGATATTATGGATGCGCTTGAGGATGACTTCCGCCATTCCCGCTTAGAAAGTCCCCACGCCGCGCCTCTTCGTCCCACCTCCGCGACCGAAATGGGTTCGCCTGACCCAGATGAACTCGCTCATCTCAAAAACTTGCTGAGCCCCACGCCCACCCATATTGAAGATTTGGTGACCCTGTCCCAAATCCCCCTCGCTCGGTTGAGTCTCTATCTCGCATTACTAGACCTCGAGGGTGTGCTCTATCATAGTCTCGATGGACGCGTGAGCCATTATCCCGGCACATGCAAAACCGAACACCCGATTGAAAAATGATCAAAATGAAAAGGGTCACACGCGCTGGAGGAGAAATTTGGCCCCTTTGGCCATACGCCTACCTTCAATTATCCCACCCCTTTGCTGAGCGAATTCCCTGATTTTGAGGGCCTTGCGTCATCAATTCTACAGGTCGTCAAAAACCGACATTTGACAAGATCTGGCATTTTGCCCATTTATGGAGACCGATAGATCGGAAAGAATATGGATCTGGTTATTGTAGAATCGCCGTCAAAGGCCAAAACGATTAATAAATATCTCGGCTCAGATGCTGAGGTCTACGCCTCTTATGGGCACGTCAGAGACCTTCCCGAAAAGGATGGATCGGTCGATCCCGACAATGATTTTGAGATGAAGTGGGAAGTGCGCGGCTCAGATAGCAAGCGACTTTCAGAAATCACCTCCGCCGCAAAGCGCGCTGACCGCATCATACTGGCCACCGACCCCGATCGAGAGGGTGAGGCCATTTCATGGCATGTGCTCGAAATTCTCTCAAATAAAAAAGTCGTTGGCGACAAACCCGTCCATCGCGTTGTCTTTAACGCGATTACGCGAAATGCAGTGCTCGAAGCCATGGCCCACCCGCGAGAAATCGATCGAAAGCTGGTCGATGCCTATCTCGCGCGTCGTGCACTCGATTATTTGGTTGGCTTCAACCTCTCGCCTGTCTTGTGGCGTAAATTGCCCGGATCTCGCTCAGCGGGCCGCGTGCAATCGGTCGCCTTGCGCTTAATTTGCGAACGGGAAATTGAAATTGAGCGCTTCATTCCGCGCGAGTATTGGAGCGTCGACACCACCTTAAGCACAGAGACCGGCGACCGAGTTGCCACGCGACTGCAAATGTTAGATGGGCAAAAAGTTGATAAGTTTAGTCTCGCAAACGCCGAAGATGCGGCGCGTGCCGAGGCCGCTATTCAGGCAGCGTCATTTACTGTTTCTTCCGTTGAACGCAAACCGGGGAGCCGTAACCCCTCTGCCCCTTTCACCACTTCCACGCTGCAGCAAGAGGCCGCCCGCAAACTGGGTTTCTCGGCGAGCCGCACCATGCAAGTTGCCCAGCGGCTTTATGAGGGCGTGTCCATTGACGGTGAAATGACCGGTCTCATTACATATATGCGAACAGATGGGCTCGATCTCGCCCCCGAAGCATTGACCGAAATTCGTGACCTCATTGTTAAAGATTACGGGCCTGACTTTTTACCCGACGCCCCCAAGCGATACACGAAAACCGCCGCCAATGCGCAAGAGGCCCATGAAGCCATTCGTCCCACATCTATTTTCCGCTTGCCCGCTGATCTGGCGCGCTTGCTCGACGATGATCAAAGGCGTCTTTATGAACTCATATGGAAACGCACAATCGCCTGCCAAATGAGCCCGGCGCGGGTAGAACGCACAACAGTCGACATCGTCAGCGCTGATGGCCAAACCGGTTTACGCGCCTCTGGAACCGTCATCACCTTTATGGGATTTTTATCGGTTTACGAAGAGGGGCGCGACGAACCTGCAGAAGATAAAGAAGAGCAGCGTTTACCCGATTTGAAGGAAGGCCAAATAACGACGGTCCAACATGTGTCGCCCGAGCAACATTTTACGGAACCGCCGCCCCGTTATAGCGAGGCGACATTGGTCAAGAAAATGGAAGAATTAGGCATTGGTCGCCCGTCAACCTATGCCAATGTCCTCAGTGTCTTGCGCGAGCGCGATTATGTTGTGATGGACCGCAATCGTTTCATACCGCAAGATAAGGGGCGGCTCGTCATCGCTTTCCTCGAAAATTTTTTCGAGCGTTATGTTGAATATGATTTCACAGCAGGTCTAGAGGGCGATCTTGATCGCGTCTCCAATGGGTCATTAAGCTATCGCGAAGTGCTGCGTCGGTTCTGGCAAGAGTTCAAACCGGCTGTGGATCAAACGCTCGAGCTTCGTAACACGGATGTATTGGACCGCATGAATGATGTTTTGGGTCCGTATATTTTTAAGGACACAGGCTCCGGCGATCCCCGCCAATGCCCGAAATGCGGCGAAGGCCAATTAAGCCTCAAAACGGGTCGTTATGGGGCGTTCATCGGCTGCACGCTTTATCCAGAGTGCCGCTTCACCCGACCCTTCTCCGGAGACGAAGAACAGCTGAGCGATGTTGAGCGCCTGCTGGGCACTGACCCTGAAACGGGTACGGATATTCATGTCAAAAACGGACGGTTTGGCGCCTACATTCAGCTGGGTGAAAAAGATGAGGACAATAAAACACCGAAACGTGCAGGCATTCCTCAAGGCTATAGTGCTGCTGAAATGAACCTCGAGACGGCGCTCAAATTGCTCTCGCTTCCCCGCCAAGTCGGGCTTCACCCCGAAACCCAAGAAGAGATCACAGCTGATATTGGTCGGTACGGCCCTTATCTGCGGAGCGGCAAGCAATCCGCTAGCCTCGAGA
>Ga0181606_10001367_pt1 | contig 21439 bp, 20 predicted proteins | sample 041ome_10_FD_132994 | JGI IMG/M metagenome (GOLD analysis project Ga0181606, IMG submission 132994) | Coastal salt marsh microbial communities from the Groves Creek Marsh, Skidaway Island, Georgia - 041412US metaG (megahit assembly) | ecosystem: Environmental > Aquatic > Marine > Intertidal... | reverse complement strand
GGGCGAGATGGGCCGCGTGGGCTTCTCGCCGCGCAAGGCGAGGCATTCGCTCTACCTGCTCAATTGCGGAAAGGACGGCGATGACGCGGGGCACGTCGCCTTGCTGGCAAAACTGGGCAAGCACAAGCGCGGGGCGGGGTGCCTCTACGTTAACAAGCTGACCGATATCGATCTTGGTGTGCTTGAGGAAATGCTCGCCAACTCATGGCGCAATTCGCACGAGCGATATCCGGACGGCGGCTGATCAGATCCCCGCGTACCACTGATAGCCGCTGCGATCTTCCCAATAGCCGCCCTTGCCACCGGCGATATCATCGAGGCTGCTGACCAGTTGCACCCCGGTGAGATACTTGGGGTGCTTGTAGCCCAGCTGGCGTTCCAGCCGCAGGCGCAGCGGGGCGCCGTTTCGTTCGGGCAGGGCCTCGCCATTGAGCTGGTGCGCGACAATGGTCTGCGGGTGGACGGCATCGTCCATGTCGCAGCTTTCGTAATAGTCTTGGCCGTTGAGGTTGTCCGCACAGGTGAAGACAGCGAACTTCGCGCCGTCCTGAACGCCAGCCAACTCCAGAATGTGCGACAGCTGTGGGCCGGTCCATTCGCCGATCGCGCTCCAGCCTTCCACGCAATCATGACGGGTGATCTGGGTGCGCTGGGGCAGCGCGCGGATGTCATCGAGCGAGAGTGACAGCGGCGTATCGACCATGCCGGAAATCTCCAGCTTCCAGTCAGAGAAGCCTGCTTCCAGCGCGGCGCGATATTCATCCGTGTCGACCGTCAGGCTGCCGTTGCCGCGGAAGAAGGGCGAAAGGTCTTCGCGCTCATATTCTGGGGCCATGGCGATGCGGCCCACGCCCAGCGTGCGGTGGATGCCGCGGTGCCAGCCTTCGGCAGTGTCGACCAGCGCCTCGAACCATTTGGAATCGCCCACCTCCTTGCACCCGGCAAGGAAGGCGGCACCGATACCGACGAGGAAATTGCGCCGCTTCATCACTCGCCCCCTCCCGTAATCATGTCCCTGATCTGCTTGACCGGTCCTGACAGCAGCACCAGCACGATATGCAAAACGAAGAAGGCAAACAGCAGCCATGCGCAAATGAAGTGAATGCTACGCGCACTTTGGCGGCCGCCCAAGACCTCTGTCAGCCATGGCCATGCCGCTTCCATGCCGGGGCTCATCACCATGCCGGTGAAGATCATCAGCGGCAGCAGCAGGAATATCACCTTGGAATAGGCGACCTTCTGCAGGAAATTGAACTTCACGCCTTCATGCTCGAAATTGAACCTCAGGTGCTCGCGGATGTCATGCCAGATATTGGCGGGTCTCCATTCGGCGAGGCGTGTGAACAGGTCGCGCTTGAAGTGGCTGTTGCGGATGGCCGAAATCATGAACACCAGCAGCCCCACGGCAAAGACCCAAGCGAACAGCACGTGCCAGTCGCGCGCGGCGGCGAGGCTGTAATATCCGGGGATCGTTGCCCAGCCGGGGAAGCGCGGAACTTCCAGCCATGCCTGTTCGGCCGCAAAGCCCCAGTCACCCCAATAGAGCCGCCGGTGGGCGTTGGAGATGTTGAGGCCGGACATGAACAATATGGTGACGCTCACCAGATTGACCCAATGCCAGATGCGCGTGCCCAGCGCATGGCGCTTCTTTGGCTTGTCAGGCTTGTTCGCCATCAGTTTCCTTTATCCCCCTCTCGCGCAAGGTAAAGCACATCGCGCGGTTGTGATAACAGGTGCTGTCCTGAATCGATAAACAGTTGCTGCCCGCTCGCCAGCGGTGCTGTGGCCATCAATAGCGCGGCCTCCGCCATTTCGGCGGAGCGCGTTCGGCGGTGGAGCAGGTTCATGCGGTGCGATGTCTCCGCCTCGTCCGGCGTCTGGTCATGGCTGGCCAGGATCGCACCTGGGGCGAGGCGATAGACGCGGTCACCCGCCTCGCACGTCATCGCCAGCATTTCTGCTGCGGCATCTGCCGCGTGTTTGCTCATGGTGTAGCTGAAGAAATCGGGGTTGGGGTTGGCCAGCTTCTGGTCCGTTAACTGGATGACCCGCCGGCCTGCGCGTGATTGCGCTGTGGCGAGATACCGTTGCGCCATCAGGGCGGGGGTTACGGCGTTGACCTGCATGGCCCTTCTATTCGTGGCCAGATCGAGATCGGTTGTCGTGTCTTCTTCAAAAAGCGATGCATTGCAGATGAGCACGCGCCAGTCCGGCAGGCGGGCGGCGAGTTCCTCCACCATCGCGCAGGCGGCCTCGCCATCCGAAAGATCGCACCGGATTGCCTGCGCGGAGGGTAACGTTTCCACCAGTTCGCGGGCCGCATCGGCAGAGCCGTTGTAATGCACAACCACGTGCCAGCCTGCTTCGGCATAACGCCGGGCTATGGCTGCGCCGATGCGGCGGGCAGCGCCGGTGATAAGGACCGAGGGCAGGGTAGGGGCTGATGACATGTGTTCTTCCATCATGTGCCCTAACGCGCGGCTGCGGAAAAGGGCCGAAAATTCCGGACAAAGTCATTGTGCAGCAGCGCCGGCGAACATAGGATACGGCAAAAGGGCGGCTTCCAGAGGTTCGGAAGCGGCGAGGGGAGTATACCTGAAAATGAAATCGTTGAAGGCAGTCGCGGCCGTTTCGGCCTTGGCACTTTTTGCAGGCGCAGCGTGGGCACAGGACGAACCCGACCGCCCTTCGCCCGCCGCGTTTCCGCCGCCTACCTCCTTGGCACAAGGCCCGTGGGATTACGCGACCGATCAGGCGGATATCCACGTCGAGGTGGTGACAGGCGATCTGCAAAGCCCGTGGAGCATGGCCTGGACACCGTCTGGCGATATGCTTGTCACCGAACGTCCCGGCCGCTTGCGGGTAATCCGCGACGGCGTGCTAGACCCCACGCCCATTTCCGGCCTGCCGGATATCTATGCGGTGGGCATTGCCGGGCTGATGGACATCGTGCTGGACCCCGACTTTGCCGAAAACCGGCTGGTCTACATGGCCTATTCCAAGCCCAATCCCGATGTCGAAAACGAACAGGCGCTGGCGGTGCTGCGCGCGCGCTGGGATGGCGGCAACTCGTTGACCGATGTAGAGGACATCTTCCTCGCCGCGCCGTGGTACGGCCCGATGACGCAGCCTGAACGGTGTTGCGGACAGGGCCCGGCATTCGGCAGCTTCGGCGGCCGCCTGCTGTTCGACCCTGACGGCCATCTCTTCATCACCAGTGGTGACCGCAATTATGGCGAGCTGGTAGAGGATCCGTCCAACCACATCGGCAAGATCCTGCGCCTCAACACCGATGGCAGCGTGCCCGCCGGCAACCCGTGGGTGGGCAAGGAAGGTCATGCGCCCGAAGTGTGGTCCACCGGCCATCGCAACCCGCTGGGCCTCACCTACAACACGCTGACCGGCGAGATATGGGAAAGCGAATTCGGCCCGCGCGGCGGGGACGAGGTCAACCGCATCCTGCGCGGCGGCGATTATGGCTGGATGGCCGTGACGCAGGGCTTCCACTACAACGGCCAGCAGCAGGAGCAGATCCGCAACGTTCTGGGCAAGATCGATCCGGTGCTGGTATATGGCCCGCCGTCGCTCAACCCCGGCAATCTGGCTTTCTACGATGGCGCCAGCTTCCCCGAATGGCATGGTGACCTGTTTCTGGGCAGCTTCACGCAGGGCTTGCTGCGTTATGACACCGATGCAGAAGGCAATCCCGTGGGCCAGCCGGAGCACTTGCTGCGCGACCTTGGCCAGCGCTGGCGCGATGTGCGCACGGGTCCGGACGGTGCGCTCTACCTGCTGACCGATTCGGCAAATGGCGTGCTGTTGAAGATCACTCCGCGGAACTGATGCGTCGCTTGCTGAGGCCCGCTCTCGCGGTCGCCGCGATCATGCTGGCGGCCGCGCCTTCGCATGCGCAAGAGGAAGGCGAGCCGCTGACGACATGGCGCATCAACATGATCGACGTGAGGAATGGCGGGCTGGAACGCTGGCAGGAAATCATCATCAACCACCTACTGCCTGCCTATGAAACGGCAGGACTGGAGCCTCCCCAACTGCACTGGGTCATCGATAATGAAGAGTGGGACATGATGGTCATCCACGTGGAGCACGTCGGCATGGATTCACTCGACGAGGCCGTGCGGGCAGACATTGCCACGATTACTGCCGCAATGGTTGAGCGGGAGGGTTCGCAAGAAGCGGTGGACGCCTTGTTTGCCGAACTGCGCGAACTGGAAGAAAGAACCGCGACCACGGTGACCAAAAGCCATCAATAGGCGTGGCGGTTGGTTTGCGCGCCGACGGGCAAGGGCTGGCAGGGGCTGGGCAGGATCAGACTGCCTGATCAGCTCGGCCACTCCGGCTTTGGCTCAGGAGGAAGAATCGCGCACGACCTGGCAGATCAGCGCAATTGACGTGGCAGACGGCGGCATGGAACGCTGTCAGGAAATCATGATGGAACACGTCATCCCGGCCTATGAAGCAGCAGGACTTGCTCCGCCGCAGCTGCACTGGACCATGATGAGCGACGACTGGGACATGATTGTCATGACCGAAGTTCCCGGTGGCATGGCAACCTTTGACAGCCATATGCTCGCATCGCGGGTGGCCTTGCGCGATGCATTGATCGCGTAGGAAGGTTCTGTCGAGGCGATGGAAGCTCTGTTCGAAGAGCTGCGCGGCCTGGAAGATGACAGCACCACGCTGATGACGCACAGCCATCCGTAAGCGGTCCGGCTGCCAAAAGCAGGGGCGGCGGACTGCGAGTTCGCCGCCCCTGCTTGTTTCTAATCGGGCACGTTGCTGCGCAATTCCTCCAGCCACACATCGGCCACCGCATCTGACGGCGCGCGCCAGTCTCCGCGCGGTGACAATGCGCCGCCCGACGAGACTTTCGGCCCGTTGGGAATGGCGCTGCGCTTGAACTGGCTGAACTGGAAGAATCGCAACAGGAACTTTTCCAGCCACTTGCGGATGGTCGCAAGGTCATACTGGTTGCGTGCGCTGTGCGGGAAATGGCTCGGCCATTCGCCTGCCGCCACATCCTTCCACGCGTGCCACGCCATGAAGGCGACCTTGGACGGCGGCAGGCCCCAGCGCATGATATTGTGCAGGTAGAAATCGTTCAGTTCGTAGGGGCCGACGGTGCTTTCGGTGCTCTGCACCTCGCCGTTCTCGCCGATCGGCACCAGCTCGGGCGTGATTTCCGTATCCAGCACGGCTTGCAGGATCGCGTCAGTCTCGTGCGTGAACTGTTCGGAACGGATCGCCCAGCGGATCAGGTGCTGGATCAGCGTCTTGGGAACGCCGGCATTCACCGCATAGTGGCTCATGTGGTCGCCCACGCCATAGGTGCACCAGCCCAGCGCCAATTCTGACAAATCGCCCGTGCCGATCACGAAGCCATTGTGCTGGCTGGCAAGGCGGAACAGGTAATCGGTGCGCAGGCCCGCCTGCACATTCTCGAAGGTGATGTCGTAGACCGGCTTACCATCCGCGAATTCGTGGCCGATATCTTCCAGCATGCGATTGGCGGCAGGGCGGATGTCGATCTCTTCGGCGTGGACGTGGAATTTCTCCATCAGTCCCCATGCGTTGGATTTCGTGTGATCGGTGGTGCCGAAACCGGGCATGGTATAGGCGCGGATGGTGTCGCGGGGCAGGCCCAACCGGTCGCAGGTCTTGGCCGCAACGATCAGCGCGTGGGTGGAATCAAGGCCGCCGGAGATGCCGATGACGAGGGACTTCGGTTTCGTCGCCTCCATCCGCCGCATCAGCCCATCAACTTGGATGTTGAAGGCCTCGTAGCAATCCTCGTCCAGTCTGTGCTCGCGGTCCGGCACGAAGGGGAAGCGCGCGATGGGGCGGACGAGGCCGATATCGCCGCCATGCGGGTTGTGGTCCATCGCAATGGTGCGGAACCGGTCCGCCGGACGGCCTGCGGTCTCTATGGCATCATCAAAGGTCTTGTTGCGGATGCGGTCGCCGTGGATGCGCTCCACGTCGACATCGGCAATGGCGAGTTCGGGATGGCGGCGGAAGCGTTCGCTTTCGGCCAGCAGTTCGCCCAGTTCGTAGATGAAGCCCTGTCCGTCCCACGCGTGGTCGGTGGTGCTCTCGCCGTGGCCCGCTGCGGAATAGACATAGGCGCAGGCCGCGCGTGCCGAATGGCTGCGGGCAAGCAGGTGGCGCTCGTCAGACTTGCCGATGGTGATGTTGGAGGCAGAGAGGTTCGCGCAGATCGTTGCGCCTGCCAGAGCGCCTTCGATGGCGGGCGGGGCGGGGGACCACATGTCCTCGCAAATCTCGACATGCAGCTTGAAGCGGCGGTTGCGGGTCGAAGCGAAGACAAGGTCCGTCCCGAAGGGCACGTCCTTGCCACGCACGCGGATCATGGCGTTCTTCACATTGCGGCCGTGGGCGTACCAGCGCTTCTCGTAGAACTCGCGGTAATTGGGCAGGAAGCTCTTGGGAACGACGCCGAGTAGCCTGCCCGCGGCGATCACCAGTGCGCAATTGTAGAGCTGGCCGTTCGCCACCAGCGGCGCGCCGATCACCATGATGGGTGACAGGTTGCGGCTGGCTTCGACGACCTTGCCGACAGCGGACTCCACTGTTTTCAGAAAGGCCGTCTGCATCACAAGATCATCGAGCATATAGGCCGAGAGGCACATCTCCGGATAAACCAGCAAGTCTACCTGTGCCTCATGTGCGCGCTTTGCCTCGTCGATGATCGCCGCGCAGTTATAGGCCACATCGGCGGTGCGCACTTCCGGCGTGCTGGTTGCGGTGCGGACATAGCCGTGCTGGTGCATGTCATAGAAGGGATGGCTGCTGCTCATGGTGTGGCTCGGTTCCTCTGGGGGAGCGGGTAGGGGCGGTTCGATCCAGTCTGCGGGATCGCAAATGCCCAGTTCGGCGAGGCGTTTCTGGACGGGAGCGCGCGGTATCTTGCCCTTGGCTTCCCAGCCATAGACGGTACGGCTGGGCCATGGCTCGGGCACGCCGAAGCGCTCGCCGAATTCAGCGGCAGATAGCGGCGGCTCCTGCGCCTCGCGCCAGGCGCGCAATTTCTGTCCTGCAAGATGCATGGTTTGCGCTCAGTATCCCAAAAGGATACCAAAGGGAAGCGGAGTTATGCTCCGCCGTGCCTCTATCCCTTCTTGCTGAATGCAAAAACAGGCGGCAGACCTCACCGCACAATGCTCAACACCGCAACATTCAGCCCGCTCAAGTATCGCACCTTCACCCTGTTGGTGACGGGCGGCTTGCTCGCCAACCTTGGCAACACGATCCAGTCTGTCGGCGCGGCATGGCACCTTACCGAACTGGGCCAACCGGCCGACGTGGTGGCGCTGGCGCAGACGGCTTACAACCTGCCGATCATGCTGTTGGCCCTGCCTGCAGGCGCGTGGTCGGATATGATCGACAAGAAGAGGCTGCTGCAAATTTCGCTGGTGCTGATGCTGGCTGTGTCCATCGCGCTGGCCGTGCTGGTGCAGCTGGGAATGGCGGGACCTGTGGTGACGATTGGCCTCACCGCTCTGCTCGCTTGCGGCGTTGCCTGCATCATTCCGGCGGCGGCATCGGCGGTGAACTTTGCCGTACCGCGCGAGCAGTTGGCGGCCGCAGTGGCGCTTAATATTCTGGGCTTCAACGTGGCGCGCAGTTTCGGCCCGGCGCTGGGCGGGGCGATCACATCACTGGGCGGGGCGAGCGCGGCCTTCATCGTCAATGGTGCGGCATATCTGCTTGTCATCATCCTGCTGTGGCGCTGGCGGCTCGATGCGCCAGCAAAATCGGAAACGGGCAAGATCGGGCTGGTGATGGCAGAGGGGCTGCGTTTCGCTTTTGCCTCGCCGCAGATCCGCAACATCATGCTGCGCGCGATCACCTTCACCACCACCGGCGCGGCGGCATGGGCGGTGATGCCGCTCTATGCCAGCGAGGTGCTGGGCAAGGGCTCCTTCGTGTTCGGGCTGCTGCTGGCGTCGCTGGGCGTGGGCGCTGTGATTGGCGCAGTCAGCGCGACATGGTTCCGCAGCCGCTACCATGCAGAGACGATCATCCGCGCGTCGGGCTTGATCTACGGCACGGGCCTGATTGCAGTCGGGTTTGCACCGCCGCTATGGGCGATCATGGCTTTGCTCGTCCTGGCTGGCGCTGGCTGGGTGCAGGCGCTGTCCGGCTTTGCCGTGGCGGGTCAGATGTGGGCACCGCAAAGGCTGGTGGGCCGCATAGCCGCGATGATCAGCAGCGTGACCTTTGGTGGCATCGCCATCGGCAGCTGGCTGTGGGGCCACTTCGCTGACGCGCAGGGCATCACCACCGCCTTCATGGCGTCAGGCGCGGCGATGATCGTGCTGCCGCTTCTCGGGCTGTTCTTCGCCATGCCGGAGCATGCCCACAGCCAGCCCGAGGAAGCAGAAACCGCTTAAGCTGCCGCGCGGTCGTCCCCGATGGGCAGACGCGCCCGGGTGGTCGCCTGAGACAGGTCGAGCCCGTAAAGCTTGGCCGCATTGCCGCCCACGATGCCGCGAACAAGCTCTGCGTCCATATGGCCCATGTGCTCGGTGATCTTGGCGACGGAGTGCGGCCAGATGCTGTCCGGATGCGGATAGTCGCTGGCCCACAGCAGATTTTCCGGTCCCCAGAAATCGGTGAGCGCCATGGTGGTTGGGCTTTGCTGGAAGGTGCCGTAGATTTGCCGCTTGAACAGTTCGCTCGGCTTCATCTCGTGCGGGATCCCGCCCTTGTCGTCCCAGTAATCGGCGCATTCGTGAAGGCGATAATGGCGATAATCGAGCTCCTCGACTACCCAGGGAACCCAGCCGGCACCACATTCCGCGATCACCAGCTTCAGGCCGGGATGCCGCTCAAGGATGCCCCAGGCGAACAGGTCCACGAAGGGATTGAGGAATTGTTCGATGAACATCTTGGCGTGGAGGAATGTCGCGCCCGGTGATCCCTTGTACTTGTCGAACGCCTTGGTGACGCCAGGGAACACGGTGACGTGGAATGAGAGGACGATGCCGCTCTCTTCCAGCAGGCACCACAGCGGGTCCCAGCGCTTGTCTTCCAGGCGCGGTTCGCACACGGCGATCTGCAGATTGGCCTGGCGGCAGTTGCCAGACTTGGCGAGGCGTTGCAGCTCTTCCAGAGCGGCTTCCGGATGCGGTGGCAGCATGGCCACGCCGATCAGTCGGTCTGGCGCGGCGGTGCAGAAATCCTCGTACAGCCAGTCATTATAGGCCGCATAGCAGGCTTTCATGAAGGCATCGTCCTGCGTCTTGATGCTGGTGACCGGGCCGAACACGACATGCGCCCACACGCTGTCACGGTCCATATCCTGCAGCCGCAGCTTCGGATTGCCCGCGCGCAGTTCGGTCACATCCTCGATCCCGCCGCGATCATAGGCGGTGTGGATCGGCTTGGGGCCCTTGAAGCCCATCGGCTTGCCTGACCAGAAGCCCCAGCTTTCGCCATCGGCCATCCACAAGGCAGGGCCCTTTTCCTGTTCGACAACATGCGGCGCGCGATCACCCCATTTGGCGGACAGGCGATCCGTCCAGACATTGGCGGGCAGCATGTTGAGGTCGAGGTGGTCGTCGCAGGAAACCAGTGCGGTTTCGATCATGGGGCTCTCCCGGCTGAATTGCTCTATTTGACTTTGTCCATAATTGATCCGGCAAGACAAATCCATGCCTATTACACAACAATGCCGCCCTTCCGGTTCTGGCCGGAAGGGCGGCATCTTGTCTCCCGCGAAGGGGTGCGGGAGGTGTCAGGCCTTTGCCTTAGCGGCAGCGGGCCTCGCCGCGGTCAATCTCGCGACCGAGCAGGCCGCCAACGGCTGCACCAATGATGGTGCCCAGCGTACGGTCACGTCCGCCGCCGACTTCGCGGCCGATAAGCGCGCTACCTGCGGCACCGATGATCAGGCCCGTGGTGCCGTTGTCTCGCTTGCAGTAGTAGCGGCCATCGTCACCGCGCCACACGCGGTCACGGCGGGTCACCCGGCGCGGCTCGATGTAGCGGCCACGGTCATCATACACGCGGCGGTGGTCGCGGAGGGAATCGCGGCGATCATAGCGCACTTCGTAACGGTCATGGCGATCCTTGTCGCGCCAGCCGTGTGCCGGTGAATGGCGCGGGGGATCGGCTGCGGCAGGGGTGGCGGTGAGTGCCATCACGGCTGCTGCTGCAGCGGCGGTAAGAGGTGTCAGTTTGCGCATCGTCCCAATCATTTCTTTTCCGGTGGGGACTGTGTCCGGAATGCACAAGATCGTTCATGTTTCCCCAACCTCAGATGAACAGGTCGTTGGAATGCGATTTTGCCGCTGAAATGGTCAGCCGATGCGATGAATTGAACAAAAAGCCCTGCTGGCGGTTAGTCGATCTTGCCCCGAACCTTGGCTTTCAGCTTGTCCGCCAGTGGATCAAGCGATGCGATTTCGCGCAGGGTACCTTCGTCTGGGCGTGTCGAGGTGCCCCAGATCGCCTCGAAGATCCGCGACATGGGCCAATCGACCATGCCTTCGCTGACTTGTTCCAGACTGTCCCCCGCCTGCGCCTCGCCTTCTTCGATCACGCGATAGAACCAGCCGCAGTGACCGGTTGCGAGGATGCGCTTCACCATCGCTTTCTCGCCAAAGCGGTGCTCGATCTTCCAGCAGGGCTGGCGCGGCTGGCAAGCTTCGAGCAGAACGCTGCCCAGCCTAAAGCGCGCACCGAGCGCAACATCGCCTTCCACAAGCCCGCGCATCGCGATGTTGGACCCGAACGCACCAGGCAAGGCGAGCAACGGATGCTCACCCAATTCGCCGCGCCAGTAGTCATGGTGGTCCAGCGGGTAGTGGTGCACAGCCATGTCCGGCCCGCCGTGGTGGACAAGGTCTGCCTGCTGGTCACCCGCAATGCCCTGCGCCGAAATCAGCACTGGGCCGTCGAGGGCCTGCTTGGCGATGGCGCTCTGTTCCTCGCCGCGAAAATCCGCCATTTGCCTGGCGCAGATCGCGTCGATAGGCCAGCTCATGTCGGGTTCCGGCGAACGGTGATGGCGATCCAGTCCCGCAGCACCTTGTCCATCCCGCCGTCTTGGTAATCCTCGGCTTGCACCATCTCCCAGTCCTGCGCGTTGTAGAGCCCCATCAGATCTTCACGCGGGGGGAAGTTGTAAAGGCGGCCCAGCGCATCGCGGTGTTCGCCATCGCCCAGCTTGTAATTCGCAAAGAAGATCGCGCCCGGCCGCATGGCCCGCGCCACGCGGGACAATACATCGCCCAATCCGGCAAAGGGCTGGTGGTGGAGCGAGGCATGGGCCCACACCGCGTCATAGCCTTCCACTCCCTCAAGTTCGCCGAATTGCATGAGCCGGGCAGGGCGGCCCAGTTTCTCGGTCGCAAGCTCCACCATGCTGGGCGTTCCATCGGTCACATCGACCGAAAAGCCCTTGGCCTCCATCCGGGCGGCATCGCGCGCATCGCCGCAGCCAAGGTCGAGAATGGATGCGCCCGGTTCCAGCCGTTCAAGGAAGGGATCGACGAATCTGGAATAGCTGTAAGGAAAAGCGGCCGCCCATTCGCGGGCCTTTTCCTGGTAGAAATCATGCGTCTTGCGGTCCATGACTCGGTCTTAGACAGCCGCTGGTGAAAAGGCGATTCCGCAATGCAGCTCGATCTGGTCGATGTGTTCTGCTCCTCTGCCATGAGCGGCAATCCGCTTGGCGTGGTGCGCGATGCACAGGGGCTGGATGAGGCGCAGATGCTTGCGCTGACCCAGTGGCTCGGCTTTTCCGAAACCACCTTCCTGTTGCCGCCCGCCAGCCCGGAGGCGGATTACGCGGTGCGTATTTTCTATCCCGCAGGAGAATTGCCCTTTGCCGGTCACCCGACATTGGGCAGCTGCCATGCGTGGCTGAAGGCGGGTGGCAGGCCGAAGCACAAGGGCGTGGTAGTGCAGGAATGCGGGGTGGGGTTGGTGGAGATAAAGCTCGACGGCGGGCAGATGGCTTTCAAGGCGCCGCCGCTCACCAGGTCAGGCCCGCTGGATGAGAGGGAAATGGCAGAAGCGATCCGCGTTACCGGCGCTGATCCGGCAAGCGTGGTGGAAGGCGTGCACGTCGCCAATGGTCCGAACTGGCAATTGCTGCGGCTGAAGTCAGCGGCAGACGTGCTTGCCGCCGAGCCTGGCGCAAAGGCTCCGGTCGGCACGGATATCGGGCTGGCGGGGTCGATTGCTGACAGCCTCGGGGCAGACTGGGAACTGCGCGCCTTCTTCGCCAACCAGCACGGCGCCATTGTGGAAGACCCGGTGACTGGCAGCTTCAACGCGGGCGTTGCCATGCACCTGTTCGAAAGCGGGCTGGCAAAGGGCAGCTATACCGCCGCGCAAGGGCGCAAAACCGGTGCAGATGGTCGCATCCAGCTAACGCAGGACGCAGACGGATCGGTGTGGGTCGGCGGAAACTGCACCACGATTGCGCGCGGTGCGGAACTGCCAGCGCTGGATTAAGCCCCGGCTTCGCTTGCCGCCGCTTCCGCCGCTTCGCGATCGCGCTGGGCGCGGCTCTTCTTTTCCGCCGAAGTCTTCAGCTGGCCGCATGCCGCATCGATATCGCGCCCGCGCGGGGTGCGCACAGGCGCGGAGATGCCAGCCTCGAACACGATGTTGGAAAATGCCTTGATCCGTTCGGGGGTGGAACATTCGTAAGGCGCACCGGCCCAGGGGTTGAAGGGGATCAGGTTGACCTTTGCGGGCAGCTTGTAGGCCTTCAGTAGGCGGACGAGTTCGCGCGCGTCATCGTCGCTGTCGTTCTTGTCTTTCAGCATCACATATTCAAAGGTGATGCGCCGCGCATTGCTCGCGCCAGGATAGTCCGCACAGGCCTGCAGCAGTTCCTCCAGGCCGTACTTCTTGTTGATCGGCACGATCTCGTCGCGCACGTCCTTGATCACCGCGTGGAGCGAGACGGCAAGGTTCACGCCGATCTCCTCGCCGCAGCGGGCCATTGCTGGCACCACGCCGCTGGTGGAGAGAGTGATGCGGCGCTTGGACAGGGCGAGGCCATCGCCATCCATCACCAGCTGCAACGCATCGCGGACATTGTCGAAATTATACAGCGGCTCACCCATGCCCATCATCACGATGTTGGTGAGCAGGCGTCCGTCAGCGGTGTATTCCGCCTCTGTCTCGTCATCCGCCATATCCATACGACCCTTGGGCCATTCGCCAAGGGAGTCGCGCGCCAGCATCACCTGTCCCACGATTTCGCCGGGGGTGAGATTGCGGACGAGGCGCATGGTGCCGGTATGGCAGAAGCGGCAATTAAGCGTGCAGCCGACTTGCGAGGAAACACACAGCGTGCCGCGATCCGCATCGGGGATGAAGACCATCTCGAACTCGTGACTGTCAGCCGTCCGGAGAAGCCACTTGCGCGTGCCGTCCGTCGAATGCTGCGCTTCGACCACGTCCGGACGACCGATCACGAAGCGGTCCGCCAGCCACGGGCGCATGGTCTTGGCGATATCTGTCATCGCTTCGAAATCGGTGACGCCGCGATGGTAGAGCCAGTGATAGACCTGCTTGGCGCGCAGCTTGGCCTGCTTGGCATCAAGGCCTGCTTTGGCAAACAGTTCGGCGATGCGCTTCTTGGGCAGGCCGATCAAATCGACGCGGCCATCTTCGCGCGGCGTGATGTCACGCGCCACGGGAACCGGGTCAATCTGTCCGGGGATCGGCATAAGTTCAGTATCTGGCATGATTGGCGCGCATATAATGTACTGCGGCCCGCTTAGCTAGTGCGTGCGCGCAAGGCGGCGAGGCCTTGCGGGCGGATGGGATTTTCGCGTGGTTTCACCTGAACTTGCTCAGCGCAGGAAATCGCTCACTACGCGGGTGCGTCCGGCTTCCTGCGGATAGAGGTGCTCGTAGACCACGGCGTTTTCCAGTACGCGCTGGACGTAGTTCTTGGTCTCGAAAAAGCCGATCTTCTCAATCCATTCGGTCCAGCTGATGCCGCCACGGCGCGGGTCACCGTTTTCGCGCAGCCAGCGGTTCACATTGCCGGGGCCTGCGTTGTAGGCGGCCACGGCCAGCGGGTATGATCCGTCATAATAATTGATCAGCCGCTCGATATGGTTGGAACCAAGCTGCATCGAATAGGTCGGATCGTCGATCAGGCGGCTAGCCGAATATTGCACACCCGCAAGGCGCGATTCTTCCTGCGCGGTGGCCGGCATGAACTGCATCAGTCCGCGCGCACCGGCATGGCTGATGGCGTTTTCTGCGAACTGGCTTTCCTGCCGGGCGAGGGCGTGGACCATGGTGAAATTGGTGCCGCGCGGGGTTTGCAGGCGTGGGTAGCCGATCTGCGTAAAGCCCTCGTGCCCGTCTGCCATGGCCGCTTCTGCAAGGTTCACGGCAAGGTCCCGTCTGCCAATCTCGCGGGCGAGTTCCGCCACCAGCATGTGGTCTTCGGCGGTCTCTGCCTGGGCGGCGATCTCGCGGTAGAAGCGGATGCCGACGCTCCACGGTGCATCACGGGCCACTTCGGCCACGGCGCGGGTAAGCGGGGCCGAGATGAACTCGGCCCGGGCCTCGGCCGAAGGCTGGATTTCCGGCACGCCGCTGAAGTCGGGAATGTCGCGGCCCAGCGCTTCCAGTGCCAGCTGGCCATAGAAACGCTCCGGATAGGCGGCAGCCATTTCGTAATAGCGGTTGGCTTCGGCGGTATCACCTGCGCGCGATGCGGCATAGCCTGCCCAGTAGAAGCCCTTGGAGCGCGTCTGCGGTGTACGGGCCGCTGCGCCGTAGCGGTAGAACAGCGGAGCCGCGCCCGCGCTGTCGCCGCGGTCCCACAGCGCGCTGGTTCCGCCCAGCCACATCAGCGAGGTATAGTCATCGCGCAGGCGGTACTCACCTTGCGAGATATCCTGTCCCGGCTCGAAGGCATCGTCGATCTTGGCGGCAATCGCCTGTGCTTCGCGGGCAGAACCGAGGCGGGCGACGGCGAGCAGCTCAGTCACCCATGCGGTGGAATCGAACGGTTTGGCCGAGAGCGCTGCGCGGTTGGCCAGCAGCGCCACGGCTTCGGAGCGGCGGCCTTCGGTGCGCAATTCACGGCTGCGGTTGTAGAGATAGCCGGGATCGGTCAACGCGCCTGCAGCGCTGGTGGCGCCATCGCCGCCCTGGAGGATAGCAAGGCGCGCCTCGAATACCGGGCGGCGCGCGAGGCTGGTCTTGTCGAGTATGCGCGCAGCGGCGTCACCTTCGCGCTGCCACAGCAGGGCATCCATCCGCGCGTCATGGTCTGCCACGGTGAAATTGTTGCCGAACATGGTGCCGATGGTGGCTTCTGCCACCTCGCTCATTTCCCCGCCGCGCCATGCTTCGCGGGCGAGGGCAGCGGATCGATCGCGATCCGATCCCATCAGCGCCAGCGAATAATGCGCGTTAGAGAAATTAGTGACCGGGGGATAAAGATTGAAATATTCCAGCAGCGTTTCGCTGGGCACGAATTCGCGGCGCAGGCGCTCCTCAGCGCGGGCGCGCAGCGCGGTTTCGTCAGGAAAGCCTGGGTTTGCGACAAGGAAACTTGAATAGCGTTCGAACGGCAGCTGGGCCTGCCTGTCCTCGTAAAGATCCTGCCAGCGGGCAATCTCGCGCGCCATCGGTCCGGGGCCTTCCGCCACCAGGCTGGCGCGCGCATTGTCCCAGTCCGACGCCTCCTGCGCATGGGCAGAAACGGGCAACATCGAGATGCTGCCAACGGCGATGGCGAGGATTGCAGGACGAACCATGCTGGACATTGTGGCGGGCCTCTCCTTATCAGGCGCTGAATGAAGTGGCGCCGATATGGGCGCTAAAGGCCAAAAGTCCCGCTTTTTCGGGACATATGCAAGAGGGTATTCCATGTTCCAAGGCTCGATTCCGGCTCTGGCGACTCCTTTTCGCGACGGAGCGTTTGACGAAGAGGCCTTCCGCAAGTTCGTTGACTGGCAGATCGAGAATGGATCGCACGGGCTTGTTCCCTGCGGCACCACCGGCGAATCCGCCACGACCGACAATGACGAGCATCACAAGATCATCGCCACTTGCGCCGAACAGGCCGCGGGCCGCGTTCCGGTGATCGCGGGCGCGGGCTCCAACGACACGCAGACCGCGCTTTGGCACATCAAGGAAGCCACGATGGCGGGGGCCGATGCGGTGCTGCTGGTTGCGCCTTATTACAACCGGCCGGGGCAGGCCGGGCTGCTCGCCCATTTCAGCTATCTGGCAGAGCGCACCGAGCTGCCGATTATGCTCTACAACGTGCCCGGCCGCACGGTGACGGACATCCTGCCTGAAACGGTGATTGAACTGCACCGCCGCTTCCCGGACAAGATCATCAGCCTGAAGGACGCGAGCGGCGATCTGTCGCGCGTGGTCAAGCATCGCATGGGCGCTGGCTCCGATTTCATCCAGCTTTCCGGTGATGATCCGCTGGCGCTCGCTGGCTACGTGCTGGGCCAGAAGGGCTGCATTTCGGTGACCGCCAATGTCGCGCCCAAGCTTTGCGCGGATTTCCACAATGCCGCGATGGCTGGCGATTACGATACGGCGCGCGAACTGAATCAAAAGCTCTATCCGCTGCACGAGGCGATGTTCTGCGATGCCAGCCCGAGCCCTGCGAAATATGCCCTCAGCCGCATCCATGACTGGTTCGAGCCGGATGTGCGCTTGCCGCTGGCGGGTTGTTCGGATGCCGCGAAGGCTACTGTCGACAAGGCACTGGAAGGGCTGGGCCTGATTTGATGCGCAACCTGCTGCTGGCAGCTTCCGCATTCGCGCTCTCTTCCTGCGCCACCACGCCGCAGCTGCCCACGCTGGATGCGCTGGCGCGCGATTACCTCGCGGTGCAGCTGGCCATTGGCGAGAAGGACCCGGGCTTTGTCGATGCCTATTACGGCCCGGCAGAACTGGCGGAACAGGCCAAGGCGCAGGATGACAGCATGAGCCTGCCGATGCTGCAGGCCCGCGTGATCGCGCTTGATGCCACGCTCCGGTCCTGGCCGGTCGATCCCGCCACACAGGAGGCCAACCGCGTCCGCTATCTGCGCGCCATGCTTTCCAGCGCCAAGGTGCGCCTGAGGATGCTGCGCGGCGAAACAATCCCCTTTGCTGACGAGGCCGAGGGCCTGTTCGGCGTGCGCCCGGAGATGATCGACCTTGCCACTCTTGATCCCGTGCTGGAGCAGATCGAGGAGCTGGTTCCCGGCGATCCGGCAGACGGACCGCTGGACCAGCGCATCAATGCCTATCGCGACCGGTTCCTGATCCCGGAAGACCGGCTCGATGCGGTGATCGACCGCGCGGTGGCGGAATGCCGCGCGCGCACCGTGCCGCATATCCCGCTGCCCGAAAGCGAGCGGTTCGATCTGTCGCTGGTGACGGACAAGCCGTGGGGCGGCTTCAACTATTATCAGGGCGATTATCATTCGGTGATAGAGATCAACACCGATGTCCCGATCAGACTCGACCGCGCGCTGGATGTCGGCTGCCACGAGGCCTATCCCGGCCACCACGTCTATTCCACGCTGGCCGAACGTGACCGGGTGAATGCGCGGGGGGAAATCGAATTCTCCCTGCTACCGCTCTATTCGCCGCGCGCCATCGTGTCCGAAGGCAGCGCCGAATATGGCATCCAGCTGGCTTTCCCGGGTGACGAGACGATGATCTTTGAGCGTGACGTGTTGGCACCGATGGCGGGCATCGATGCGAGCGAGATCGCGGATTATTACGCCTTGCGCGAAGCCACCAAGCTGCTCGGCCCGGCCTATTATACCATCGCCGCGGCATATCTCGACGGCGAGGCCAGTCGCGAGGAGACAGTCGACAAGCTGATCCGCTACCAGCTGCGCAGCCAGGCGAGCGCGGAAAATAGCATCGAGTTTCTCGACACCTATCGCAGCTATGTGATCAATTACGATCTCGGGTCCGAGCTCGTTGGCGATTTTGTGGAACGCGATGCTGCCAGCGAAGCCGAGCGATGGGACAACTTCATCTTCATCCTCAGCAACCCGATGCTGCCGGAGGATTTGCAGTAACGCGCTGCTTGTCCCTCAATTCGGGGGATTGTGTTCCGAAACGAAGGCCGTTGCCTCCGCCAGCATCCGGCAGCGAAAGCCAGTGATCCTCGCCGTCCAGTTCGACAAGGCGATAGGTCTTGCCGGCATCGTCAAGCGCATCAGCCATGACCCGGCTTTGCTCGAAGTCGACCACGGTATCATCGCACCCTTGGATCAGCAGCACCGGAACCGTGACCTTGTCGGCATGCGTCCGCGGGGAAATGTCGCGCCAGTTTGCGTCGTCACCCAGTTCCTCGCGCAAAGATTCGGTAAGCAGGCGGCTGCGCGATGCTTCGCGCCTGTCCTTGCGGTACATCATCCAGATGTCGCTGATCCCTGCCACGGACACCGCACAACGATAGATGTCTTGCTGCAAGGTCACGCCGGCAAGCGCGGCATATCCGCCACAGCTGGCGCCGACGATACAAGCCCGCTGCGGATCAACGATGCCTTGTTCGGCAAGCACGGCAAGCCCGTCGGAGATGTCGGTCTGCATCTTGCGGCCCCATTCGCCATATCCGGCGCGTGAGAAGCTCTCGCCACGTCCGGTGGATCCGCGAAAATTGGGCTGGAACACAGCATAGCCGCGCGATGCGAAAGCTTGCGCCCACCAGTCAAACCCCACGCTGTCATGCGCATGCGGCCCGCCATGGGGCAGTACGATCACGGGCAGGCTCGTCGCCTCGATCCCGGGGGGAAGGGTGAGGATGCCGTCCATCTCCAGGCCGTCTGCGGCGGTTTAATCCACGGTCGAGATCGGTCCTATGGCACCGGCCACGATCAGCGGGCGGTCATAACCGATGGGATCGGCGCGCAATTCCTCCACATTGACGAAGTGCCAGGTGCCGCTGTCACCGTTGCCTGCGGTGTGGACGATCACCCGGCTCATGTCGGAGTTCCACTCCACCATCCGGCCGTTCAGCCCGGCAAAGCTCTGGCTCACCAACTGCGCGCGCGATTGCAGTTCCGGATCGTCGAAGACCTGCCGTTCCTCGGCGTTGTCCTCTGCATAACCAAGGAAATGGCCCGTCCTGCGATCCCAATAAAGCCGTTTGATTTCCTGGTCATCGAGGAACGGCGTGCTCTCCCCACCCGCCAGCGGAATTTCGTACCAGTCCGTCTCGCCATCTTCCGGATCTTCAAAAGAATAGATCAGGGTCGATCCATCAGTGCCCAGGCCGATCAATCCAGCATCTCCGTTGAGGTTGACCCCTTCGACAATCTTGTCGTTCGCGGCGTTGCGGATTTCCCACTTGCCGGTCTTGCGATCGATATCGAAGACCGCGGCAACACTGCCGTCGGCAGCAATCAGCCAATCGCGATAGGTGTCTTCCGGAGCTGCGCGGTCCACTCTTTCCTGATCACGTTCCGCAAAATCGAAGGCGTAGAGGAACGGTCGGCCGTGGTCGAAGACATAGCTGCCCATTCGCGCGCTATCGCGCACGAACTCGATGGCACCGAAATAGCCCTTCCAATTGCCGTCGACATATCGCAGTCCGTGATTGCCGTGGATCGCGCTGTTCAATCGCGGGGTCTCCCCGAAAACCGCAGCCACTTCAGCGCCCCCGTCCAGGGGGAAGATCATTGCCTGCAGCATTTCGTATTGGTCAGCGACGAAGCCCCGCACATCGACAGTGGTGCTGGTGTAGATCAGTAGCGCATCATCACCCACAAAGCGGAAGCCGCGAAACTTGGAACCGTCGGCACCGAGCCTGCTGACCAGTTGCAACTGGTCGTCGAAAACCACAACCTGGCGGACGCCGTTGATGGCAGTGAATATCGCCAAGTGATCGCCGCTGTCGGAGATGGCGACATCTTCAATGCCGGGTAGATCGCCATAGGCATCCAGCGGTATCGGTTCTTGCGCGAAGGCCGGGGCGGCAAACATGCTGGCAGCAGCAGCAAGCGCCGTGGCAAATATCCTGCGTAACCCCGAATACCCCATCTCGCTCTCCTTCTCATTGATTACTCGATGGAATTTTCGCGAACAAGCAAGCTTGCAGGCTTTGCTTTGCAATCCGTGCCGCCAGTCCCTAAATGCCCCTCCATCATGGCACGGCCCAAACCCTCCACTTTCGACAAGCAGAAAGTCGTCGCGGAAAACCGCAAGGCGCGTTTCGATTATCATATCGAGGACGTGTTCGAGGCGGGGCTTGCCCTGCAGGGTACCGAGGTGAAGAGCCTGCGCTTTGGCGAAGGCTCGATTGCAGAGAGCTATGCCGAGATCAAGGACGGGCAGGTGTGGCTGGTGAACGCTAACATCCCCGAATTCAGCCACGGCAACCGTTTCAACCACGAGCCCAAGCGCCCGCGCAAGCTGCTGCTGCACGAACGCGAGATCAACAAGCTGTTCGGCGCGGTGGAGCGCAAGGGCATGACGCTGGTGCCGCTGTCGATCTATTTCAACGCACGCGGCCGGGCGAAAGTGGAACTGGCGCTGGCCAAGGGCAAGCAGGCGCATGACAAGCGCCAGACGATGAAGGATCGTGACTGGCAGCGCGACAAGGCGCGCCTGATGCGCGAAAAAGGCTGAGGCGTTTCGGCAACTGTTTTCGCCTTGTATTACGCCGACTGGCGTTGTTAAGGCGCCGTTCGTCGATATGACGCTAAACGTCACTTTCATGGGTGTATGAAAGGTGTATGGAACGCCCCGAGATGGCCAAGGACAAGCAAAGCTGGATTGAGCGGAACATGCCGCGCCGCGAGGACATGGAGCGCAACCGCTGGCTTGCGCCCATCGCGCACCGCTTTGCCCGATCTGACCTGTGGCGTTTCACCCGCCGTTCTGTGCCGCGCGGGGTCGCCCTGGGCCTGTTTGCGGCCTTCATCATTCCCGTTGGCCAGATTTTCCTCGCCGCTTTCCTTGCGCTGCCGACCCGCGCCAACGTGCCGGTCGCCGCCCTGATCACCTTCGTGACCAATCCCTTCACCGTGCCGTTTTGGGCGCTGGTGGCGAACAAGGTCGGCCGCGTCATGCTGAAGATCGATGCCGCCACCACGGGTGCTGCCAATGCCGAAATCGCCAGCGGGCGGTGGGAAAGCTTCGGCTGGTTCCTTGAAACAGCAGGCGTCACCGCTTTCGGTTTCATCGTGCTGTCGGTTCTCACCGCGGCCATCGGCTATGTCGTGGCCGGCTGGGTGTGGCGCTATATCGTCTCGCGCAAGTGGGGCAAGCGGCCCGGGCGCCGGAAAATCCTAAACCCTGCCGAATGATGTAAACTCACGCGAAAATGTGCTTATAGGTCGGGGCACTGTGCAGGGAGTTTCATAGCCAAGTGGATTTTGCTGGATCGCCTGGATCGCGGCGCTTGCTGGACGGGATTGCCGTTGCCGGCGCC
>Ga0181606_10001366_pt1 | contig 21444 bp, 20 predicted proteins | sample 041ome_10_FD_132994 | JGI IMG/M metagenome (GOLD analysis project Ga0181606, IMG submission 132994) | Coastal salt marsh microbial communities from the Groves Creek Marsh, Skidaway Island, Georgia - 041412US metaG (megahit assembly) | ecosystem: Environmental > Aquatic > Marine > Intertidal... | reverse complement strand
CGTGATGCACACCGGGGCCCCGAGAGATCGGGTACAGGCGCATGAGCAAGGCGTCACCCACAATCGGGTGCGCTTGCAGCCAACCCACGGGACCTTCCGTCTCCACTCTTTGTGACACGCGTCTATCTCGCGCATTTATGGTTTCACACTCAGCGTAACCCTTGCCGAATCGCATCCAGCCTGAACCCTCAAACCGACCACCGACGGAAAGCCGTACCGAGCAGTCAATCGGGCTGGAGTCGACATGGTTCATAGCCAAGCATACATCGCGAACAACTTTCGGGGCGTCATCAATCTCACAGTGCGCCATCATCACATCGATTCCATCGGGCTGCTGTGTCAACGTGAAATACTCTCGCCCTCGCTCCTGCCCCAAGCGCTCAGGCTTGCGACTGGTGTATTTAATCGAGCCGCGAATAATCTTATGTGACATCATTTCTCCTGCGATATTTGTAGCGCTTTACTTGCCTTAATATGAGATATTGATATGCTTTTATAGCATAGTCTAACGAGCCAACACAGGACACACAATGGAAACAAGCGACTTAACCGCACGACAGATTTATCAGCAGCTGAAGCAGAACCCAACGCGGGCGCGCTTCGGCTTTGGCAATAAGGCCGTACTGGTTAATGTTGATCCACAGAAAGCCTACACTCGAACGGATTTATTCAAAACCGCATACGAGACTGATCCCAGGCAACTCGAATACGTCAACACACTGGCCGGTTTATTTCGGCAGCTGGGTTGGCCCGTCGTATGGACACACGTGGCCTATATGGAATCGGGAGAGGACTGCGGTATTTGGGGGACCCGAACGGACACCCCCGACTCCCTGCAAAACATCAAATTTGGCTCTGAACGAGCCGAATTCGACGATCGACTTGAAATTGACCACACCAACGACGTGATTTATTGTAAGAAAATGCCTTCTGCATTTTTCGAGACGCCTCTTCAGTCGCTCTGCGTATGGCATCAAGTCGACACAGTCATCATTACGGGCGGCTCCACCAGCGGGTGCATCAGAGCCACAGCGGTTGATTCACTCTCGCGGGGTTACCGAACCATCGTGCCCGAAGAATGCGTAGCCGATAAACACGAGAGTTACCATTTCGCAAACCTAACGGATCTCGCCATCAAATACGCGGATGTGCTGGATGTAGCCGAGGTGTTTAACTGGCTTGAGAGCAAACAAAACTCGTGAGCAGCGCGATGAAGACCGAGCTCGACCTATACGACTACTGGGCCTATCGGGACCGGCCTAAAATCGAGTGGCCCAATGGCGCAAAACTGGCGTTCTGGGTTGCACCAAATATTGAGTTTTACGAGCTGAACCCGCCTGAAAACCCCTTTCGAAAACCCTGGCCTCACCCTTACCCTGCCGTACCGGGTTACAGCATCCGCGACTATGGTAATCGCGTAGGGCATCAACGCCAGATGGCACTGCTCGATAAGTATGGCATTCGTGGCTCAATCAGCTTATCCGCAGCGCTCTGCGACCACCACCCAGAAATTATTGATCTCTGCCTAGAACGTGACTGGGAATTCTTTTCACACGGCATTTATAACACTCGTTACAGCTACGGTCTGACGGAAGCCGAGGAACGTGAAATGATTGAAGATGCGATGGCGACCATAGAAAAGGCCACAGGCAAGCGCCCTGCCGGCTATCTGGCGCCCGCACTTTCGCATTCAGATCATACGGTCGATCTGTTCGCTGAGGCCGGCGGAATTTATACATGCGACCTTTTTCACGATGATCAGCCAACCCCCGTGAAAACACGCAGCAGCAAGCGCTTTGTCTCGATACCCTATTCGCTTGAACTGAACGACACCATCGCTTTTGTAGTGCAAAAGATGGAACCTCGCCGTTACGCTCAAACCATCATGCGCGCGTTTGACGAACTGTTAGCCGAGGGTGAACAGAGCGGCACCGTCATGTGTATCCCGACACACAATTACCAGGTGAGCTGCCCGCACCGCATTAGAGCCTTCGAAGAAGCGCTCGAATATATAACCGGACACAGCGACGTCTGGGTGACAACGGGTCGCGAAATCGCAGAATATTACTTAGAGCACTATTACGACACTGCCCAAAGTACAATCGAGGAGGCGCGCAGATGAGTAATCCTCTACTCGACTACCCCGAACGACATTATGGGATGGATCACGATCGCTATAACTGGTCCATGCTACAAGATCGCGAACCGATTTTCTGGCCAGAAAATAAACCCCTTGCACTGTGGATTAATATAAACCTACAGCATTTCCCTCTCTCCGGAGAGAAACCTCAGGCAGCCCCGCCCGGCGCTTTAACAATGCCGTACCCAGACTTGCGACACTACACCCTCAGAGACTACGGCAATCGGGTGGGCATTTACCGACTTTTAAGAGAGATAGAGCGCGCGAAAGCTACAGTATCTTTCGCAATCAGCGGCGCACTGACTGAACATCGCCCAACGCTAATAGAGCACCTAAAAAGCCTACCTTTCGAATGGCTCGGCCACAGTTGGAATATGCTCTGCATGCAGGCGGGGGCAGTGGAACCCAACCGCGAACTGCGGTGGATCACGCAAACTAAGGCCGCGCTTGAACAAGCAGGGGATAGACGCATCGCAGGCTGGTTCAGCCCGGGTCGACTACAAACAAAGCAGACTCCAGAGCTGCTCGCACAGGCCGGTTTCAAGTACCACTGTGATTGGGTAAACGACGAACTACCCTACAAATTTAATACCGACAGCGGCAGCCTAATCTGTCTACCCTCGTCACTCGAACTCGATGACGTTTTTGTGCTCAGCCAAAATTTGCACAGTGAAGACAGCCTAGAAGAACAAATTAAAGATGCCGCAGACGCACTTATCTCAGAGGCTCAAGCGACATCGAGTGGGCGCTTACTGTGCTTGAATTTTCACCCGTGGATGATGGGGCAACCCCATCGTATAGGCACTTTTAGACGAATTTTAAGGTATCTTCTAACGAACAAAGGGGACCTTGTTTGGAACGCCTCACCAAGCATGATTATTGAGGCCAGTGGCGTGCACCCCTAGTCGCGGGCGGCCCCATCAAACGCATCTAGAAGTGCGTAACTCGTACCGCGCCATATCTTGTCTTGCCGTGAAGTGACGTGACCTGCCGGGTTACGTCTGGCACTCAGTAGCAACATATGCAAAATGAGTCAGGGCGTAATCTTTTAGCATGCCTGGTTACGAAAAACTCCCGCCGAATGGCGAGGATTTTGTCGGCCACCTGAGGGGCCGCGGGCCCCTTTGAAGAGCCAGCCTGATCGCCTAAAGCGCTTTAGTCGCACCAAAAAACGCGACGGACCCGATAGTCACCCAGTAAAAGTAGGCGAGACGCTTACCGATTTTCAGGCTGTGCTCTAAGCGGTTTTCGACCTCCGAATTTGGCCCCTCGGCGAGAATGCGGAACATCTCGGTCCATTCACGCATAATAAAACGTAGCTTCAGCCCAATAATTAGCGTCACGCCGTAGAGGAATATTTTGATCGAAAACCAATACTGCCCCGTGTTGGCATTGAACGGCCCGTATCCCAAAATAGAGGCGACAGCCGAGATCATCAGAACCGGGATCAGCACAAAACGCACTTTTTCATCGTACATCGTAAGACGCAAGCCGGTATCCGTTTCGCGATAAAAATAGGCTGAGATGCACAGGCTTAACCAGAGTATCGCAAGCACCCATACGGCCGCGAGGAAGCCACCCCCGTAGGGCTGCACCCCCCAGATATAACCCATGTGTAAGCCCAGAGGGAGCAAACTGATGATACCTATGCGCGCGAGAATATCGATGTGGTAGGCGGTCTGCATATGCCGGCGCCGCTCTTCCATAGACAGCTTGCGATTGATTACATGGGTAGAGGTATTAAAAACTCCCCATTCGCCACCAAGCCAGTAAACCATGGCAATAATATGCAACCATCTCAGCACAGCGAGCTCTGTGATACCCATTTACCGATCCTCTTTAGATTAAAGTTATAACATTATATCAAATAAACGCTAGTCGTCAGGTCTTATTTACACGCACTTGGGTTAGCGCAAGAAGAGCTAAAGCAATGAGGCCGCAAAAAATCATGAAGGCGACTGAATACGAACCCAGACTGTCGTACATAACGCCTGTTAACCAGATACCCAACCCGCCACCAATAGCATCCAAAACCGTAATCGTACCCAAAATTTTACCGGCGTCGCGTACGCCAAACCGATTCATTACCGTCAGTTGCAACAGGGTGTATACACCACCCCAACCTAAGCCAAACAAAACCATCGCACCCCAAACGAGTGACATTTTCATTTGAGCCAAAATGAGCGCACCAGCTAACATCACTAATAAGTTACCAAAGAACACTTTCCGCTGATCAAGCGCATCGCTCAGCAATCCAAATAGGAACTTGCCAACCAGGGCGCAAGTAAAGAACAGGGAGATGGCATTTGTGGAGACTTGCGGATCAAAACCCGCATCTCGCATGTACTTAAAAACGTGTGCCTGAGCACCCAGAACGGTGTAAAAGGTCGCCATCGCAATTAAAGCCAGCGCCCAAAAATCAACCGTCCTAACTGCGTCTCGATACGCCATACCCGTTTGCGCGAGTGACGTCTGCGCATCTTCGATCACATAAGGCGATGGCTCGGTAGGCGCGTCTTTGACAAACACAAAGGTCAACACAAGTAATACGAGGGGAAAGACGGTGGCGTACAGAAACGACTGCGACCAGCCCACAGTTGCAATCATGTTCGTACCATATTGAGGAAACAGGGCGCCACCCAGGCTGGTTCCAACTAACGCCAGCCCAATTGCCGTACCGCGATACTTCACAAACCAGTTAGAGACCAGAATGACGGCAGCGTTGAGCCCGCAAACAACCAGTACAAAACCAAATGCGACATGAATCCAGTACATCTGTGCAAGGCTTTCGAGCTGCGAGTAAGCGTAGTAACACCCAGTTAATATCGCCCAACCAACCATCATCGAACGGCGGACACCCCACCGATCGATAATTCCTCCGGCAAAAGGTGCGGCAATACCTGTGACCAGCAGAGTAATCATATCTCTCAATTTGATCTCTGAAAGACGCCAGTTAAATTGCTCGATAAACTGAACGTCGTACACCGACAACCCAGTTAAAATCAACCCGTTGCTTACCATTAGAGCAAACATCGCGAAAAGAGCCACAAGCCAAGGCGCCAATTTATTCACGCAAACCCCCATTTGTCATAATCCTATGTGAATAAGCGTAAACTATGTGTCGACTGAGGTCACTATCTAGTTAGACCTATTTTGATATATCATTAGATGTATCCAAATAGGGAAGCAGCCACATGGAAGAGCGATTTAGTCAGCACATTCAGAAGCAGCTATCGAAGGCCTCGCCCACACCGCTATACCATCAACTCTACACCGTGCTAAAAGGCATGGTAATAGACGGTACACTCGAGTTTGGCGCGAGAATGCCAACGGAGGAGCAGCTCGCGGAATTGTTTACGGTGTCTCGTATTACAGCAAAGCGCGCTATGGACGAACTCGCTGATGAGGGCTTAGTCGAGCGCAGGCGTGGCAAGGGTACCCATGTCATATACCGCTATTCTCCTAAGCCGGTGCACGCACCGCTGACCGGCATGCTGCAAGAGATCGAGAGTATGGCGCGCAACTCTCACGCTGAAATCCTTGATTATGGAATGAGAATTCCGCCACAGGCCATCCGAAAAGAACTCGAGCTCGCCGATGGGCAAAGCGCACTGCACTTACTGCGGGTGCGGGTGCGCGACGGCTTAAAATTCGGTTACTACACCTCTTGGACAGCGGGCGTAGATATGCCTGCAAATCCCGCCACCTTTGAGACCACCCCACGCCTGAGCTATTTCAGGGAAAACGGGCTCGAAGTGACGCATGTAACGCAAACACTCACTGCGATAGCAGCGGATGCTCAGGTCGCAACGGCTCTAAATGTGCCCGAAGGTAGCCCCTTGCTCAGCCTCACTCGACGCTCTTTCAAAACGGACGCCGGCTCAGAACGGCTAATGGATTTCCTGCAGGTCCTGTATAATCCAGAACATTTCCAATACTCGATGGATTTGACCTTAGATTAAGCCCTATGGGGTCTGCCTGCCTACCACGGGGCGGTAAAGCCATCGCCTTTCACAGGTGCTGACCCGCGTTCAATCCTCCGGGGGCTTCAGAATGCCGGAAGCAAGTAAACCATCAATCACCCCCTGCTGCAGACCCATAAAATGGGCGCGACTGGGAACGCGGACCTGCCGGTCTTCTAGCAAGTTATCGGCTGGGTAGTAGCCCTCCATCGCATACGCATTCCGGAAAAGCGCGAGACGCTGACGCGCTAGAGTGTTGGTCATCGCCGGTTTGGTTCGCGCTGTTCTCAGACTCTCCAGATCGATCTGTGCATTGGCGACCATCGACTCACCTGCATAGGCTTCACACAGCACCTGCCCTTTGAAGTCTACAATCTGCGAATGGCCCTGGGTGGAATTGGCAGGAACAGGAGAGTCGAGAATAGCCGAGGTATTCGCTGAAACCACGTAGCACATATTCTCGTACGCTCGGGCACACTTAGCCACATTTTTGGGGGTAATTCGCGGGCTTCCAACCTCGCTGGAGGAATGCAGGACGATCTCTGCGCCTTTGAGTACATGCGCGCGAGTAATTTCAGGGTATAGAATTTCCTCTGAAGCTACACAGGCCAGCCGCCCAAGGGGTGAATCCAGTACGGGAAACAGCGCATCAGCGCCATACACGTCAAGGTAGCGTGACAGCACATCGTGCGGCGTCGGCGCAAACATAGATACGAGTCGACGGTATCTCAGCGCAACCGTGCCCGCATCATCGATAATGAAGCTGGTCTGAAAATAAAGCTCCGGAAAATGAGGGTCCCGCTCATAAGCGTTGCCCGACAAATAAACCCCATGCTTTTGCGCTACCTCACCCAATAACTCATACTGTGGGCCATCCATGTCGATGCAGGCCTTATCACGCCAGACATCAATGCTTTCCCCCATGGGGAAGCTCGTCATAAAATATTCTGGCAACACGACCAGTTTGAGAACATCGCCACTAAAGGTATTAATGAACGCCTTACTCCCGGCTATCTGCCGACCCACCTTAGCTATAGTGGATGCCATGATATCCTCGACAGCGGAACGGTCGGAGCAGGCATTGACAGCTGAACAATCCATTTGTAACGCGAGCGCTGAATACGTTGCGACCATCCTAAGACTCCAATTTCTGGCTAGAGCAGCCGTCGACTAAAATCACTCGGAACTCCCCCGTCCCCTCTCTCAAAGGTTTAATCTTAGCGTACTCCTCGCTGTACCAAAACGCCTTGGCGGACTCTACCGATGGCCACTCATGCATCACAATTTTGGTCGCACCCCATTCGCCTTCTAAAGCCGATGCTTGACCACCTAGGATTTTATACTCACCCCCAAACTTTGCCACAACCGGCGGTACTGCCTTGGCATAAGCCGCAAATGCCTCGGGATGAGTGATTATCGCTTCAACAATAATGTAGGCGCTCATACTATGCTCTTCCATTCATTAATGATATAAATACATAACAATATAACATACATGCCTGATGGGGGTACTCTTATGTCTCGCTTAGTCAAACTCGGCACACTGTTCGTTGCCGCTTTTTTACTCGCTGCCAGCACTCGCGCTGAGCTCATAGACCCTAACTCCCCAGAGGGGTACGTCAAGCTAAACCGCAAAGTGCAGTGCTCCCTGAACGATGGCGAAGAGACTGTGTTTCGTTGGACCGGCCGACTTTACAGTAAAGTCTTCGGCGAACCTGATCGACTGCTTTTTAACGTCGAGGGCATGAATGTAAGAGCCTGCGTCACCGTGAAGGACCCGAAAATGGGGGATGGCTACCGCATGGTGTCGCGCGAGATCATGCTCTATCTCGATCCTGAGACCAACGAAATTTTGGATACGTGGGAAAACCCGTGGACCGGACAAACCAACGAAGTCATTCACGTTCACAACGATCCAGTTAACAGCCGCGGTGCCAGCTTTGGCTACAATCGCGACGGATCTCCCAAAAAATTTGAGCACATAAATATCAATGGAACTTATATGCTCAACATGGAGATTCCGCTGTTTTATCACAATCCCATGGGCGGGAACTATCAGAAATACATCGGCGGCACCTATCACGCGACCGAGATTTTCGATTTTAACGGATCTCTAGACACCCTGCTCGACGCCAGCCGTGATATTGAGTACCCCGTTGTGTCATGGGTGCGTATGTCTAAGTGGCTGCCTTGGATGGAGATGGGTGACCGAATTGGGTTGCTCTGGGTCAACGCCATGGGTAAAAAGCTAGACAGCTACGAGCAACTGCCTGACGTCTTAAAAGACACGATTGCCGAGCGTTTTCCGGAGTACCAGCACGCGCCGCCGCTAGACGACACGCGCCGTAACGAAACCACTTGGACCAAAACCAAGCTCATTTTGGATAGCCGCAAACAGACTGAACCAAAAGCAGGTGGACACTAATGCGCCGCCTGCATCGTCCTTTCGCCTATATTTTGCTGCTAATCAGTTGCAGCGTGGCAGCGGCTCCCGTTCCCGATGAAGACCGTGTTGATATAGATCTGCGCAGAACAACCCTGATTGTAAACGATATCGAAAACTCGCTCGCGTTTTACCGAGATAGCTTGGGGCTCGAGGTGATTTACGATCAAATGATCGTAACGCCGAGAGGCGCTCGTTTTGAAGATGCGGACAAGGTTCGCCGACTGGTATTTTTACGAGCAAACGATACGTTTGTTGGCGTTCTCGGATTGCTGGAATATCAAAAGCCAATCAAGCCAACGCTCGATCTCGCAGGGCGCCACTTTGACACCGGTACAACCGTGCTGGTTTTCAACACGCAGAGATTAGAGGAAAAGCTGGCGAAGGCGATCGATGTGCCAGGCGCAAAGTTACTCGAAGGGCCTGAGTTAATCACCTACCCCTCTTACGACGGCTCTGGCGGAATCCGTGTTATGGTAACCAGTGTGACCGACCCCGATGGTTTTACTATCGAACTCAATCAGCTACTAGACACACTCAATTAAACCCCAAGACCCCAGGGTTCATTATGCCCTGCGGGTCAAAGTGCGCTTTCAGTAGATTAAGAACAGCAGCCGCTTCCGGCTTCAACCCTTCTTGATACAGGTAAGCTTTGCCCAACTGAAAATGAGCCGACCCCAGATCGGAGAGCGCCAGAACCAGAGCGCCCTTAATTTCCGTTATCGCCTCAAAGGCACCGGGCACAGCATCGAACTGGTTAAGGCGAGCAAGATGATCGGGCTCCAAGCTGTGCTTGTGTAAATCATTAAGCTCATCTGGCCAGAACAACACGGGCTCAAGCAAACTCACCTGCTGCCCTACTGTCGTGATAAGGTAGCCCGTATGAATGCTGAAGTTCTGCATTGTTGCCTCATGGGCTTTGAAAACAGACTCGATACACTCGATTCCGAGCTGCGCCTTTGAATGCGGCAAGAGCGCGTGTACTGGCAGCCAGCGCTCGCCCTCTGGGCCTACCATGTTGTTCACCGGACCAAACGGATTCGCGCTCACCAATCTCGGGATACTGTCAGGCAGTTCATGCCCTTTGTAACGCTTACAGATCGAGCGTATCTCTGCGGCCTGCACATCGGCCTCCGCTTGAGTGCGCCCTTCGCTGATCGTTGAGAAAGACCAGGCGACATCATCCATAAAACTGCGGCCAGCGACAGCCACTTTGGTGGCCTGCTTTACTTTGCCAATTAAAGTTTTTTCGGCCTTTATTACGCCACCAAGCTGCTGGACATCCTCGGTCAAACTGGCCCGTTTCATGCGCTGTTTTTGCAGGTAGGGGTCAAAACCAAAACATTCACTCGCAAGCGCTCGTCGCGATATCTCCGACATCGCTAAAGTCATATCATCGGAGTTGTCGAATGCAAACGCGGTGAAAGACTTTGCTTCGGCGGCCGGCAAGAGGGGTAAAGTGGCGCTCACTTTAATCCCATAGGCGCCGCCATCGCCCACGAATAAACCCGTTAAATCAGGTCCGAAATAGGTGCTAAATGCCGTACTATTCCGCTGACTTGCTGAACCCGTTTCGATCACTTCACCGCGGCCGGTGACAACACGCAAACTCAGCACGTTATCGCCAGCCGAACCGTGGTAGCCACTGCCCCAGAACACCCCGTTCTGCGACAGTCCACCACCAACGGTGGCGTAACGACCAGACAGCGTTCCCCAAAACGGAGTTCGCAAATTTTTCTCAGCTAAAGCCTTATGCAAAGTTTCCCAGGTTACGCCTGGCTCGACGGTCACGGTCGCGTCGACGGTATTGATCTCAAGGATTCGATTCATATTCGACGTATCGATCAGGACACTGTCGGGCTTCGTTGCCAAATAGCCCGAGGTGTAACTCATGCCGCCGCCGCGACCTATCAGAGGGATCGACTCCGTTTTGCAGAGCTGAACAAGCGCAAGCACTTGTGATTCACTGACCGGCTTGACCACAGCTCCGACCTCGACACCATCGGAAAAGACATCCTGTGACAAACGCCGAATGAGAGCCGTATCCGTGTGAATCACATCGTAGGGTAAAACGGACTCTAACAGTGATATGAGTTGGCTCATGAACGTAGCCTTATTAAGTAAAGAAAAATGAAGTGGAGGGCAAACGGCAGAAATCGCTCGGCGAAATCACCCGTGGTATCAGGTAGCCAAGACAAACCCACAGCTAATCCAAAACCTAACCAAATACCCGAAAACTGGCCTAGTGGGGAGATTTGCCAGCCAAATAAGCGAGCAAACAGCAGTGGGCCGAAGGCAGCACCGAGTGCAACCCAAGCGAACAGAACACGAGAAAATATCTGTGCGGGCATGTACAGAGCGACCAGAGCAGAGGCTAATACGACAACCAAAACAGCAATGCGACCAATTAAAAGACGAGAGCCGGGAAATCGGTCTTCCAATTTAAGGTCGTGAGACAAAGTACTGGCGCTGACCAAAAGCTGGCTATCGGCAGTGGACATAATGGCGGATAGAACCGCCGCTGTTAGCAGGCCCGCGATTAACGCAGGGAACACCGATCCCGCCACCTCGAAGAACACCTGCTCTGAATTTGCAAGCTCGGGGTTTATGACACGCCCCGCTAGCCCTAAGAAGACCATTCCCAAGAAAACAATCAAATACCAGACCGCAGTAATTAGGGCTGCTGAGCGTCTAGCCTTATCGTCACGAAGCGCCATGAAGCGCACAATCAGGTGTGGTTGCCCGTAAGTGCCGAAGCCTATGCTCAGACCACCGACGATAATACCCAAACCTAATAGCAAACCATTGCCCGCGGTGAAGCTCAACTGCTCGGGCGAGCTCACCTTTGCCAACCCGTTAATGAAGCCATCTATACCGCCCACATAACTTAGGGTTGCTACGGGCAGTGCAACCGCTGCTAAAGCCATAACAGTGCCTTGGATGGTATCGGTCAGGCTCACAGCCCAGAAGCCACCTAGCCAGGTGTATATCAGGACAATCAGAGCCCCCAAAAGCAAGGCCTCTGTGCGGGGCATTCCAAAGGCCCCCGCAAATGCCGTACCGGCTCCCTGAAACTGCGCAGCGACATAAAAAACAAAGGAGAATAAGACGATGAATGAGATCGATTTGACGATTTTGGATCGCCACGAAGGAGAAAGATCGTGCACGAAAAAGTCGGTCATGGTGAGCAACTGCCCTGCATGACTTGCCTCACACACTCGCCTCGCAATGTAATACCAGGCTACAAACATCCCTGAAATCGAACCCAGTGCGACCCAAATAACGGACACCCCCAAGGTGTAGGCCGCTCCGCTCAAACCAAGTAGCGTCCACGCAGAGGAAGCGCTCGCACTGTACGAAATACCGGCCACCCAAGGACCGAGCTGCCGACCGCCCAAGAAAAAATCTTCCCCCGATTCGTTTCGCCTGGAAGCCCAAAACCCAACGCCGATCAGTAATATCTTGTAGCCCACCAACGCTAGGAGCACTACGGTAGCCGTTTCCATCTGTTTGATTCCGATCCTTAAAAGACGACTGTAACAAAAAAGGCCCGCCAAGCGGGCCAAGTTTAGCCTCTGAAGGAGGATCCAAAGGCGCAACACACTTGCATAAACACCAAAGCCTTGGGCTCATTTACACCATACTTATGTTCTAATAGTATATCAATAGACCTAAGAGGGAATTTTCCTATGCGCACCGGATTTACCACGCTCGTTATCGCCTCGAGTAAGACCGAGCAGCTCACTCATTTCTACCTTGAGCTGGGCTGGCAGCTTGAAACAGTGCAAATTGGGTCAGACGAGCGCAAGTTCTGGGGAGCCCCTGCTTCAACTGAACGGGCGCATCTGTTGACTGCACCGAACGCAGACTGCGAGATCCTGATCCTGGATGTAGTTGATGACACTCCACTGTTGCGCCCGCTGGATGCACCGCTGATCGCTCCCGGCGGTATTTTCGATATCAATATGCGTACAGAAAAAGCAGAGTTCGCAGTCGATTTTTTGCAAAACCAAGGCTGGCGGCTGCTGATGCCGCCTATCCCCTGGCAGTTCGGCGCTAATTCGGTTAAAGAATTCTTAGCCATTCAAGACGATGGGATTGTGCTTGCAGTAATGGAGCGGGTAAGCCCGCCTCTAGAGGGCATTACCTTTGACCGCATGAGCGAGGTATTCAACTCAACACAAATGGTTCAAGACATTGAGCGTAGCACGGCATTTTATGAAGAAATCGGCTTCGAAAAATTTGTGGATTTCAGAGGCAACATGCCGGGCGAGGGAGCCCGCGTACTTGACCTGCAAGATTGCTCACCAGAGGAGAGCGAAGTCTGCTTAACGATTAGCCATCCGGAGCAAAAGATGGAAGGCTCGATAGAGCTCATCAGCGTGCCTAACATAGAGCGCCGGTCCCTGGATAGACATGAATTTGGGCGCGGCTTGCTCGCCCTTCGAATACCTACTACCCACATTCAAACGCTGTACGATAAGATCACAAGCAGCCCGCTGGACATCCCAATTGTCGCGACGCTTCAAGACCGAACAATCGCAGGCCGAAGGCAAGCTTGCTTTGCCGTTTTAAGCCCTGATGGTGCACGGCTCGACTTTTATGAGAGGTAAAGCAGACCCATGTTGAAATCACTACTGTGCATTTGGGTGCTCAGTTTCAATCTTGCCGACACGGAGCAGGCGTATCAAACCCATTTGGGTTACACCAGCGGCGAACGCGGTTACGTGACGCCTGAATTAGCCGCGGAGATCTCCCGACCCGAGCTGGCGGGACGCTCATTTTTAACGATGTATCCTCCCTCAGGACCTAAAGTGGGCGTGCGTTTTATTGAGTCAGACGCAAGTGCGTTTTACCCGATGCAACGCCTTGGCTGGAGCGCCATTGAAATTTTGGTGGCAGACACACGCTCATTGGCCGAGGATCTCGGCGATAGCCCTTTTCAACGGCTAGCAGGACCCGACTACCTCACCGGTGCCAAGAATATTTTGGCGATGCAGTCGCTTGGACCCAGTCGCGAACTGCTATATCTCACGCACATAATTGACCCCGCCAAGTCCTTTCTGGTCATACCCAAATCACCCACGCCCGTAGGACACACCTTCATTATGGTGTTGGGGACACCAGATTTAGGCCGCAGCATGAGCTTCTTCGAGACCCATTTTGACAACTCAGTAAAAGGTCCACTTCCCTTTAAAGTCGAGGTGCTCTCGGATGTGTATGACTTACCCAGCGATTATCTTCACAACCTAGCGCTCGTTACCTTCGCAGATGGCTTCGCCTTTGAGCTAGACCAGTATCCCGAAGCAGCAAAGCCCATGCCGGATAAACGGAATCAACGAGGTGGTGTGGTCCTTGTAAGCGCCTCTTATGATCCGTCAAAGCTAAAGCGCCCACTCCCCTGGCAAAATTCGAACGGGCGTGAGCGGCATAAGACCGACCGCGGTGTCATCATACTGCCCTCTGGAGCGCCGCTCCAACTCATTCCCGAAGCAGAAGCAGAAGCAGAAGACACTGTCATGCAAAAATATTAATGTTATACTTATATGACTTTTGGTAGCGCTATAAGTTAAGTCATCGCAATCTCATGCAAAAAACGCTGTTCGATAAAATATGGGACACACACGAAGTCTCTAAACTGTCAGAGTCGCAGTCACTGCTGTATATCGACCGAATTTTTTTACACGAACGGACAGGCGCTATTGCCCTGCAAAGCCTTGCAGCAAAGCAAAGGCAAGTGCGCCAGCGAGCCCATGCTTTTTGCACGATGGATCACATCGTAGACACCTTGCCCGGCCGAACTGACCGTACACGCATGCCTAGCGGCAGAGAATTCATTATCGCGACACGCTCAGCGACAGAAGAAGCAAAAATTCGCCTTTTTGATATCAGTGACCCTGATCAGGGCATAGTGCATGTTATATCACCGGAGCTCGGCATTACGCTGCCGGGCAGCACTATTATTTGTCCTGATAGCCACACCTGCACTTTGGGCGGTGTTGGCGCGGTAGGCTGGGGCGTGGGATCAACAGAGGCCGAGCACGCACTCGCGACCAGCACGCTACGAGTCAAACGCCCCCGCACAATGCGCATAAACTACACGGGGGAAGCTCCCGCCAACCTGACCGCTAAAGACATTATTCTATTAACTATTAAGACGCTAGGGACTGGCGGCGGCAGCGGATTTGCAATCGAATTCTCAGGAGATGCTATCCGAGATCTCGACGTAGAAGCACGCCTAACCATATGCAACATGTCGGTGGAATTATCCGCTTTCACGGGAATGATCGAACCAAGCACCTCGGTCATTAAATGGTTTGAGGGACGAGATTTTGCGCCTGAGGGGGAACAGCTTCGCCTAGCGACCTCGTATTGGGAATCCCTCAAAACGGATACTTTTGCCACCTTTGATCGCGAAACCACGATCGACTTGTCTCAGGCAAAACCTCAGCTGAGCTGGGGCACGAGCCCAGAGCACTGTATTGATCATGACGCGAGAGTACCCGATCCAAAAGATGCACCAAGTAAGATTGTTAGAGAGGCGTGGGAGCGCGCACTTGAGTATATGGAGCTAAAGCCAAGCACCCCTCTGTCGGATTACCCACTTCAAGCAGCCTTCATAGGATCATGCACTAACAGCAGGTTATCTGACCTACGAGCGGCAGCGGAATACTTACAGCAAACAAATAACAGAGTGGCCAAAGGAGTAAAAGCGATCTGCGTACCGGGTAGCGGGCGCGTAAAGCGTGCAGCCGAGGCCGAAGGTTTGGACAAGATTTTCATGGAAGCCGGCTTTGAATGGCGCGAGCCCGGCTGCTCCCTATGTTTTTATGCCGGTGGCGAAAATTTCGGTGAAGGTGCTCGGATTATCTCGACAACCAATCGAAACTTTGAGGGGAGGCAAGGAATTCGCGCAAAAACACATCTAGCGAGCCCCATCAGCGTCGCCGCCAGCGCTTGCGCTGGATTTCCGATAGGGGGATCTCTTTAACATGCGCGCCTTCACTCAACATCGCGGTGTTGCGGCACCCTTGCTGCGCGACAACGTTGATACAGATGCGATCATCCCTTCTCGCGAGATGAAAACCGTTTCCAAATCAGGTCTGGCGGCCGGTTTATTCGCACCCTGGCGCTACCTAGACGCACAAGCTCGAACGCCAAATCCGAACTTTGTGCTAAACAAGCCGCCATATACCGATGCCAGTATTTTGATCGCGGGTCATAATTTCGGCTGCGGATCATCGCGCGAACATGCAGCATGGGCATTGGGCGAGTTCGGGTTTAGAGCCATTCTCGCGCACTCATTTGGCGCGATTTTCAAGAACAATGTCGTTCGAAATGGGATTCTGCCGGTCGAACTAAAATGGCCTGATCTTGAGACAATCGGCGAGTGGGTTACATCGAACCCTTACGAAAATGCGATTTCCATAGATCTCGATGCGCAAACGGTCTCAGCTGGCCCATTGGGGAGCGTAGATTTCGAAATTGATGCGGAGGCCAAACTTATGCTGCTTCACGGACTGGATGAAATCGGGCTCACAGAACAATTTTCCGAAGAAATAAAGGCTTTCGAGAACAAAGACAAGCTCATCCGGCCTTGGAATTACTTATAGGTGAATTGAGCCTCACGGGAACGCTTTAGCAATGCCTTGGGCGCGGCTATGTAAGATAGCGCTCTCACTCATGGCAGAAACCTATCGGGATCAAGTTCAATATCGGATTCTGCCAGCAGAGTGGCATACTACTCGCGAAGTAACCCAGCACCAGCACCAGCATCGGCATCGGCATCGGCATCGGTGAAAATAAGACCTAATCCACAGCTCGATTGTCGCGAAGCCTTGCGTATTCTTCCGCAGAAAAGCCCAACTCACATAGTATCGACTCTACGTCCGCACCCGATTTAGGTAAATCTCGATACAAACCTGTACGCTCATGATCAAACTCGAGCGGCAAGGCGGGCAAGGATGCCTTAGTACCGCTGGCGGGACCATCCGTCAGTGTTACGGGCAACAAACCGTTGCTCTGCTTTAGGTGCTCATCGTCAAATAAGTCGCTTGGGCGATTAATGGGGGCAAAAGGCAGGCCCGCACGCTCTAAACGCATCGACAAGGTGTCCTTATCATACTGTGCAAATAAATCCGATACCGCCGGTAGGAGCCACTCGCGCGCATCCACTCGTCCTTGGTTATAAGCGAGTGTCTCATCGGCGGCCCATTCAACAAGCTGAAACTCCTTACAGAATCGCTGCCAGAGCGCGTCACTCACAATACCTACAAAGAGTTTGTCATCGTTTTTTATACTGAACACATCATAAATCGCCCACGCGGAACGGCGCACCGACATGGGTGGCGGCGCTTCACCGCTCACGCGCTCCTGCGCCATATGCTGCCCAACCAAAAAGGCCGTTGTTTCGAATAGGGCACTTGTGACGTATTTTCCAGAACCGGAATGGTGACGCTCCTCCACAGCAGCCAGGATGCCAATAACACCAAACATACCTCCGGTGATGTCGATTACGGATGAGCCTGCCCGCATAGGTTTGTCGGGCAACCCCGTCATGTAGGCCAGCCCCCCCATCATTTGCACAACTTCATCAAGCGCGACGCGTTTTTCGTAAGGGCCGGATAAAAAGCCTTTCAGAGAGCAATAAATCAATCGAGGATATTTCCGCGCCAAAGTCTCATAGCCCAAACCCAGTTTTTCCATCGTGCCCGGACGAAAGTTCTCAATGACAATATCCGCGGAAGCAATCAATCGATCAGCGACACCCAGTCCCTCGTCGGTCTTTAAATCTAAACGAATAGATCGCTTATTGCGGTTGTACATGGGAAAGTAACCCGCACCCGAGCCTTTGAGATGCCGTGTACTGTCACCATTGATTGGCTCGACTTTAATAACGTCGGCACCCAAATCCGCTAAGATAAGACCTGTTGCAGGCCCCATAACCATATGCGTGAACTCAACTACCCGCAGACCTTGCAGTGGTTTGGCCAGACCTCGTGACTTCTGAGGCGCCTGTGTCATACCTAACTCTCCACATCAATTTGTTATTATGATATAACAATATCTCATTTGAGGTCTAATCAAAAGTTGTAAGGCTCCCTAATGCAAAATCAGAAAATCGTATTGTCGAAGCGTCCCTCAGGTCTGCCTTCGCCCGATTGTTTTCGCCTAGAGGAAGAGGCGCACAGCCCAAGACCGCAGGGCTTGGTGCGCGTGCGCAATGAATTTATCTCTTTGGATCCCTACCAACGCTCCGTCATTGGCGGCAACCATATGGGACAAACTGCCAATATCGGCGATGTGGTTCCCGGTGAAGCGGTGTGCACAGTGATTGAATCGGAAAACGATGAATTCCCCGAAGGAACGGTTGTACGTGCGCACAGTGGCTGGCAAGTGTTCAGCGATCATATGCCGCAAGCCCTCAGTCGAGTTCCAAGCGCACTCTCTCGCCCCTCGCTCGCGCTATCGATACTGGGGATGCCGGGGCTCACCGCCTATGCAGCGATGCATCAGATTGCCAAAGTAAAGGCGGGCGACACGGTTTTGATCCCGGCTGCAATCGGCGGTGTAGGCGCGATGGCGGGGCAGCTCGCGAAGCTGGCTGGCGCAACGACTATTGGCATTACCTCGAGCGAAGAGAAATGCGCCTTAGCCAAAGAACTGGGCTACCACCATGTGCTCAACCGGAATTCGGGAGCTCTAGCAGAGGATCTATCAGCGATAGCGCCACAGGGAATATCCATTTATCTTGATTTGGCGGGTGATCCCATTCTAACAATCGCAGCCCAGCAGTTAAGCTTAGGCGGGCACGTTATACTGTGCGGCTTGATTCAGGACTATAACGGCAACCACAAAACTGTGGGGCCACCGCCCGGGCTCTGGATAGGCAAGCGCGCGACGGTATCAGGTCTTGTTGTTTACGATTACGAACATCTCAGATCTACTTTCGAAGCCGCCTACACCGGTCTGTACGAACAGGGTGTCCTAAAACCAAGCGAACACGTTTTTCAGGGGCTGGAATCAGCGCCTGATGCTTTTTGTAGAATGATGCAAGGCCAAACTCTGGGCAAAGTGGTGGTAGAAGTAGGAAAAAACGGAGCATCCTCATGAGTCCAAAATCAAAAGTACTGATCAGCGAAGTTGGTCCAAGAGATGGACTCCAGAGCATATCAACTATCATGCCCACAGCCGACAAACTCAGATGGATTGAGTGGGAGTACCAATGCGGAGTGCGCGAGATTGAGGTCGGCTCCTTTGTATCACCCAAAGTGTTACCGCAGATGGCCGATACAGCGGAAGTATGCAGAGGCGCGCAGAAGTACCCGGATTTAACGATCGCCGTGCTCGTGCCTAACCTGAGAGGCTGTGAAGCCGCAATCTTGGCGGGGGCCCACAAAATTTCCATCCCACTGTCGATGAGTGAAACGCACAGCATCAAAAATGTACGAAAAAATCATGCAGAGATGCTTGATGAAATTGCTCGATGCGTAGCTGCGGTAGAGCAAATCGAGTCAAGCGCCAGACCCCACCTAGAGGTGGGTTTGTCGACCGCATTTGGCTGCACCATTGAAGGTAAAGTTCCTGAAGACAAGGTAATCGAGATGGCCAAACGGGTTCTTGATATTGGTGTGGCTGAAGTCGGCCTCTCGGATACAACCGGCATGGGAAACCCAGCACAGCTCGAACGCTTAGCTACGGGCATCTGGGCCAGCTGCGGTGAGGGCGCTCTCACCGGTGTTCATCTGCACAATACACGGGGCCAGGGTCTAGCAAACGTGCTCCGAGCACTTGATATCGGCATCCGCACGATAGACTCTTCGCTCGGTGGTCTCGGCGGCTGCCCCGCGGCACCGGGCGCAAGCGGGAATATCGTGACAGAAGACCTGGCTTTCTTGCTTGAGGCGATGGGCTATGAGACGGGCATTGATCTGACCGCATTACTTAAAACGCGCAAGCAAGTCGAAGACCTTTTGCCCGGCGAGGCTTGGTATGGATTTACCGCATCGGCGGGGCTCCCCCTGGGCTGGGCTAATTAATTTATAAGGCTGAATGATGTCTCCCTCTGACAACACGATCAAAGTTAGAAACCCTGTCACCGGCGAACACGATTACGAGATTGCCGCACAAAGCGCGAACGAAATCCGCGAAATAGCCAATCGAGCCAAAGCGGCCCAAAAAAACTGGGGCATTTTGCCGGCCGGGGAACGCGGCCGAATCCTCGGCCTGTTTGCCGATGCCTTCGAGCGACACGCTAACGCGATAGGAGACGCGCTCAGCCGAGATACTGGGCGCCGTGCCTTTTCTCATTTAGAGGTGATAATCACGGTTCAAATCCTAAGAACTTGGGAAGCAAACTGCGAGTCTGTATTTGCGGACCTCAAGAGTGAGGGCGCATCGCAACAGGTGCCAACGGTTCATTTTAGACACGTGTTTGTGCCCTATCCGCTTGTCGGCGTGATCAGCCCCTGGAATGTACCGCTGTTGCTGGCGTTGATCGATTCCATACCCGCACTCGCCGCCGGATCCGCCGTTATTCTGAAGCCATCTGAGGTCACACCGCGATTCATTGAGCCCGTGAAGGCGGCGCTTGGCGAAGTACCCGAACTGGAATCGCTTCTGAATATCGTAACCGGCGGTCCAACCACGGGAGCCGCCGTAATTGATTCAGCAGATGCTATTTGCTTTACTGGTAGCGTCGCTACGGGGCAAAAGGTAGCGGCCCACGCAGCCAGCCGTTTCATTCCAGCGTTTCTCGAACTTGGCGGGAAAGACCCCGCAATCGTGTGTGACGATGCCTCTATCGAGCTTGCTGTGCGTGGCATCATTCGCAGCGCCATCGGCATGACAGGGCAAACCTGTCAGTCACTCGAACGAATCTATGTGTCTGAGAAAATTTATGACGAATTCAAGACGGAACTGCTCAAACAGATAGATAAGCTCACACTCACCTGCGACGAACCGGAATCAGGCGATATTGGGCCTCTTATATTTGCCAAGCAAGTCGACACCATTCAGTCACAAGTAGACGAGGCCATCGAGCGGGGGGCCGTCGTGTTGCGCGGAGGACAAGCTCGGCATGAGGGCGGTATTTGGTATCCACCGACCGTGCTTGAGAACGTGAATCACGACATGCTCATTATGCGTGAAGAGACCTTCGGCCCTATTATCCCGCTAATTAAGTTCACGTCTGAAGATGAAGCAATCGCGCTGGCGAATGACACCACTTTTGGCCTATCGGGCGCCGTTTTCTCCCAAGATCTCAAGAAGGCAGCCGCCATTGGAGCACAACTCGAGGTCGGCGGTGTGAGCATTAATGATGCCTCGCTGACCGGTGTGGTGAACGATGTCGAAAAAAACAGCTTTAAGCTATCGGGGCTTGGGGGCTCACGGATGGGTCGCGCGGGATTGACCCGATTCCTGCGTAAACGCGCGCTGCTGACCCAAACGGCCGAACCCGTGAGTGTGAAACTCTATTCAGAGTCTTGAAAACTACCAGCATAAAACCAAGGTAGGCTCATCAAGCGAGCGGGGGCCGAAACATCGCCTCCGTTCAGCTTCTAAATAGTGTCCTCCCGAGACAATCACCACGCGCCCCAGGCTTAAACAGATCGGTAGAGCAGCTCGCCTCCTATACAACGCCAATGAAATCCGGGCCTAAGATCAACCCGATATACAAATAGCGGAGCGAATGGAATAATCCTTGAATCATCTATTGGAGCCATTTATGAAGAAATTACAGAGTATTTCGGTAGTAACGGGGGCAGCAAGCGGAATCGGCCGCGCCATAGCGATTCATGCCGCGCAGCTGGGCCACACGGTTGTTGCAACAGACAGAGAAACTGAGGGGCTGAATTCACTCCTACCTGAGCTCCAAAAGCAGAATTCAAATTCCTTTG
>Ga0181606_10001361_pt1 | contig 21501 bp, 14 predicted proteins | sample 041ome_10_FD_132994 | JGI IMG/M metagenome (GOLD analysis project Ga0181606, IMG submission 132994) | Coastal salt marsh microbial communities from the Groves Creek Marsh, Skidaway Island, Georgia - 041412US metaG (megahit assembly) | ecosystem: Environmental > Aquatic > Marine > Intertidal... | reverse complement strand
CTGCGGGTAACGGGAATAACAACCCGCAGCGGGCTGATGAGAAGGCTCGAATGCTCGCCCCACCAAAGCCTCGACGTGATCTGAAGCGGCTCTAAGGTGGGGGGCTCGGGGGAGCCCAGTGCTGCACCACCGGGCGTTCGCTTCGGCATCCCTGCCTTCGCTCACTCGAGGTATCTCGCTTTCGCCTTCCAGGGTTCGCTCGAAGACCCACGCCGGTGGATCAGCACCGGGCTCCCCCTCGCTGCAGGCGTGTGGAGTGGCCTCAGTTGGCCCTGTGGGGTCGAGTGATGGCAGCGCCGAGCACTGAGGCGGAGGGGACGGCGGGTGCTCGAGGAGCGTTCGAGTTTTTCGCCACTTCGGTGAGCAGAGAGCTTCCACACAGGTCCCTGGCGAAAAAGTCGAGCGACGAGACATCTGCCGCCCCGGAGCCGGGCACCAACGAGGCGAAGGGCCCAGTGCCCGCATGGTGGTGTGCTCGGGGGAGCCCAGTGCTGCTCCTCCGGGCTTTCGCTCCGGCATCCCTGCCTTCGCTCACTCGAGGTTTCTCGCTTTCGCCTTCCAGGCTTCGCTCGAAGACCCACGCCGGTGGATCAGCACCGGGCTCCCCCTCGCTGCAGGCGTGTGGAGTGGCCTCAGTTAAAACGAGAGATTCTCTTCGGCGAAATGCGTGCGGCTGTCGTGTGCGTAAAAGAGGCGAGCAATCTTGCTGCTGAGCACCTGCATAAACATGCCGCGGAACTGCTGTTCACTCTGGTCGGTGGCGGGGACCGCGGTGTCTTTGGGAAACGCGTAGTCATCGAGCCGCTTCTCAAAGAGCAGTTTCTCTTCGGCCACGTCGTAGACCTGGACATGGACGCTGGCCTGGCCTCGGTAGAGCGTGGACCCTTCATAGAGCCGGAAGTCTTCGAGGTCGATTCCGACCACGATGTCAGCGTCGAGCGCCTTGCCGAGTTCGGGATACTCGAGAAGTTCATTCTCGTCCATCCAGCGGGCGACTTCCTGTTGACTGATCACTTCCGTACGACGAAGGTTGCGGTCGATGTTCATGCCGACGAGTTGGGCGAGTTCACGAGCAGAACCGGCATCGCTGTACTGCAGCTCGACGACCGGATTGCAGACCACGGCCACATTCTTTCCGGAAAGCTCGTCGAATTCTGCGGGGATGTCGTTTGGGTTAACGAAATACGCCAGCGTGCCGAGTGTGGAACAGCCGGTGAACAGCACCGCTGAGGTCAACATGAACGCAGACAGCAGTGAGAGACGCACCGAAGACATGGAAGACCTCAAGAAAGTCGGGCGTGGGAAACGGAGTTGCTCGTGGGAGCACCGGTTTCGCAGGACGGCTTACATAGATTGTCGCGGGAGGAGACGATAGGGTGCTGCCAGAGGTGGCTCAATGCCGTTTCTGTCCGCTCGTGCTGCTTCTTCAGCACCGCCGTTGAGAGGCTCCAATGAGCTGGCGAGCGTCGGAAGTTGGTGACTGCGGAAGATACGGCAGATGGGGCGAGACACTCGCTTGAGGGGATGAGCCGGTGCAGGACGCGAACGACGGCAGGCAGCAGCAGTTTCTCGAATCCCTTGCGGCAGGCTGGGCTCCTCATCGCCATGTGCGAGGCCCTGTGGTTGTGGCGGTGTCTGGTGGAGGTGATAGCGTGGCCCTCCTGCGAGGCCTGCATCAGCTTCTTGCCGCTGACTTCCCGCAGAGTGCTGAGACTGGTCGGCGTGGAGAGCAGGCTCTCGGAGTGCCGGGCTCGCAGAGACTGGTGGTGGCTCACGCGCGACACGATCTTCGTGAGGGACATCCCGGCGACCCGGCCGCCTCAGATGCCGCCTTCGTGCGGCAACTGGCAGAGACCCTCAGCCTGCCTTATGAGGAGGCCTTCCTGAAGGTTTGTCAGGCGGCTGAGGGGGGGGAAGGGCTCGAAGCTGCGGCTCGTCGGCTCCGCTACGGCTTTCTGCAGGAAACGGCTGAGGCCTACGGTGCACGACTTGTGGTGACCGCGCACTCGGCGGATGACCAGGTCGAAACCGTGTTGCATCGCCTGCTCCGGGGCACTGGGCTCGCTGGCCTTGCGGGGATTGCCCCAGTCCGCAGCCTCGTGGAGGGGATTGTCGTTGTGAGGCCGATGCTAACTCTCACCGCACAGGCTGCCCGCGACTACCTGCGTGCACTGGAACAGCCGTGGCAGGAAGACGCGACCAACGCCGACACGCGGTATGCCCGCAACCTGATCCGACAGGAGCTGCTCCCCAGGATGTCTGCCGGCCCTTATCCAGCGGTTCGCGAGGCGATGCTGCGACTTGCCGACCAGGCAGCAGACGCTCATGCCACGAGCACCGCGGCCTGCCTGGCGTTGCTTGAGGCCTATGGAACCGAAGAGCCGAGTGGAACCGTGCTTCTCAAGACAGGCCCACTGGCCACCTTCCCGTCACAGCTGCTTGCCGACATGGTTGCCACGCTCTGGCGACAGCAGGGATGGCCGCAGCGGGACATGACCAGCCGTCACTACGCCGCAGTCGCTGCCGTTCTCGCCAACTCAGCAGGCAATCCAGCATGCCTCGATCTGCCGGGGGGACTGAGGGCGGACACTGTCGCCAACGGACAGGTCCGCCTCGGTCCAACAGGGCTTAGGCCTCACCTGGCCCCTCAGCCCCACCTGTGAACAGTTCAGGGTCGAGCCCTTTCTGCTTGTAGCCACCGCTGGCTGCAAACACGCCGATCAGCAGCAGGTAGCAGATTGCCATCGTTCCAGGCACGTAGGCAGTCAGCTTCAATGCCTGACGGCCACCCTGAAGGCCCGCGTCCACGACCAGCGGCTTGTCTGCCTCGGCATTCGGAGCGGCTGTGTCGATCCACCAGTCAACAAGAGCCTTCTGGTTGTCGATGGTCTCCTGCTGAGCCTTCTGCTCGACCAGGAGTTCCAGGGCACGCTGTGCTTCCTGGCCGCCGTCTTCAAGGACACCGACCTTGGCACCATCGAGTCCGACGGTCTCCTTCCAGAGGAAGGAGTTAGCACTGCTGGCCTTGTACCGCTCGTAGACGTCGGCGTCAGCCTGCTGGAGTGCGGCAGAGGCGTTTTCGTCCTGCAGGAAACCGATCCCAGGACCGCCAAGCAGGCCAGCAGAGAGCATGCCCACGCCGCCAACAGCACCGATCGTGATCGCACCACCCTTGGGGAACTGCTCGCTCACCACACCGAGCATGGTCGGCCAGAGGAAGGTCTTGCCGATACCGTAGATCGTGGCAGCCACCACGCACATCACAATGCCCTCGGCATTGCCCAGCAGCGTGAGGCCAATCGCTCCGAAGATGGCCGAGACAGCCAGCAAGCCGAGCGGAGAAATCCGTTCCACAATCGGGCCTGCGAAGAATCGCAGAATGAACATCAGGCCGGAGGTGTAGACGAACAGGAGAAGACCGTTGGCCTCGCTGGCCATGATGGTGCCGGTGATCTTGGCGATCCAAGAGTCGGTGCCCAGTTCGACATAGCCGACCATCGCATGCACCAGCAGCAGGAAAGCCAGCAGCAGGTGACCAAAGCGGAAACCGGTGACGGCACCAAACGCGATGAGAAGCCCGGCCGAGATGCCACCAGCAACGATCGGCTGCAGCCCCAGGTCGTTCTTGAAGAACAAGGCCAGCAGGCCGCAGATCACGGCCGCACCCAGCAGCCCGAGTTCGCCGAGCATGTCGCGATACTTGACGCCCGAAACGCTTGCCTCACTGCGGGGGAACCGTTGGCCGATCATCATCAGGCCGTAGAGCACCACAGGCACGAGGAACAGCGAAATCTGGATCTGCCAGGCGACCGGCTTGGTCTCACCGCCGCCGGCCATAAAGAAGCTCGCCAAGCCGCCGGCAATCAGGCCGCCCGGCCAGCCTGCGTGGAGAATGTTCAGGTAGTGCGTCTTCCGCTGCGGAAAGAGCGTGGCAACCAGCGGGTTCACCACCGCTTCTGCAATGCCATTTCCGATGGCAAACAAAAACATGCCCCAGAACAGGCATTGGAAGGCGAGATCTTTGCCCCCCGCAGCAAACGCGGCTCCCGTGGCCAGCGTCAGAGCCGCAGACACCAGATGCATGCCAAAGGCGATGAACATCAGAGGCCCGAAGCCGATACGGTCGGCAATCAGGCTCGAGAGCAGGATGATGATGCCGAAACCGGTAAGGCCGCCGCCGGTGATCGCTCCAAGTTCGGTCTGGGTAAAGCCGTACTGCTCGGCCCACTGCCCCAGGATGCCGGCCCGGATGGAAAAGCCGACGCCGGCGGCGAGAATCGCCATGAATCCCGCCCAGAGCAGCCGCTGGGCGTTCGCGGGTGAACCTCCGGCGGAACCTGATGCTGTTGTGTCGTGAGACATGACCTCTCCGTGCTCAAAAATGTATGGATTTCTGGCCGCTGCAGCGTTGTCCGTGCCACTGCAGGCGACATCACAGGGAACAGACCGTACCGCTGTACCGCTACCGTACGGACGTCAATACACCCCCCGCGAACCGCGGCAGCATAGCAGGCGAAGGTGATCTGTGGAATCTGGGATGCCTGGCCAGGCTGCCGTGTGGCTTGACGTGTTCCTAGGCCCCTCGATACCGTCCCGACCCGCTTTCCTGCACGACTGACCGGTCATTCGTCGCCCGCCCTCCTCCTGGGGGAGGGTTTGCATGTGGAGGCGGTTTAACAAGGGATAGTCTGTGAACTCGCTGGCCGATCTGCTCTGGGCGATCGTTCGCTGGGCACTGCCGCTGACGGTAGCTGCCCTGATCGCGCTTGCAGCCATCGGGCTTGAGCGGCTCGACGACGAGGTCGCCAAGCGTGTTGAGATGCGGCTGGCTGAGATGTTTCCCGCAGTCGACGTCGTGGTGGACGAAGCCGAACTGATCGAGGGGCAGGGCATTCTTGTTCGCGGGCTCTCCTTCGTCGCCAAGCAGCATGGCGGAGAGGCAGGTCGCCTCGTTGAGGTTGACGAGGTGCTGCTCTCCTGCAGCACAAGCCTGGCGGATCTCGCGTCTGGAAAGCTTCCGCTGCGGGGCATTCATCTCCGTCGGCCACTCGTGCGTGCGGAGATGCTCGAGGATGGCACCTGGAATCTCGCCCGACTGAGACCACAGGGGGGCGGCGGAGACATCGTGCCGGTGGTCATTGAAGACGCCGCGCTCGTCATCGCACGGGGCTCCGAGCAGATCGCCCTCCGCGATCTCGAGTTTCGCTTTGACCCTGCCGCAGCAGCTACGGATCAGGGTGACGATGCCATTAACCGTTGGGTCACCGTGCATGTCGCCACGGCGGCGGATGAACTTGGTCAGTTGCAGGTGAGTGGACGCGTGCGTCCGACGGACCTCGCCTTCGACGTAGAGGGAACGGTGACGGCCGTTGCGGTCTCCAAGCAGCTCTGGACACTGATCCCAGATGCATGGCGTGCCATGCTACCGCAACAAAGTGGCCTCAGTGGTGAACTCTCGGAGGCGATCCGGGGAGAGATCGGGGTCGCGTTTCGGGCCGCGGGCTCACTGCATGCTCCTGAGCAGATTCAGTTTACGGCTGACGGAAGCCTTCGCGATGGGCAGATCGAGCATGCGTCGCTGCCGTTCCCGCTCACAGAGATTGCAGCCAAGCTCAATCTCGACCGACGTGGTGTTGTCTGCGAGTCGTTTTCCGCACGCGGCGGGGCAACGACGATACGTGGCCATGCTCGCCTCAACGGCTGGGACGCAGCTGCTGACTTCGAACTGCTGATGGAAGCGGAGCGGCTCCATGTTGGTCGGCACTGGGAACCTGTGCTTCCGGAAGAAGTGGCGATCCACTACCGCAAGCTTCTGCCGGCAGGTGATGTTGATCTGCGTGCCCATCTCGTCCGAAAGCAAGGGGTGCTCAAGCCGCATCTGTCCGTCCGCTGTCGCAACCTTTCGATTACCCACTACCGCTTTCCGTATCGGCTTGACCGTACGGTGGGGACGGTGGTGCTCGATGGAGACCTGCTGACGATGCATCTCACCGGACAGGCCGGTGGGCATGCCGTGCACGTCGATGGCAGCTTCCAGTCGCCTGGTCCCGATGCGCGAGGCATGGTTGAGGTTCGGGGAGATGGCCTGCGGATGGATGATGCCCTGATTGCAGCGATGCCACGACGAAGTGCCGATATCGTGCGGTCGCTGCATGCGGCAGGCACCTTCGATTTTGCCTTCCGGCATCAACGGTCGCCCGAGTTTCCTGAGGGGCATTCCAATCAACTCGGCATACGACTCACCGATTGTCAGCTCGCATACGCACTCTTCCCCTATCCGCTCTCGAAGGTGACCGGGCAGGTGCATATGCAGGATGGCCACTGGACCATCCAAGACTGCGTGGGCCGGAATGACACTGGAGTGGTGAGGTGTTCCGGGGAACTCATTCCTCTGCCGGGAGATGATGGCGAACTCACGCTGACCTTTACCGGTTCGCAGGTGGTGCTCGAGAACGAACTCCGTGATGCCCTGCCGTCGGGCATGCGACGCATCTGGGACGACATCACGCCGCGAGGGGCAATCGATCTCACTGCCGAAGTGCGTCACCAGGTGCGTTCGCGTACCACGAGCGTTGAACTCCATGCAGATCCGCATGGGCAAACCGTGTCGATCGAGCCTGCCTGGTTTCCTTACCGCATCGAGAAGCTGGGAGGGCAGCTGCACTGGAACAACGGTGTGCTGACCTTCCGGGATGTTCGCGGCTCGCACGATCGCACGACCGTGTCGGCAGCCGGAGCCTGTCGCTTCACGCCGGACGGCGGCTGGCATGTCTCCTTCGAACGGCTGGCGGCCGATCGGTTTCGGGTTGATCACGACCTGCTGCAGGCTCTGCCTGCTGGATTGCACGAAGCGATTGCTGCTATCCGTCCACGCGGGCTGCTCTCGCTCGACGGAGCCCTCGATGTCTACTCCACGCGGGGAGCGGGGCAGGCTGCCAATGGTCCTGCGGCCGCAGCCTGGAATATGCGGCTCGACATGGAGCAGGGGGGACTCGATGCCGGCCTCCAGGTGACGAATGTCCATGGAGGGATGCACCTCGTCGGCCGCAGTGATGGCACGCAGTGGTTTGCCTCGGGAGATCTTTTGGTTGATAGCGCGATCTGTCGCGGGATGCAGCTGCGGCAGATCCAAGGGCCCCTGGTGATGGATCCTCAGGGCGTGCGTTTTGGCAGCTTTGCCACAGCAGGTGAGCAGCCTGCCCGACGTCTGACAGCTCAGCTCGCGGAAGGAAACCTGGCGATCGACGGTGGTGTGGGCACTGATGGGGCGTTTCGTGTGCTGATGGGGCTTGAGTCTGCGAGTCTCGAGCGGCTGGTGGCCGACCTGAGCGGAGCCTCCACGGCCTACCGTGGCCAACTCGAAGGCACCCTCGAACTCGCAGGGGTGCGTTCTGCGCGGCACTCTTTGACTGGTCGAGGGCACCTGAAGCTTGATGATGCCGACCTCTACGAGCTGCCGCTGATCGTGTCGCTGCTCAAGGTGCTCCGCGTGAAGGCGCCCGATCGCACCGCCTTTGAGTCGAGTGTGGCGGACTTCCGCATCGAGGGGCCTCACGTCTACCTCGACTCAGTCGAGCTTGCAGGTGATGCCGTGAGTCTGGTCGGCAATGGTGAAATCGGTTTTGACTCGACGACGCATCTCACGTTCCGGTCGATCATGGGGGATTCGCAGGCGCAACTCCCGGCCATGAAGCGGATGCTCGGCGGCGCCAGTGGGCAGTTCATGCTGATTCATGTCGACGGAACACTCGCGGCGCCAGAAATGACAAGCGAGGCGTTTCCCACCCTCAATGCGCTCGTGCAGCAGTTTCAGTCGCAGGGCTTGATGGGGCAGGAGGGGCGGCGTGGCGGCCGTCTCTCGAGCGGGACCGGTTTGACGCGACAAAACTGGCGGTGACCGAGGAACTGATGAAGGGGGTTGAGGCCCCGAGTGAGTAGACTGATTTCTTGGAGGCCTCGATGCACTGCTGCGAGAGGCTTCCCCGCACAAGCTCGAAGGCGTGAAGGAACACACCTGCTATGGGAACGGATGTCGCGTTCGTGAAAATGCACGGGCTGGGCAACGACTACGTCTACATCGACGTGTTTGCCAATCCTGCTCCTGAGGATCCGGCCGGGCTCGCCCGCCGTCTTGCTGACCGTCACCGCGGTGTTGGAGGTGACGGCATGATCCTGGTTGAGCCCTCGCAGGTCGCTGCTGCTCGGATGCGGATGTTCAATGCCGACGGCAGTGAATCGGAGATGTGTGGCAATGGTGTCCGCTGCGTTGCCCACCTCATTGTGGCACGGGGCTATGCCGCTGCTGGACCGCTGACGATCGAGACGGGACGAGGTGTTTTGGCGATCGAGGTCATGCCTCGCGGTCCCCTGCAGTCTCAGGTCAAAGTCGACATGGGGCCGCCGATTCTGCTGCCACGCGACGTGCCAGTGGAACATGCCCAGTTTGCGGGTGCGTCGGTGATCGATCAGCCGTGCCCGGATCTGCCGCTTGATGCGGAATGGGGGGCAGCTGCCGGGCTGGAACCGGGGATGACCTGTGTTTCCATGGGCAATCCGCATGCCATTTTCTACTGCAGTGACGTGGCGGCTGTGCCCCTGGAGGTGTTTGGTCCTGCAGTGGAGCGGCATCCGGTCTTTCCTCGTCGCACAAATGTGCACGTCGTGCAGGTCGTTTCGCCGACGCATGTCCTCGTTCGCACGTGGGAACGTGGCAGCGGCATCACGCAGGCTTGTGGAACAGGTGCCTCGGCGGTCTGTGTCGCCGGCTACCTGACGGGTAAGAGTGGAGCACGCATCACGGCCACGCTGCCTGGAGGCGATTTAGATCTCGAGTGGGACGGCCAGGGATCGGTGTTTATGACCGGGCCTGCCGAAGAGGTGTTTACCGGACACTGGCATGCCGTGCCCGTCGGTTCCGATGCTCCCGCAGAGGGGGGCGACGCGTGAAGCTGCAGTCTCCTATCGCGATTGGGGCCACGTCGCTGGTGGCCACGGCCACCATCAGCCAGTGGATGTCGACGCTCGACTACGCCGTGGACTATCGCGATCCGACCGTGGATCCCGTCCATCCCCACTACCGTGGTGCGAAAATTTTTGTGTTCTGGCATGAGAACATCCTGATGCCGCTGGTGCTCCGTGGGCATTCCAACACCGCGATGCTGCTGTCTCGACACACCGATGCCAACATCCTCGATCGGGTGGCCCGCATGATGGGGTTTGGCGTGGTGCGGGGGAGCACCTTCCACGGGGGCTCCACAGCCCTGAGGGAACTGGCTGAGCGGGCCAAGCGGTCCAATCTCACGATCACGCCAGATGGGCCTCGTGGCCCTCGGCGACGACTGGCTGCCGGCTGCGTGTTCCTGGCCAGCACCCTGCAGATTCCGATCGTGGCAATGGGCTTCGGATACCAGAAGCCATGGCGTCTGAGAACCTGGGATCGTTTTGCGATTCCGCGGCCTTGGTCGCGAGCTCGGGCCGTGGTCAGCCGAGCGATTACGGTTCCACCGCAGCTTGACCGCGAGGCGGTTGAGTATCACCGGGTTGGTATCGAAAAACTGCTCACCCGGCTCTCAGATGAGGCGGAGGTGTGGGCGACGTCGGGCGAGCAACGAGAAGGCAGTCTCAGACTGCGGAGGGAGCCATCACGGCTCGCTACTCATGCGGCCTGTTTGCCCGGGCCTCCTGGCGTTTCGCTGGCTGATGAACTTGGTGAGGCCACTGCCATACGGCTGGCGCAGGCCCCAGCAGCCTAGCCACAGGCGATGGTTGCTCGCTCGACATCTTTTCCACGTCGCCTAAGTGGTGCACGGACGTGCGGTTCGGGGCTCCTTAAAAACCGTCAACGCCGTGTTAGGTTGATGTGAGTGAAGGGGTTGCGGAGACCCGTTCGGTGGTGTCGGCGGCGTGTTTGACAGCACTGCTGTCACCCCTACAATCCCGGCTCGATTGGGGCCGATTCGCTGGATGGCGACGGCCGGAAAAGCCGCAGAGCAGAACCTTTTTTTGGAGGGTATGCTCGCGGGGGAAGAACGGATGCTCCAGTTCGCAACTCCTGTTTCGTGGGGGCTGTGAATGCTGCAGGAAGTGGCCATGTCTCGAGAATGCTCAGCAGCACGCGTGTTGACGCACTCAGTGCAGCAGGAGCAATCTCCGCCGGAAATTGCGACCTCTTCCACACAGGATCTCCGAGTATCTCACGCACCGGGCCTCCACGCATCGCAAGCACCGGCGTCACAGCCAACGCAGGATGATGCTCAGTTCGACAGTGTGGGTGGAAAAACGGCTCGCGCCGACCGGCCGAGAGCTGTCGTCGGAGACGCGATCAGCACCGATCTTCTCACGCGTCTCCATGCGGCGCTGCGAGACCGAATCGGGCCGCAGCGGTATGCGGTATGGTTTGACGGCATCTGCCGCTTTGCGGTGGAGGACGGGCATGTCACGGTGATCAGCGACGGGCAGTTTGCCCAAGACTTGGTGCGGCGTGGCTTCCGGACAGACATCGAAGCGGTGGCTGAGAATCTCTGCAGCGACCGGACACCTGTTCGCTTTCGGCTAGCAGAACGAACCGATCTGAAGTCTCTTCGCGAGGGATGCACTGAGCAGGAAGACCGTTCTGCGTCGCAGGGCTATGATGCTGAAAAACGCTGTGACGCAGCCGCGGTTGAGTCATCGGCAGATGTCTTGGTTGCCGACCCGAGGGCCGATGCAGATTTCGGCGGTGAGCAGGCTGTTGACGAGACGCTGCCACTTCACAGGGCGGTGCCTGGGCCGGGTCAGCGAGGACTGTCCGGACCGTCGGCTGTCCCCACGCGGCAGCGATCGGCTCAGCAGCAGTCGCGTCGTCGTCCTCTCGCACAACTCGATGAGTTCGTCACTGGCGGCAGCAACCGCATGGCGAGGGCTGCTGCGGAGATGGTCGTTTCTCGGCTTGGAGAGATTTCGCCACTGGTGATTCACGGCCCCAGTGGGACCGGGAAGACCCATCTCCTTGAGGGAATCGTATCGCTTGTGCGGGAGCGGCATCCGGGCGTTTCCGCGATGCTGGTGCCTGCAGAACAGTTCACCACGACCTTCCTGCAGGCCCTGCATGGCACGGGTCTGCCCGGGTTTCGCCGCTCCTACCGTTCACTCGATCTTCTGCTGGTTGATGACCTACAGTTTTTCTCCGGTAAGCGGGCGACGGCTGTCGAGCTTCAGCAGACCTTCGATGCTTTGCAACGGCAGGGGCGACAGGTGATTTGCACCTGTGACCGGGAACCGGAGACGCTCACTGACCTCGGGCCAGATCTGCTCGGTCGGCTTGAGGGGGGAATGAGCGTACGGATTTCGCCAGCGGAGTATGAGGTGCGACGAGGTATCGTTGCCTCGCTTGCCGACCGACGTGGCCTGGACTGTGAGCCAGCTGTCCTCGATTACGTGGCAACCCATCTGACACGGAATGCCCGTGAGCTGACTGGCGGTGTGAACCGGCTTGAGGCCACCTCCCACATGCTTGGCCTGCCGGTCACCATCGATCTCGCTGAAGAAGCGTTGGCTGATCTGGTGCGAGCGGGAGGGCGAGGCGTCCGCCTCGCCGATATTGAGAAGGCCGTCTGTGCTGCCTTTGGGCTTGAGGCAGGAAGCCTCCAGTCGCCCCGGCGTTCACGGGCAGTGAATCACCCTCGGATGCTGGCGATGTTCTTGGCTCGCAAGCACACACCGGCAGCACTCGCTGAAATTGGCAGTTATTTTGGGCGTCGCAGCCACTCGACGGTGATCGCTGCTCGCAAGACCGTTGCAGGCTGGCTCTCCACGCGGTCGCGGGTGCAGCTGGCCGACGCCGCCTGGGATGCCGAAGACGCTGTCCGGCGGGTTGAAGAACTGCTGCGTGCGGGCTCTTAGGCTCAACTTTCGGCGGCTCGACTTTCGGCCGCCGTTGACCGTGCGTCTCGCTCGTATCGCCGCAGCGTTATCGCAGTAGCGTTTCTTCCATCTCCGCTCGGTATCGCAGGCTCGACTGCGGTCCGCTGAAGCCAATCACTTTGCGGTCCATTTCGGTGACACGGCTGAGCACGTGACCCTCTTCGATATCGAACTGGATCTTTCCGTCCCAGATGCGTTCCAGCAGGCGAGCCTCGAGCTGTGGGTCATCAACAGGTGTGAGCACGGTCGTGTCGACACGGATGGAGGCGATCCCGTCGTCAACAGATTCGAGCCGATACCGGAGTCGTGTGCGGACGAGTTTCCGCGGTCCGCCTTGGACTTCGACCACAATCTCATCCGGCACCTCCCACTCGTCACCGATGGAGACTGGCTCGGTCGGGAGGGGCACGACCACCAGGTCGCCGCTGTTGGACTCTGGGACAGGCCGCAGGTTGCGTCGTCCAAGGACATGCCCGGCGGCGTCGATCGTGATCCGCGAGATCGGCACGCCGAGTGAGCCGGGAATATGCTCGTATCCCGGCGGCGGTTGCTGCGTGTCTCGGCTATCCCAGGAAACGCTGCCTCGATCACTGGTGCGTGAATGCATCCGCACATCATCGACCGAATGTTCGAGCACAACGCCACCCTCGGCGTCGGTCGTGACTTTCCAGACTTTCGTTGAGTCCGTTGCGGTTTCCACGGACTGTTTCGTGCCGGCGATGGTGGTATCGCTCACGGCTCGGTGCCGCACCTCCATGCGAAGTGTCTCACCGTCTTCAAACTGGTACCGAAGCGTCCATGGGCCTTCCGCAGTTACCTCTGCAGGTGCAGGCTCTTTCTTTGCCTGTTGATCTGCTGCCATCGTCAGCGGCTGTCGGCAGAGCAAAGCCAGTAAAAGGCATGCCCAGGCGTATATCCGCGTGGCGTGGTGACGGCCGTTGTTGTCGTCGGATCCTCCGACCATGACAGCCCCCTCTCTTCCCTGATATGAGGTCGTCGTTCACCAAGCCGCAGCTCAGCGGCGGGCATCATGAAGCCCACCACCCCAGTGAAGCTTCTCCCGCAACGTTGAATAGTACCCGTGGTGGCGTGTTTCAACGAGTGTGAAATGTGGTTCCGCCTGGTGCACACGGATGGTGTCACCAGGGAGAAGGCCAGCCACGACGCGTCCATCGACCACGCAGGCAGATCCGTCGTTGGGAGCGGGAACAACAAGGTCGTAGCGGCGGGCCGCTGCGTCAATCACCGGACGGTTGGTCAGCGTGTGCGGATTGAGCGGCGTGAACAGCACAACGTCGAGGTCTTTTCGCAAGATTGGGCCGCCGGCCGACAGGCTGTGGGCGGTCGATCCAACCGGCGTGCTCACAATTAGGCCGTCGCCGCGATACGTGGTCGCCAACTGGTCGTCCACATGCAGCATGATCTCAATCATCGAAAAAGGCGGACCAGCGAGCACTGAGACCTCATTGACTGCCAGGCCTTGGGCAGAGGGCTTTCCGTTACGGAGAATTGAAAACTCCAAAAGGAGGTGATCCACGAGGCGGAAATGGCCGGCGGCAATCTCGTCGAGGGTGGTCTGAACCTCGTCTGGCTGATAGTCCGCCAGGAAGCCGAGCCTGCCGAGGTTGATTCCCAACACCGGGACCTGCCTGTGCCCCATCCAAGACGCAGTCCGCAGGATGGAGCCATCACCTCCAAGAACGATCACGAGGTCGACCGGCCCAAGCGAGTCAAACGCATGGCTGAATAGCCCAGGCTCGCCTACGCGGCCTGTCGCAAACTCAACCGTTACGTCATGCCCACCCGTCTCGAGGGCTGCCTGAATCCGAGCGGCTTCTCTGGCGACCTTCTCCACACCTGAAGAGCCGACAATCACCACACGCAGGCCTGCTGGTGGGGCTGTCTCCGACCGCAGGCGTGAGTACGTAAGGCTCATCCGAGTGAAGCAGCCGAGGCAGCAGATCCAACTTGGGACGGAGGAGCGGTGGACTTCGACGAGCTTTCCGCGAGTCGACGACAGGCCGCAGCGATACCTGCGGCGTCAATGCCAAGATCGGCAAACAGTTCGCCACGGTCGCCATGTTCCACAAAGCGATCGGGGAGACCCAGCCGCAGCACAGGCCCCACGTCACCAAGGCTTCCCGCAGCGCGGGCGTCGTTGATCGCCTCAACCACGGCAGAGCCGAAGCCTGTGGGGAGGGCGTTCTCCTCAAGTGTGATCGTCCATGGTGCAGACTCGATAGCGGGCAGAATCAGCTCAGTATCGAGTGGCTTGATAAACCGGGCGTTCAGAACAGCCACCTCAAGACCCTCACCGCGGAGCGTCTCAGCAGCCTTGATCGCCTCACCGAGCATCGTTCCGCAGGCGATCAGCAGGCCATCGCTGCCCTCGCAGACCTGCTCTGCCTTGCCTAGCTGCATCGGCTGCCGTGGAAAGTCGTGTCGCACGCGAGCAGCCTTCGGGTAGCGGATGGCGGTTGGGCCGTCATGTGTGAGGGACCAGGCGACCATCGCTTCCAGGTCATGTTCATCACCAGGAGCCATCACCGCCATGTTGGGGAACAGCCGCATGTAGCCAAGGTCAAAGGAACCGTGGTGGGTCGGACCATCGGGGCCGGTCAGGCCAGCACGGTCGAGCATGAACAGCACGGGAAGGTTCTGCAGGGCGACTTCTTGGAAGATCTGGTCGTACGACCGCTGCAGAAATGTGCTGTAGATATCGACAATCGGCCGACAGCCTGCCTTGGCCTGGCCTGCCGCAAAAGCGACGGCGTGGGATTCGCAGATGCCGACGTCGAAGAACTGGTCTGGAAACTCCTCACGGACCTTTTCCAGCTTGTTGCCCTGACACATCGCAGCGGTGATCACGCTGACACGACTGTCAGCCCGCATCGCATTGCCGATCGCTCGACTGGCAACATCGGTGTACGCCTCAGTCGAGGATTTCTTGATGGAGACAACAAAGTCGTCGTCACACTCAAAAGGGGCTGGCGTGTGGAAAAAGACCGGGTCGGCCTCTGCCGGTTTAAAGCCACGACCCTTCTCGGTGAAGACATGCAGCAGCACGGGGCCATCAGCATCCTTGACCATCTCGAGGTAGCGAATCAGCTGCGGCAGCGAGTGACCGTCGACCGGACCGAAATACCGCACGCCAAGCGCCTCAAACAGGGCGCCGCCATGGATCGATGTTTTGATCGAGTCTTTGACATTGGTGAGCACCCGCTCCACCGACTCTCCCACCATCGGCACGCCCTTGATCAGGTCGCCCATCTCCTGCTTCACGCTGCGGTACCAGGAGTTGGTGCGGACGGTGTCGAGATACGCGGCGAGTCCACCGACGCGTGGGCAGATCGACATCTTGTTGTCGTTGAGGATCACCAGCAGCTTTCGCTTCAGAAAGCCTGCGTTGTTCAACGCCTCAAACACGATGCCGGAGGGGAGTGCGCCGTCACCAATGACGGCAACGCTATGACGCTCCGGCTCGCCGAGCATGCTGTCGCCCATTGCAAGTCCGAGCGCGGTCGACACGCTGCAGCCGGCATGGCCGGTCATAAACAGGTCGTATGGGCTCTCGTTGGGGTTCGGGTAGCCCATCAGGCCACCCTTGGTGCGGATGGACGGAAACTCCGCATATCGCCCGGTGATCAGCTTGTGTGGGTAGATCTGGTGCCCGGTGTCCCAGATCAGCCTGTCGCTGCTGAAGTCAAAGACTCGATGCAAAGCCAGGCAGAGTTCGACCACCCCAAGGTTGGAGGCGAAGTGGGCGGTTCGCGATGCGACGACATCGCACAGGGCCTGCCGGACTTCCGAGGCGAGGTGTTCCAGCTGTTCGTTCGACATCTCGGCCAGCTGCCGAGGGCTCGTGAGGCGGGAAAGAATCTCTTCCATGATCTGAAGGCTGCCGGAGAGGCAGCATTGGCTCTGAGGGTCGGTGGGTGGACGAACGAAAGACGAGCAGCCGCTCTTTCAGTGTAGGAGGCCGGGGGTCGATGGTCCGGCAGGAATACGAGAACTAGGAGTGGGAGCGTGTCAGTGGGCTCAGTGATTGCGGTGGATGATCCAGTGCGCGAGTGCGGCAAGTGGGGCACCTCGGGAGCCGAATACTTCGCAGGCAGCGGCAGCTTCAGCCGCTAACGCGTGGCCACGGGCACGGCTTGCCTCAAGACCCACCAGCGATGGGAATGTCAGCTTGCCACGATCGGCATCTTTGCCGACCCGTTTGCCGACCGCTTCTTCCGTCCCTTCGGCGTCGAGGAGGTCGTCAGCGATTTGGAAGGCGAGCCCAAAGGCTTCGCCATATCGCTGCAGGGCCCGTGTCTGCTCGGGAGACGCACCGGCTGTCAGACCACCGAGCCGGAGGCATGCGAGAAACAGAGCGCCTGTCTTGCAGCGGTGAATGCCTTCGAGCCTGGCAAGGTGTGCGGTGGCGGAGTCGGCCTCTGTGGAACGGTCTTCGGCGGCCTGTTCCGCGGCAAGGTCTTCCGCCTGGCCGCCGACAAGAGCCTCTGCCCCTGCTGCTGCCGCCAGAATCCCACAGGCATGTCCTGCCTGGTCCGCTGGGAGGAGACGGACGAGCGTCTCGAAAGCGAGAGGCTGCAGGGCGTCTCCGCAGAGAATCGCGGTGGCCTCATCAAACGCGCGGTGGCAGGTTGGGCGGCCCCGTCGCAGGTCGTCGTCGTCCATTGCCGGCAGGTCGTCATGTACCAGGGAATACGCGTGGATCATTTCCACGGCCATCGCGCCGGCGGCAGCCTGCTGGCGGCTTCCTCCGCAGGCCTCGGCAGCCCAGATGGCCAAGGCTGGCCTCAGGCGTTTGCCTGGAGCGAGAAGTGCGTAGCGGATGGACTCGCGAAGCCGTTCCGGGGCTCCCGCGAGCCTGTCGACAGCCTCTTCGAGCAACGGATCGATGAATGCCCGGACTTCTGCAATCGCGGCTTGAACGTCAAGCGGCGGCTGCGATGCGGCTGCGGTAGCAGACAGATCTGATTCGGATGACTTCTCCAGCATACGACCTCGCACCTCGCGTTCTCCGGCTCAAACGTTCTTCGTCGCCACGTTCTTCGTTGTTACTGTGACTCGCTGTTGCGAACAGAAACAGCTCCCACGACTTCGAAGGCGTAGCCAACACTTCGGCTGTTCTGTCTCGATCTCTGTTAGAACGCTTTTTTCAATCTCAGCCGGACGGAAGCTCAGGCCGTTGCGAAACACTTTCGCCCGCAGCTGTCTACGGGCTTCATGAAACCGGTAAAAGGCCTCACCGGAAACCTCACCCGATTGGAGGGGGGGCGGCCGAAAGTCTCACAATTTCAAAGTTTAGACCGGGCCAGAGAGGGCGTCTATCCCGTCAGGGGCGTCTGCCTCGGCTGATTCTTGACTCTAGAAGCGGCCTTGGCGACGCTCAACGCTCACGCCCCCGCGTTTTTCTTACCGTCCTCCCGCTGCGAACAATCTATGAGCCAGACATCCGAGCACACCCAGCCCGCCGCCGCTTCCGCTGAGCCAGCGCCCCGGTCGGCGTTGCTGGTGGTCTTCTTAACGGTGTTTATCGACCTGCTCGGTTTCGGGATCGTGCTGCCTGTGATGCCGCGTCAGGCCGAGCCGCTGCTGCAGGAGTTGGGGCTGCCCCCATGGGCTGTGGGCACGATGATCGGCGTGCTGTTCTCGGTGTTTTCGTTGATGCAGTTTGTGTTTAGCCCGTTTTGGGGACGGGTCTCTGACATGATCGGGCGACGGCCAATCCTGTTGCTGAGCCTCTCTGGCTCGGTCGTGTTCTACGCCCTGTATGGCTACGCGGTGACCTTCTCATCACCAAAGCTGGCGATCGGTCTGATGCTTGCCTCGAGAATCGGTGCCGGGATCGCTGGTGCGAGCGTGGGCACCGCGGCTGCGGTGATTGCAGACTGCACGACTCCCGAGAAGCGAGCCCGGGGGATGGCCTTAATCGGCATTGCCTTTGGAGCCGGTTTCACCCTCGGGCCGTTGATCGCCTACTTCGGCTTGGCGGCGTTTGATCAACAGCCTTGGGGAGTCGGAGCCTTAGCCTCATTGCTGTCGTTTATCGCTCTGTGTCTGGCGGCGACCGTGTTTCGTGAGACCAAGCGGCCCGGCGGCGGCAAGAGTAAAGGCTTCTTTGGGCCCAGCCGGATGCTGAGTGTGCTGCGGATGCCTCAGGTGGGGCTGCTCGTCCTGACCTACTTCCTGTCGATCTTTGCCTTTGCGAACTTCGAGGCGACGCTCGCCCGGCTCACAGAGCAGGCTTTTGGCATGACCGACGACGCCAACTTTCTTGTGTTTGCCTTCATCGGGGCAGTGTTGATGGTCGCGGGTGGGAGTTACCGCCCGCTCGCCTCACGGTTCCCCGAGACCAGGCTGCTGCTGGCCGGGGTGACGATGATGACACTCGGGCTGGCTGGCATCGGTGCTGTTGCCTGGGCTGCCACCCGCAGCGAGGCAATGTCAGTCGGCCTCTCGCTGCCGAACTGGCTCTACGTTGCTGCTGCGATCTCGGTTTTCGGCTTCGCCTTCGTCAATCCGTCGGTGTCGGCGTTGATCTCGAAGCATGCAGATCCTGCCCGGCAGGGAGAGGTGCTGGGAGTCAATCAGTCGTTCGCTTCGCTGGGCCGCATCTTAGGTCCCTTTGTCGGTTCGGTGCTCTTCTCGGTGCACGCGTCCCGGACGCTGCCGTTTGCGACCGCGGTCGGCGTTCTGTTCGTGGTGGCCGTGCTGGCTTCACGGCTGAAGAACGACTGAGACGGCTGTTCGACGGGCCTCTGGGTAAGCCGAGTCTTTGGGCAAGCAAGGACGAGGCCGCGGTCACCGGTTTGAGAGATCCGCCGCAAAGAGCCGCTGCTCGCTGCGGAAGAGGACTCGGCCATCCGCGACTGCCGGCGTGGCTCGGCTCGGCTCTCCCAGCTGACGGCGACCGAGCACTTCAAACGCGTCGGAGTCAGCGATCACCACAACTTCCCCTTCGGCGGAGACGTTGACCACCGTATCACCGAGGGCGATGGGCGAACTCGAGTAGTTGCCTCCCACACGACCGCGCCAGTGGGTTTCGCCGCTGACTGGATTGACGCAGGTGACCACGCCGCGGTCGCCCCAGAGGTAGAGCCGTTCAGAGGTGGCAAGGGGTGTTGGCACATAGGGAGCCACGCCCCGCTCGAGTTCGTAGGCCACTGCGGGCTCTCCGTCAGCGAGGTCGGCGGGGCGGACGGCAACGAGCAGATTGTTGCCGCCTCCCTCCCCGCAGGTGGCGACGAGCAGGTCGCCGACGGTGATCGGAGAGGACACCGTGCGTCGAGGAAAGCAGGAACGTTCCCAGAGGATGCTGCCGTCGCGGGGATCAATGGCGGTCAGTCCATGGGCCATGCTGGAGAGGATGACCGTGGGCGTATCATGTTCAAGTACCAGCGGGGTGGCGTATGAGGTGCGGGCCGTCTGGCGAGGAATCCGCCAGAGCTGTCGGCCGGTGTGGATATCGAGGCCCACCACGGAGCTTGGGCCATCCTGATCCATGGGAACAATCAGCACCTCGTTCCAGACTGCCGGCGAGGCGGCGTAGCCATGCTCCGCCACGTAAGGGCCGGGAGAAATCTGCCAGAGCCGCTGGCCGTTGTGATCGAGGGCTTCGACCCAGAGCCGTTCGCCAGACGCCCAACTCCAGTAGACCGCAGCTGCGTCGACCAACGGAGAACTGGAAGCAAGGCTGTTCTGCACGTGGTGATGGTCTTGGGTCGCCTCGCGGTCCACTTGCCAGAGGAGGCGGCCGTCGCTGAGGGCGTGGCAGCTGAGGATCCGGGCGGCGGTCTCTGGATTGGCCGAGGTCACGTAGATTCGTCCTTCATGCACTACCGGCGAGCCATGGCCGCTGCCTGGTAGGTCGATCGCCCAGGCCCAGCCGGCAGTTTCCAGGTCGCCTGCCAGCGGCAGTTCACCACCCAGGCCAGCTCCTGAGCCCCCCCGTATCCGTGGCCAGTTGCGTGGTGCGAGCGGACTGCGTTCACCAGTCAGTTTCAGACGGGTGCGAAGCCGCGGAGCAGACTGCTGGGCAAGCAATCTGACAGCAGGGGGCTCATCAGCAGGACGGCCCTGCAGCGGGTCGTTACCACGGACCGACGAGTGAGACATGGCTGCGAGACAGAGGCTTGCGAGGAGCAATGCCCTCGCGAGGGAGGCGAGATCGGTCAGGCCGCGGCGGCTTTCGAGGGGGCGAAAGTCGTGATGCGGAGATGCCAGAGTTCGTCGGTCCATAGCGTTGGTAAACCGAGGTGTGGAGCCACTCTCACGAGAGACGGCAATGAGAAATCAGTGATGCGTGACTGATCACACGCTGACGAGTACGCCGCCAGTTAATCAATGCCGCCAAAGCCGTCGCCTGGCGGGCTGAGTTCAATCGTGCTCATGCCGGCGATGTCTTGCTCGGAGGCATGCTTGGTGGACTGCAGCAGCGGCGATCTGGCCGTGCAGGGCAGTTGGTCTGCGTCGCGAGCACTACCGGTGTGTCCGTCCCAAGCTGCTGTCGCCAGTGTGGCCAGCCCAACCAAGAGGTCAAAGTCGGAGTCCCGCAGCCGGCCTGTCGGAGCCATGGCCACAACAGCTGCATGTGGCACGCCGCTGTCGAGGAGGGGGATGCAGGCGATTTCAGAGTGCACGCCAGCTGCAGGATTGGGCTGCAGCCACACCGCGTGTCCCTCGCGGGAGACCAGCTGATCGATCGTGCTGCGGATCGCCGGGGCGACCAAGGCCGAGGCGAGTTGTCCGCCAGGAGGAACGACGCAGACCGGCTCAAGGCCGCTCTCTGGCGTAATGCGAAACCAGCCCACACCTGAAGCTGCGGTGTGCTCGATCACAAGTTCGAGCATGCTGCAGATCACTTCCTGGGATGAACGTGCGGCCAGCAAACGCAGGCTCGCCTGGTAGAGCAACGCACCGCGACGCCCGTCCTCCGAGGCGACTGCTTGCGACCGACGCATCGCTTCGCCCTGCAGCTGGCCGACGGGGCCAGAGCGGATCACTGTACGGCTTGACGTTTCAGTGGCCGCGGGCTCCTTGCTGAGCAGTTCAAAAACCAGTTCCGTCATCCCGATCCGCACCACACCGCCGTGGCTCAGCATTTCGCGCTGCACGCTGTGGCCGTCGAGCCAGGTGCCGTTGCGGCTCTCGAGGTCCTCAAGCACCCAGTTCCCTTCTTGCTGACGCACCACCGCGTGCCGGCGGCTGGCCAGTCGGTCCGCCAGCGAGATGTCGATCTCTTCGGAGCGACCAAGGACGTTCTCGCGGGAAGGGTCGAGCACAAACGTTGGGCCTGGCTTGCCCGCGATCCGCATTACCAATGCTGCGCGGCTGGTTTCTTCGCGCGACGCAGCCGTCTCGTCAGCAGGTGATGACGCAGTCGACACGATGGCAAACTCGTGGGGGGTGTCACGAATGGGGTGGGAAGAACTGACGTGACAGGCGGGAGCAACGGGGAAAACGCGAAAATAGACCCGAGAAGTATACGAAAAGCCGCTCTGTTTCGGGAATCATTTTTGGGGCTGCGGCGGCATGCCCCTCAGTTGGAGGGTGGGCTGTGAGGCGTCGTTGGCGCCTAAAGTGTTACGT
>Ga0181606_10001355_pt1 | contig 21555 bp, 10 predicted proteins | sample 041ome_10_FD_132994 | JGI IMG/M metagenome (GOLD analysis project Ga0181606, IMG submission 132994) | Coastal salt marsh microbial communities from the Groves Creek Marsh, Skidaway Island, Georgia - 041412US metaG (megahit assembly) | ecosystem: Environmental > Aquatic > Marine > Intertidal... | reverse complement strand
TCGCGAAAGGGTGCCATCTGCTCAGGCGGTTGCGGCTCGTCAGGACGAGGCCCTGCTTGCGCGGTTACGAGAAACGCTTGCGGCAGGCCCGTTTCCCGCCAGAGCACAACTGGTGGAAAAGCTCGTCGCAGAGGGACTGTCGCCGGCCGATGTGGCCGCAGCGATCCTGCAGCACTTTGCGCCCGCGGCACCGCACGAGGAAGAGGACATCTTCGTCGGTCGTCCCCGTGGCCACGGTCGTCCTCCGCAGCAACGTGGCCGTCCCTACGCAGGCCATCGATCGGGGCATCGAGCCGGGAAGCCTGCCGGCGGCTTTGCCGGCGGGCCACGAAAAGGCGGTCGGCCTGCTGGCAAGAAGCCACACAAAAAGTTCCGTGACGCGCGATAGCCGCGAGCGAGAGCGGCTGGCACGGGCGGTGTCTGCCTGAAGGCCCGCCTCAGCCGCGGAGAATCTCGTGGATCACGCGTCCGGCAACGTCGGTCAGGCGGAAGTCGCGGCCGGCGTGGCGGTAGGTGAGCCGTTCGTGATCGAGTCCGAGCAGGTGGAGGACCGTCGCATGCAGGTCGTGCATGTGGGTGCGGCCTTCGACCGCGCGATGCCCAAACTCGTCGGTGGCGCCGTGCGAGAAGCCGGCCTTCACGCCACCGCCGGCCAGCCAGACCGTAAAGCCGTCGGGATCGTGGTCGCGGCCAGTGCCGTTGTCTTGAGCGTAGGGGTTGCGGCCAAACTCGCCGCCCCACCAGACGAGCGTGTCTTCCAGAAGGCCTCGCCGCTTGAGGTCGGTGAGCAAGCCGGCAATAGGGCGGTCGACGGCCCGTGCATGCTCCGCATGCTTGGGCATGTTGGTGTGCTGATCCCAGGCAGGATTGTTGGAGTTGTCGGTGTAGTTGACCTGAATGTAGCGGACGCCAGCTTCGGCGAGCCGGCGAGCCATCAGGCACTCGCGGCCGTAGCTGTCGGTCGCTTTCTCGCCGATCCCGTAGAGGGCGAGTGTCTCGGGTGACTCCGTCGACAGGTCGAGCACCTCTGGGGCGACCTGCTGCATCCTCCAGGCGAGTTCGTACGACTCGATCACAGCCTCGAGATTGGAGTCGGGCGTGGCACGGGTTGCAGCCTGCTGGCGATTGAGCTGCTGCAGCAGCTCAAACTGCTGCCGCTGCTCGGCGAGCGAACGCTGCGGGTTGCTGAGAAAGCCGATGGTGGCATCAGCGGCTGGAATGCCCGCCCGGCCGATGGCGGTGCCCTGGTGGACGGCCGGCAGAAAGGCACTGCCGTAGTTCCGCGGGCCGCCGTTCCCGCTCGACGGCAGTAACGAGACGAAGCCGGGCAGATTCTCGTTCTCGGAGCCCAGCCCGTAGCTCACCCACGAGCCCATCGAGGGGCGGACCTGTGCCGTCGTGCCGGTGTGCAGAAAGATCGTTGCCGGTCCGTGGGCCACACCTTCGGTGTGCATGCCGTGCAGGAAGCAGAGGTCATCGACGTGGCCGGCCATCTCGGGAAACAGTTCGGACGCCTGCTTGCCGCTCTCACCACGCGGTCGGAAAGGCCAGAGAGACTTCATCACCCGTGCTGGCTTGCCCTTGTCACCACGGGCGAGGGTGCGGGCGTCGGCAAAATCGAGCGGCTCACCGTCACGCTTCTCGAGCAGGGGCTTGTAGTCGAAGCTGTCGACCTGGCTCACGCCGCCGGCCATGAACAGAAAGATCACCCGCTTTGCCCGCGGGAGATGGTGTGGCAGCGGCAGTGCGTTCGCTGACGCCGTCCGGCCGGCGAGAGCCGAGAATGCAAGTGACCCAAAGCCACAGGCAGCGGAGGCCAAGGCCCCACGACGGCTCAGCGACAACGGCATGGTGGCAGCTGTGTGAATGGCCATGGGGGTTACTCCAGCGTGCGAAAGTCGATGCAGCCAAAGAGCGACTGATACACCGTCGTCCAGGCGAGCAGGGGATCTTCAGTGTTCGTGCTCACTGCTGCCTGAACCACCTCGCGTTCTGCAGCGGTGGGTCGGCGGCTGAGTGTCTGCCGAAAGGCATGGTCGATCTGGGCGGCGACATCATTGGGTGTGTGCTCGAGCAGCCCCTCAGCAGCCGCGGCCGCCTGCTCCATCACGAAGGGACTGTTGAGCAGGTAGAGGGCCTGCGGTGCGACGGTGCTCACAGGCCGGCGGCCAACCACGGCATTGGGGTTAGCCGCATCGAAGACTTCAAACAGCTCGAGACGACGGTTTCGAAAGGCGGGTGTGTAGATGCTCCGCCGCGTGTCGGTGAAGACGAAGGTGTATTCCGAGGGAGTGTCGCTGCCGGCCTTCGCCAGCACGTTCTCGTCGGTGATCCCTGGCCCGCCCATGCGAGGCTCCAGCGTGCCAGCGATCGAGAGGATGGCATCCCGAAGGCTTTCGGCATCAAGGCGACGGCGGGAGAGACCGGAGAGCAACGCGTTGTCAGGATCCTCGGGGCTCGGTCCTGCGGAGCGACAGGCCTGCCGATAGGTGTGCGAGAGCACGATGGCCCGCACGAGGTTCTTCGTTGACCAGCCTCCATTGGTAAATCGGCGGGCGAGGTGATCCAGCAAGGCCGGGTGTGAGGGAGGGCTGCCGGTGGTGCCGAAGTTGTCGGGCGTCGCCACGAGGCCTCGACCGAAGAACTGCTGCCAGAGGCGATTCACAAACACACGCGAGGTGAGGGGGTGATCAGCACTCACAAGCCAGGCGGCCAGCTGCTGTCGACCGCTGGCGTCTGCTGGCATCGCTGGTGGGGTGCTCAGGGAGGCAACCTGGAGGATACCCCGCGGCACCTGCGGGCCTTTGTTGTGCACATCACCGCGGATACAGATCTCACAATCGATGATGGTGTCTGCCTCGTCGGCGGCCATCACCTGCGGGATCACCGGCCGTTCTGCTGCCAGGGCCTTCTTCTCAGCCTCGAGCGCCTTCACCTCTGCTTTGAGCTCATCGACAGCAGGATCTGGCACAGCGTCTGCAACAGGGGCGGTCACGTCAGGGGCATCGGTGATCGGTAGAAACTGCACCGCATCGACAATCACATGCCCATCAGTGTCGGCGTTGGAGACCATCACGAACCACTGGCCTGAGGTGTCGAAGGAGAACTCTCCCAACGACACAAAGTGTTCGTCGATCGGTGGCGGCTTTCGCATGTCGACGGTGTGGCTGGAGTCACCATCGAGCGAGAGGATTGCAACCGGCACGTTCGACGCTCGGTTGCTCCCCGTCGTGTAGGCGAGGCGAACCTCATACCGCCCCGCCTCGCTCAGCTTGGGCTGGAAGGTGAGCGTGCGGTCGCCCTTGCCGCTGTCGGCGTCATGCAGGTAGCCCTTGCTGATGTAGGGTTTGGTGAATACCGATTCGGTCCATTCGCCGACACGGACAGCCTCGCGGTCATCCACGACAAGGCCGGGAAACGCATCTGTTGGCCGCGACGTGACAGCCCCCGGATCCGGGGCGAGTTGGGAGAGGCGTTTTTTGGCTGCCTTGAGCCGTTCGTCAAGTTTGGCTGCAGCAGCGTTGTGCGTGGCCACAGCCTCGGCGAGATCGGGCGGCATCGGCAGTTCACGCTCCGTCCAGGAAGAGACGTTGCTGTGAACGAGGGTCTTGGTGCTGCGAAGAATGCCCGCAAGGGCGTAATAGTCGTTCGTTGGAATCGGATCGAACTTGTGGTCGTGGCAACGAGCGCAGCCCAGGGTCATGCCCAAGAGGCCACGGCCGAGCGTGTCGAGCTGCTCGTCGACGACATCCATCTCAAGATGTCGCTTGTCCTGTTCCTCGTAGTTGATGGCACCAAGCAGCAGATAGCCTGTGGCGGTCAGCAGGCGAGCCTCGTCGTCTGCCGTCTCTGGTGTGAGCAGGTCGCCGGCTAGCTGCTCCGTGAGGAAGCGGTCAAACGGCATGTCGGCATTGAAGGCATTGATCACGTAGTCGCGATACCGCCAGGCCTCTTTGAAGACCATCGACCTGCCACCGCCGCTCGACTCAGCGAAGCGGGCAATGTCGAGCCAGTGACGAGCCATCCGCTCGCCGAAGTGAGGCGATGCGAGCAGCCTTTCCACAACAGACGCCTCAGCCTCGCTCGACTGGTCGGCAAGAAAGGCATCCAGTTCCGCTGGTGTCGGTGGCAGCCCAGTCATGTCAAACGTGACACGCCGCAGCCAGGTCAGCCGCTGGGCATCAGCCGCAGGCTGTTCGCCGGCGGCCTCGAGAGCCGCCAAGACGAAGGCGTCGATCTCGTTATGAGGCCAGTCAGTCCGCTGCACCGCCGGAGGCACGGGATCACGGATCGGCTGAAAGGACCAGTGTTGTCGTCCTGCCTCGATATCGATCGTGGTGGCTGAGGGGAGCGGGGTGTCGTCCTGTCGCGGATCGGTGGCACCTGCTCGGATCCAGGCTGCGAAATCTTCAGCGATCGCATCGGGAAGACGGCCGGAAGGTGGCATCTCGAAACCATCATGCCGCAGTGCTGCGAGGAGCAGACTCTGCTCCGGCTTCCCGGGGGTGACTGCAGGGCCTGAGTCGCCGCCACGCAGCAGTGCCGGTCCAGAATCAACGCGGAGCCCACCGTTGATTTCCTCAGCTGCAGAGTGGCATTCCTGGCAGTGCTCGACGAGCACAGGACGGATGCGTGACTCGAAGAAGTCGCGTGAGGCGGGGTTGTCACGGTCAGCAGCCACACACGATCGCGAGTGATCGCAGACGACGAGCCCCACCACCATCGCCCAAGCCAGGCTGAAAGTCCGTGTTGGCCCCCGTCTGTTCATCAGTTCCCCTTCGAGACAACTCTACCTGAAGGCCTGGGGCGGGCTCAAAGCCGTCCTAGCGGGATGGGGGCCAGACCTCGGGCTACAAAAACTCCGGCATCACCCAATTGTCGACAGTTTCTGAATCCTCAGGGTACCATAGAACTCCCAGAAATCGGTGGCTGGCGGCAGTCTTGCAGGCCGCCGTTTGGAAACCAGCACAGGAGAACGCGCCCTTCAATGCTCCCTCTCTCGTCTGCACAGAGCATGTCCTCAGCCAAAGCCAACGCTTCCACTACGTCGAAGGGGACCGTTCGCACTTCGAGCCGTCGAAAGACCCTGGCGTTTGTGATCACCGAACACCTGCGGAAGGAAATTGTCACGGGCTTACGAGACCCCGGCTCCAAGATCAGCGAGCCGACGATTGCTGCGGCGCATTCAGTTAGCCGAGCACCAGTTCGCGAAGCGCTGAGGCAGTTGGAGCGGGAAGGGCTTGTGGTGTTTGACGCGGTAGGGCGGAGCCGGGTGGTTCAGCTGACGGAGCATGATGTGGAAGATATCTGCACCATTCGCACGTCTCTCGAAGCCGCTGCCGCTGAGCATGCCGCTGTCCGCTTTGACAAGCCGCTCGAACAGAAGCTTCGCAACAACATCGCTGGGACCGAGGACGCCACCACCCTGGATGAAGTGAGCCAGCTCGATATCGCCTTTCACGCCGCGATCATGGAGGCTTCCGGGCGACGACGACTGGTGGCCGCCTGGCGGGAGATTGCACCACAACTCCGGCTCTGGCTGGCCACGCTCCAGCGAAAGCGTGAAGCGATTTCGGCAGATGTCGCAGCAGCCACCGCCGACGCCCATATGAAGCTGCTGACCGTTTTGGCGAGTGGAGACGGGACCGCAGCCCGCGAGGCGGCCGCCGAGCATGTTTCGTCATGGTTTGCCGATGCTGGAGGCGTGGCGTGAACACCTCGCGGCGATTCACGGCATCGTTCTTCGCTGCCAGGGGCATGGCGTGGCGAACTTTGTCCACGCGATCGTTCCTGGGCCTCATCGCATTTGCCGTCACGGTCCTTGGGCAGGTCGCCCTCGCTGCAGATCCTGCTGCGGAAGCTGCTGCAGAGGTCTTCTTTGAGCATGATGTGCGACCCTTGCTCGTGCAGCACTGCTATCCGTGTCATGCCGGCGAGAAGGCTGGCGGCGGACTGTCGCTGGAGAGCAAGGCTGGGTGGGTTGCAGGTGGCGACAGCGGGCCAGCGATTGTGCCTGGCGACGCGGATGGCTCACTGCTGATTCAGGCAGTGCGGGGTGACGATCCCGAATGGCGGATGCCACCTGCCGACGAGGGCCCACCCCTTTCGGCTGACCAGGTGGCAGTGCTCGAGCGATGGGTGGAGACTGGCGGCTTCGATCCGCGGCTGGAGGCCGCTGCGATTGGAGGCATGACGGCGGCCGAGGCGAGCAGCTGGTGGGCTTTTGCTCCTCTGGCGGCCGGTGACACAACCGGAGGTGCCGAGCGAATCGATGCCATGCTCGCGGTTGAGATGGCCAAGGCAGACCTTTCTCCGACAGCCGCCACGGATGACAGAACGTTCATTCGACGAGCCACGTATGACCTGACCGGGCTGCCACCGACAGTGGAAGATGTCGAAGCATTTGTTGCTGATGAACGCCACGACAAGGTTTCACGGCTGGTCGATCACCTGTTGGCATCGCCGGAGTATGGCGTGCGGTATGGCAGGCATTGGCTCGATGTTGTGCGTTATGCCGATACCGCCGGGGAAAACACGGACCGCCCCTTGCCGCATGCCTGGAGATATCGCAACTGGGTGTTCGATGCCTTCAATACAGACATGCCGTACGGCGAGTTTGTACGGCTCCAGCTTGCAGGTGACATGGTACGTGAAGACGAGGATCGCCAACGCCTCAACGAAGGCATTGTGGCCACGGGATACCTGGCGATTGCTCGGCGGTTTGGGCATGACATCCAGAAGGACAGACATCTCACCTACGAGGACGTGATCGACAACCTCGGGAAAACCTTCTTGGGGCTGACAACTGGCTGCGCCCGCTGCCACGATCACAAGTACGATCCGATCTCGAGCCACGACTACTACGCGCTCTGCGGGATGCTTGAGAGCACACGCTTTTCCTTTCCAGGTTGTGAGCCGCAGGGGCAGCCGCGCGACCTCGTACCGCTGGTTTCCACCGAAGCGATCGCCAACCTGCGTCGTCCGTGGGAAGAGCAGAAGAGGCTCTACGACGAGGCTCTTAGTCAGCGAGCCGAGGCCGTCTCGCGTGCATCGCTGAAGGCAGCCGGCGGGGAGGCAGGCGTCGAACTCGCGTCTGCATTGATCGCCGAAGGTGGTGAAGCATCGCTTGTAGGGGCGGATCGGGAAGATCTTGCCATCTCTCTTCACAAAGGTGACGTCCTGCGGCTGACGGTGCTTCCCAATGGCAACCACGGAGCAGACACGACACAGGTGTCGTGGACGATCGAACAGACGGGGGGGAGCCTCAACAGCATCGCTCACGAGAGAACACGGTGGAGTGTTGACGAGCTGATCGATGGCTTCGACCAAGGGGCGTTTCGGGAGCAGGGGCAGGCGGGCTGGTGTCTGCTTGAGGAACTGGCAGAGGGGCCAGCCTTTCTTGGTCGCTTCGAGCCGGCGGCTGGCGGCTTTTCGCCAGTGCAGGCCTGGAGTGATGGTGACACGCCAAGCGTCTGTGTGAATCCTTCGGCAGAGCCGGTGACGGCATGGACCACGCTTCCGCCACGAAGTTTCTTCGTGCACCCTGGGCCAGAGCATCCGGTGGTGGTTGCCTGGATCTGCCCATGCGACGGGTCCTACCGCGTGCATGGGCGGGTCGCTGACGCTCATCCGGCAGATAGCCTCGACGGGGTGTCGTTTCGCTTGGAGCACTGGGCCGTGCCGGCGTATGGGGAGGCTCTGGCGGCCGCGGGACGTGTGGTGTCGTCACCACTGCCTGCAGAGCCCGGCCCGGAGCCGACGCTTCCGGTGGCCTACGCAGTGGCCGAGGCTGAGCCGACAGATGTGCCCTTGCAGCAGCGAGGTGATCCGGAGCAGCTTGGCGACATCGTGCCCCGACGTTGGCTGGAGGTGTTTGGGGGGCAGCCTGTTCCAGTCGGGGCAGGCAGTGGACGTGCCGAGCTTGCCGAATGGATTCTGGCTGAGCCGTTGGCCGCGCGGGTGATCGTTAACCGTGTCTGGCAGTGGCATTTCGGTCGGGGACTTGTGGCCACCGCAAACGACTTTGGTTCCCGCGGCGAGCCGCCGAGCCATCCTGAACTGCTTGACTGGCTGGCTGCCCGCTTTCTGGCGGAGGGTGGACGGCTGAAGCCATTGCACCGTCTGATCATGCAGACCGAGGCCTACCGGCGGAGCAGCCAGGCTTCTCCAGCGATGGTGGCGAGCGATCCCAGCAATCGGCTCGTCGCACGGTTTGAGCGACGGCGTCTTTCTGCCGAGGAGATTCGAGACAGCCTGTTGATGGTGGCCGGGAACCTCGACACGTCTGTGGGTGAAGGCCATCCGTTTCCGCCTGAGGCCACCTGGACGTTCACGCAGCACGGTCCCTTTGAAGCTGTCTACCCGACCAATCGCCGCAGTGCGTACGTGATGCGGCCGCGTCAGCGGCAGCACCCGTTTTTCGCACTCTTTGACGGGGCTGACCCGAACGCGAGTACGCCGCGTCGGGAGACGACCACTGTTCCCACGCAGGCGCTCTACTTCCTGAATGATCCCTTCTTCCACACACAGACAGAGGCGTTCGCCCAGCGGGTGTTGGCCCACGGTCCTGAGGGAGCTGCCGATGTCGAATCGCGTGTGCACGACGCTTTCACTCGGGCGTTGCAGCGGACCGCTAGCCCCGAAGAACTCGCCGTGCTCTGCGATCTGATCCAGGAGGCACCAGACGATCCAGCAGCATGGGCGGGCCTCGCTCGTGTGGTGCTGGCATCGAGTGAGTTTCTCCACGTCGACTAATACCCATCGCGGTGATCCTTCAGCAGCCATGACGCACCCATGACCACACGTCGTTCACAACACGCTGTCTGGAACTCACAGTCACCTCTCGGTCGACGGCATTTTCTACGGAGTGCGGTGGCGGGGTCGCTATTGATGCCCGGGATCCTCAGTCAGTTGTCCGCTGATGAAGTGGGGGCGAGTGATCCGCTGGCGGTAAAGCCATCGCATTTTCCCGCCAAGGCGAAGCGGGTGATCTTCCTGTTCATGACCGGAGGCGTGTCGCACGTCGACACGTTCGACCCGAAGCCTGCACTGACCCGTGACCATGGCAAAGAGATCCAGGCAGATCATCCAGAGATTAAAGACCGCCCCGGCTACGAGAGGATCTTCCTCAAACGGCCACAGTGGGACTTTGCCCCACATGGTCAGTGCGGCACCGAGGTGAGCACACTCTTCCCACATGTGTCTGCATGTGTGGATGAGATGGCAGTGATTCGCTCGATGCACACGTCGCACTCCAACCACTACAACGCCACGCTCGGCATGCACACCGGCTCGTTTGCGTTCTCGCGGCCGAGCATCGGCTCCTGGATGAGCTATGGCCTCGGAACCTCCAACGCCAACCTGCCGGGCTTTGTGGTGATCGCTCCTCAACAGACCTATGCGGGGACACAGGTCTATGCGAGCGACTTTCTCCCTGGGGCCCACCAGGGCACGCTCGTTGTGCCAGGAGCTGAGCCTGTTGCCAATGTGACTCCCCGGATTCCCGCTTCCCGGCAGACTGCCGAACTGGACGCACTGACAGCACTCAATCGCCAGCACCTTGCGACCCGCGAAGGTGACCCACTGCTGGAAACGCGACTGCGGAGTTTTGAGACCGCCTTCGGGATGCAGATGGCGGTGCCGGAGGCCTTTGATCTAGCAAGTGAAGACGACGTCACACTTGGGCTCTACGGCCTCTCCCGAGAGCAAAACACCGGCTTTGGCTGGCAGTGCCTGGTGGCGCGGCGGCTGGTGGAGCGTGGGGTGCGATTCGTGGAGCTGATCGACACCGGATCTTCAAACAACTGGGACGCCCACGGTGACATGATGACGCATGTGCCGCTGGCGAAGAATGTCGATCAACCAGTTGCGGGACTGCTGCGGGACCTGAAGCAGCGGGGCATGCTTGATGACACGCTTGTGGTCTGGACGACCGAGTTTGGGCGAACACCTTTTAACAACACAGCGGATGCCCCTGGGCGTGAACATCATCCCTGGGCCTTTAGTTCGTGGCTCGCTGGGGCTGGCGTGCGGAAAGGCATCGTGCATGGCAGCACCGATGAGCATGGGCTGCGGGCTGTCGAAAAGCCGGTGCATGTGCATGACCTGCATGCCACCATTTTGCATCTGATGGGACTCGATCATGAGCGGCTGACGTTTCGGCATGCGGGCCGTGACTACCGGTTGACCGACGTGCATGGCCGGGTGGTTCGTGAGGTGCTGGCATGAAGAGAGTGAGCGACGGCATGGGAACGAGAGCTTTTTCAACACTCGCGGCGGTAGGGGCGGCCGTGCTCTGCGGAGCCGTGATGGTGCCACTCGAGGCGTCCGATGCCGAGTCGGCTGCTGTCGGTCTGGTCGCCCGCTACTGCCACGAGTGTCATGCCGGAGACACGCTTGAAGGAGATGTTGATCTCAGCTCTGTAGGATCGCTCGCCGGGATGCGTCAGACGATCCGGCACTGGCAGCGGGCTGCGGAGGTGATCGCCGACGGGCAGATGCCACCGCAGGAGGTCGCTCAGCCGACAGAAGCGGAACGTGCGGTGATCGCGGGCTGGCTCGGCAACTTCCTGAAGGCAGAGGCGCAGGCACACGCCGGCGATCCAGGTCGCGTGGTACTTCGCCGGCTCAACAACGCTGAGTACACCTACACGGTTCGAGAACTCACCGGTGTGGACTCGCTCGATCCGGCCCGGGAGTTTCCGGCTGAAGGCGGGGCGGGCGAGGGCTTTACCAACACGGGGCAGTCGCTGGTGATGTCGCCGTCGATGGTGGTCAAGTATCTCGATGCTGCCAAAGAGATCGCGAAGCACCTTGTGCTGCTGCCGGATGGGCTGAGGTTCTCCGCAGGTCAGTCACGCCGCGACTTTACGGACGAACTCCTGCAAGAGGTTCGCGGCTTCTACCGTCGATACACCCAGACGCTCTCAGCAGAGGAGGCTGGATCGCAGATCACCGTGGAGCAGGGCATCACGCTCGACATGGGACGGGAAGGATTTCTGCCGCTGAGGGCCTCGTTGGAGGCGCTCGAACAGCTCGCAGGTCAGCCGGCGGACGCCGCGGAGTTCACTCGGTTGGCAGCCGATCGCGGCCTCTCGGCGAAGTACCTCGCGAGCCTCAGTGACCTGCTCGGGCCGCGGGGAGGGGGGCAGCTGTCGGCTCGTTCTGCAACGGGCTCTCTGCTGCTCGATCGGCTTCGCAGCCTGTGGCAGCAGCAGCCAGTCGTGCCTGTGCCGATCCTCGTCGCTGAGATACAGAGCTGGCAGCGAGTGCTCTGGCGGTTCAATAAGGTGGGCCAGATTGGGCGGCATCTGGGACGTGAAGACGGCCCTGCTTCCTGGATGGAAGCGGTTTCGCCACTGGCGAGTCGCCGCGAGTATCGTGTGCCTATGCCGGCTGCCGATGCTGACGGAATGGTCACGCTGCATCTCGCCGCGAGTCCGGCTGGGGACGGAGCGACGGATGACCTGGTGCTCTTTGAGCGGCCGAGACTGGTGTCTGCAGGCCGGGGCGATCTCCCGCTGACAGCAGTGGAAGATCTGGCGGCCGCGGTAGGGGGCTGGCAAGCGATGCTTGCGGAGCAAACGGTGGGCTGCCTGGAGGCAGCGAGTGAACTGCTCGAACAGACGCGTGCCGGAACCGCTGTGGCCGTGCAGGTCGACGTTGCAGCCCTTGCGGAGACGCACCGGGTCGATCCGCTGATTCTGAAGGGTTGGCTGGCGACGCTCGGCATTGAGACAGATGCAGCGGTGAGCCTTGGTGAACCGATTGCAGGTCGCGCCGAAGGCACCGCCGGCTGGCCGTTTATCACTGGCTGGACTGGCGCTGATGCTCTCTCAGTGCTTGCCAACTCATCCGATCAGGAAGTGCAGATTCCTGGCACGATGCGGCCGCATTCGGTGGGAGTGCATCCCGCTCCCAACCGACGCGTCTTGGTTTCGTGGGTGAGTCCTGCGGCCTTGGATGTGCAGATCAGCGGCAGCGTGCAGCGAGCCCATATCGGCTGTGGCAATGGCGTGAGCTGGAGTGTGCAGGTACGACGCCGTGGCACCCGGCAGGTGGTGGCTGAGGGTGTGGCCGATGCCGTCGAGTCAAAACCGTTTGTTGCCACAGATGCCCTTCGGCTGCAGGCCGGAGATGCGATCTGCCTCGTGATCGATCCTCGCGACGGCAACCACTCCTGCGACATGACGGCGATTGCCCTCACGGTGACGGCGGGCGGGGAAACGTGGGATCTGGCGGAGGACTGCTCCCAGAGATCCTCACAGGGAATCCGCATCCGGATGCTGCGGGCCGAGCCGCGGTCTGGCATTTCACCAGCGAACCCACCGCGGGTGATACCCAGCCTGTGATTCCAGCCGGTTCGTTGGCGGCCCGCTGGTTGTCAGCTCGATCGGTCGACGAACGAACGACACTCGCCGCAGCACTGGCGTCATTGCTGAAGTCTGCAGCGGTCGAGCAGCCAGCGGACTCGCCTGACGGTCAGCTACGGGCACTGCTCCTGGCACCGAGCGGACCGGTACTGGCGGAGTCGATGGCGGCCTGGCTGGCGAATCGTGACACGCTCTCAGCCGAGGCGGATCTGCGACTGCAGGCGCCTGAGTGCCGGACGTTCACCATGCCCGCCTCGCTCGTGGCTGGGAGTGAACTCGTGACGGCGGCGATGATTGCTGCCGACGCTGGCGATGAGGCGAGTGTGCAGGTGTCGGTGGGAGCTGGAGAGTTTCAGCCTGATGTTCTGCTGCGGCCAGAGTTGCCTCTGCTGGCTCGCGAAGGGACCGCAGGCTGGCAGCGGATCGAACGGTCGTTCGAAGGGTTTCGCGACCTCTTCCCGCAGGCCCTGTGCTATGTCCGGATCGTGCCCGTGGACGAGGTCGTCACGCTGAATGTGCTCTACCGAGAAGATGACCAGCTGCGACGCCTGATGCTGACAGAGCACGAGTGTGCAGAGCTCGACCGGCTCTGGGATCAGCTGCTGTTTGTCAGCGCGGAGCCGCTCAAACTGGCCGCATCACTGGAGCAGATCACAGAGTTTGCGACACAGGACAGGCCAGACCTGGCGATTCCCTTTCGGCAGATGAAGCCGGCGGTCGATGCGCGAGCGGAGGCATACCGCAGCCGACTGATGGCCTGTCAGCCGCTTCAGCTAGAGGCTCTGGTGTCGCTGGCAGCAGAGGCGTTTCGGCGGCCACTTCAGACGAGCGAAGCGGATGACCTGCGGGCGCTGCATGCCATGCTTTTGGGTGAGGGCCTCTCGCATGAGGAGGCGATGGCGATGCTCGTCGCCCGCGTTCTCGTCTCGCCCGACTTTCTCTACAAGCTTGAGGTGCCACCGGCGGGTGAGGCAGCCCACGAAGTCTCCGGGTTTGAGCTGGCAACGCGGCTGAGCTACTTCCTGTGGTCGTCTCCGCCAGATCCGCAGCTGCTGGCGCTGGCCGCCGACGGAACGCTCAGTGACGATGCTGTGCTTGCAGCAGAGACGCAGCGAATGCTCGCTGACGCCAAGACGCGACGCCTGGCGGTGGAGTTCGGCACGCACTGGCTCCATGTTTCCGGGTTTGCCCGTGATGCGGAGAAGAATGAAGACCTGTTTCCCGAGTTTGCTGGGCTCCGTGCTGCGATGGAGGAAGAGACTGTCCGGTTTCTCACCGATTTCTTCCAGACAGACCAGCCACTCACGGCGTTGCTCAGTGCCGACCACACCTTTCTCAATGCAGCACTTGCCACGCACTATGGCATCGCTGGCGTTGACGGGGAGGCGTGGAGGCGTGTGGAGGGAGTGAAGGCAGCTGGTCGCGGCGGCGTCCTGACGCTCGCGTCGACCTTGGCCACGCAGGCGGGGGCCTCACGAACGAGCCCGATTCTGCGAGGCAACTGGCTCTACGAGACGATCCTTGGAGAGAAGCTGCCAAAGCCCCCCAAGGATGTGCCGCAGTTGGCGGAAACGGTGCCGGTCGGGCTCACGGAGCGTCAGCTGATTGAGCTTCATTCAGAGAACGCGTCCTGTGCTCGCTGTCACAAGAAGATTGACCCACTCGGCTTTGCCTTGGAAGAGTTTGATGCCGTGGGGCGGTTTCGCTCGGCGGATGCCGCTGGTCAGCCGATCGATGCGAGCACGACCTTGCCAGACGGCACCTCGCTGGTCGGCGTCGAAGGACTGCGGTCCTGGCTGCTGACGAGTCAGCGGGAGGCGTTTCTTAGGCAGTTCGCTCGTAAACTGCTCGGCTATGCACTCGGCCGAGCGGTGCAGCTCTCTGATGAGCCGCTGCTGGATGCCATCGTTGTGGAGGTTGAGGAGCACGACGCCCACATCGGACGGGTGATCGAGATGATCGTTCTCAGTCCGCAGTTTCGAATGATTCGAGGCCGCGAGTATCACGATCCACTCGCCATGGATCAGCAGTAGCCGTAAATCGTTTTCGTTCCGGAGAAGTTCTCCCTGGAGTTTGATATGAGCATGAAGCCCTTCTCGTCGACGTCGGCTCGTGGATGTTCTCGCCGCGCCATCCTCCGAGGTCTTGGTGTGTCGATGACACTGCCGTGGCTGGAGTCGTTTCGGCCTCGGCTCGTCGCGGCTGCTGAAGAGGCCGTGAGCGGCCCCCCTCAGCGGCTGGCTGTGCTCTTCGCAGGTAACGGCTTTCACTCACAGGAGTGGTGGGCTGAGGGGAGCGGTGCCGAGATGAAACTCGGCCGGGTGCTTCAGCCGTTGGCCGATTTCCGTGAGCAGTTCCTGTTGGTGAAGGGCCTGTTTCACGAGGAAGCGCGGAAGGGAAACATTCACAGTTCGCAGACGGGCAACCTGCTCTCCGGTGCGCCGCTGGCGAGTGGTGGTGAGATCCGCTCAGGAACCAGTTTTGATCAGGTGATCGCCCAGTCACACCGACGTGCGACCAAAGTGCCAAGCCTTGTGCTGGGGTGTGAGCGGGCCAATCCGTCGGTGCACAAGAACTATTCGATGCTCTACAGCTCGCACATCTCTTGGAGCTCACCGACCACGCCCACGCCGTTAGAACTCTATCCCGCGCTGGCGTTCGATCGGCTCTTCAAGGATGACGTGGAGCGTGGGGATGCGAGTGTGCTCGATGCGGTGATCGAGGATGCCGCAGATCTGCGGCGTCGCATCAGCCCGGCGGATCGTCGCAAACTCGATGAGTATCTTGATAGCGTTCGCGATGTGGAGTCACGCATCGAGGGGGCAGGCCAGCGGGGTGAGCTGCAGGGATGGCGGCCGCCACTGGCAGCTCCCGATCGGCCGCGACCGCCTGATGGAATCCCCCAGGATATCGCCGAACATATGCGGCTGATGTGCGACATCCTCGTGCTCGCGTTTCAGACCGACACCTCCCGAGTGGTCACGCTGAAACTCAACAACGATCACTCCGCCCTGCGGTTCCCAAACCTGACACGCGTCGACAACCCCACGCAGGGTATCGACTACATGATCCATCATCTGCTTTCGCATTCCGATGGCGAGGACTGGCTGAAGGTCAATCAGTTCTTCGTCGAGCAGATGGCCTATCTTGCTCGGCGACTGCGGGAGACGCAGGAAGGGGAGGGCTCCGTGCTCGACAACACGGTGATCATGCTCTGCTCGAGCATGATGGCTGGAGCCCGCCACGATAACGATCAGCTCCCGGTGGCTCTGCTGGGCGGGGGCGGTGGGCGTTTGGCTGGCGGACAGGTGCTCGACTACTCAGCCTCGGAGCAGCGGCAGATGTGCCGGCTGTTTCTGTCTTTGATGGATGTGATGGGTGTTCAGCGGGATTCTTTTGGCGACGCGAATGCTCCGTTGACGGAGATCGCGTGAGCTGCTGACGGGTTTCCGTCATTGTTTGATTGTCTGTTAGGATTTTCTGTTCGGGGAAACATACTCGACCGTGCATCGAAGGCCTGTTCGGGCCACCATCCAGGAGGAGCAGCGATGCGGATGTGTTTGTCGTTTCTGATGGCGGGGCTCGCAGTTGCGATCGGCTCGTGGTCGCAGTGCGCTGCAGAGGATGTGCCACAGGCAACCGTTGCGATTGAGGTCTCAACAGGTCAGCCAGAGCCTGGGCCGATGCGGCTGGTGGGAAGCCGTGATCGCCGACAGCTGATCGCCACCGGTGTCGCTGTTGGGGCGGATGCCGTCGATATGACAGGGCTCGTCTCCTGGCGTGTCGAGCCTGCAACGCTCGCTACCGTGGAGCCAGGCGGCATGCTGGTGCCGCTCGCTGATGGCGAAGGGCAGGTGATTGCACAGGTTGACGGAGCTGCTGAGGTGGCAGTGCCGTTGGTCGTCGAACGCATCGGAAACGATCCGCCGATCGACTTCATCAGTCAGATCGTGCCCGTGTTCACCAAGTACGGATGCAACGGAGGTGGGTGTCATGGGAAGAGCGGTGGCCAGAATGGCTTCCGGCTTTCGCTGCTCGGTTTTGAGCCGGCTGAGGATCATGAGCATCTCGTGAAAGAGGCGCGTGGCCGGCGGATTTCGTTGGTGGCGCCTGAGACGAGTCTGCTGCTCTCCAAGGCGTCTGCTGAGGTGCCCCACGGTGGCGGGAAGCTGATTGATGTTGGCTCACCCTCGTATCAGCTCCTTACCGAATGGATCCGCGAAGGCGCTCGGCCGAGTGGCGCTGAACCACCACGCGTGTCGAAGATCGAAGTGTTTCCCACCGAACGCACGCTCCACGCAGGACAACGGCAGCAACTGCGGGTGATGGCGTTCTTCGATGATGGCCGGATTGAGGATGTGACGCGGATGGCCCAGTACGAGGTCAACGCGCCAGATCTTGCCGAGGTTGCTGTGGATGGACTGGTGACGGCGACCGATCCAGGGGATGGGCCTGCTCGTTGCGGGACGGTGGCGGTGATGGTCCGGTACCAGAGTCAGGTGGGCGTGTTCCGCGGCACCACTCCACTCGACACACCACCAGATCTCGTCCCCACAACCGAGAGCTTCGCCAAGAACTTTGTTGATGAAAAAGTGCTTGCGCACCTCCGCAAGCTGGGCCTTCCCCCGTCGCCCGTCTGTGACGACGCCACCTTCCTCCGCCGGGTGACGATTGATATCGCGGGTCGACTGCCCACGCCAGAGGAAGCGGAAGCCTTTTTTGCCGATGGTGAAGCCAACAAGCGCGAGCGACTGGTGGACCGACTGCTTTCGTCGGAAGACTACGCCCACAACTTTGCGACCAAGTGGTCTGCGATTCTTCGCAACAAGCGAGCAAACAGCGAGCTTCATCGCCATGGCAGCTATGCCTTCTACGACTGGATCCGAGAGGGCATCGCCGAGAACAAGCCCTACAGCGAGTTTGTGCGTGACATCATCACGGCGACTGGCGAGGCAAGTGCAAATCCTGCGGTGATCTGGTACCGGCAGGTATCGGACATCAACCAGCAGGTTGAGGATGCCTCGCAGCTGTTTCTCGGGCAGCGGCTGCAGTGTGCTCGTTGCCATCATCATCCCTTTGAGAAGTGGGGCACCGACGACTACTTCGAGCTTGCCGCGTTCTTCTCGCGGGTCGGTAAGAAGAAGGGGCTCCAGCCGGGAGAAGACCGGCTATTCCACAATCGTGGTGTGGCCTCGGCGAATGGCCCCAAGGGCAACCACAAGGCGGCTGTGCTCGGGGAAGAGCCTGGCGAGATGCCGATCGACACCGATCCGCGGCAGCAGCTGGCGGACTGGATGGTGGCTGTCGACAATCCGTTCTTCTCACGTTCGCTGGTCAACCGTTACTGGAAGCATTTCTTTTCCGTTGGGCTCGTGGAGCCAGAAGATGACATGCGGGTCACCAATCCGGCGACCAATCCAGAACTGCTCGATGCTCTGGCGACCGCTTTTGCAGAGCAGGGCTACGACATGAAGTGGCTCATTCGCACCATCTGCGAGTCCACGACCTATCAGCTCTCAGCTGTGCCAAATGAATACAACGGCCAGGATCGGCAGAGCTATTCCCGGTTCTTCGCTCGGCGACTGCCGGCAGAGATTGCCCTGGATGCGATTGATGAGCTGACGCTGAGTCAGACGAGTTTCGCGGGGATGCTGCCGGGAACCCGTGCGGTCGAGCTGCCCGACCCCAACTTCGATAACTACTTCCTCACCGTGTTTGGTAGGCCGAACGCTGACAGCGCGTGTGAGTGCGAACGGGGATCGGAGGCCAACCTGGCCCAAAGCCTGCATCTGATCAACTCTGCGGACATTCTTGGCAAGCTCTCGGGAGGACGGGCAACGTCGCTCTCGACAGACACCGAGACCACACCTGCGGAAAAGGTGGACCAGCTTTACATGGTCGCCTTGTCGCGACATGCGACGACCGAGGAGGTCGCCGAGATCGAGGCCTATGTTGCCGAGCGAGCTGACCGCTCGAAGGAAGCGTGGGAAGACGTCGTCTGGTCACTCCTCAACACCAAAGAGTTTCTCTTCAATCATTGATGGAGTCCCTGCATGACCACCTGGTATTCAGCGGAGACGAGGCTGCGGGCGGCTCGAGCAACTGTCGCTGGCCTGCTGGTTGCCTGTGCGGCAAGTGTTGGTGTCGCTGAGCTGCCAGAGCCTCTGTTGACGGCGATCATGCCGCTCGGAGGGCGGCAGGGAGAGTCTGTCGAGGTGACCGTCTCAGGAGCAGATCTCGACGATGCGACAGACATGGTCTTTTCGCATCCTGGTATCTCAGCGGTGCCGGTGATGACCGAGGCCACGGAGTTTGATCCAGAGCCGAGGCCTGTCGCTGGAAAGATGCTGGTCACGATTGCTGCCGACGTGCCGCCCGGTCTGTATGACGCGGCAGTGATCGGTCGATTTGGGGTCAGCAGTCCGCGCCGATTCGTGGTCGGGCGGTGGCCCGAGTTTCGCAAAACAGCGGCCATCGCTTCGGCGGAACAGGCGATGTCACTGCCGGTGGACGCGGTGGTCAACGCTTCGGTCGATGCGAATGCGGCAGACTACTACTCCGTCGAGTGTCAGGCAGGCCAGCGGGTGCATGCCGAGATCTGGGCCGCCCGCGTTGACTCGCGGATCGATCCGTTGATCGAAGTCCGTGACCCTCAGGGCAACCTCGTTGATGTCGCTGCCGATGCCACCGATGGAGATCCTGCAGTCGACTTCACGCCGGTTGTGACTGGTCGGCATCTGATCCGCATTCATGATCGGTTTGCTCGCGGTGGTGGCGAGTACTTTTACCGACTGAGCCTCTCCACGGGGCCGGTGGTCGTAGCGGTGTTCCCTGCGGCTGCCGAGCCTGGTCAGACCTCGCAGATCACAGTGATTGGTCATGGGCTCGGCGGGGATGCGATGCCGATGCCTGGAGATGATGGCCGTGGCCTTGAGCAGGCACAGCTCGAGATCGATCCCAGCTCGATTGACTTTGATGCTGCCGTTGTGCCCGCTGGGAGGCTGCTTGCTCCACGTGACAGCGTTGCAGAGTTGGTGCCGCTGCGTGGCGGCGTCTTTGACCAGTTGCCGACGCCGCCGGCGGTGCTGCAGGTGGATCTCGATGTGATCGCAGAGGTCGAACCAAACGATGAGGAGAATCAGCCACAGCTGGTGACAACGCCGGCGGTTGTCGCCGGACGGTTTCATCCTCGCGGCGATCGCGATTGGTTTGCGTTCGAAGCGGATGCCGGACAGGCGATCTCGTTGGAACTGTTTTCACGGCGGCTGGGAAGCGAGACCGATGCTTCGCTGAAGGTCGAGCGTCTTGAGTTTGATGACGCAGGAAACGTCACGGCTCATGAGGTGGCCTTTGCCGATGACGGCCCACAGGAGTTTCAGGGTGTGGTCGTTGATCGCCCCACGCTCGACCCTGTGGTCACCTTCACGGCCGACGTGGCGGGCACGTACCGGGTGTTGGTGCGGGATCTTGCGGTCGACTCCGTGGCTCGCCCATCGGCGAGTTATGCCCTTGCGCTGCGGTCGCCTCAGCCTGACTTTGAACTCTTGGCGATGGTCGCCCGGCCTGACCGTGGTGATGCCAACAAGTTTCATGTTGCCAGCACCTCGATTCCCGCTGGCGGTACGGTTGCGGTCGACCTCCTGCTGCTTCGCGAGGATGGCTTCGACAAGGATGTGACGGTGACCGTGGAGAACCTGCCGGCAGGTGTGACGGCGGTCCCAGTGGTGATTCCCGGCCGAAGTCGCCGCGGCGTGGTGGTGCTCGAGGCGGCTGAGGATGCGACGCCGACTGAGCAGGAGGTGCGATTCGTGGGGCGGGCGATGCTCGGCGAGGCTGAGGTCGCTCGCGAGGCCCGCGCTGCGACGCTCCGCTGGAAGGCAAGTAATGCCAATGAGCCCAAGCTGGTACGACGCGCCGGAGCAGTCCGGGTGGCGGTGACCGTCGATGCTGCCCCCGTCGCCATCCGCCCCACAGAGGGCACCACCTGGGAGACGGCTCGCGGCGGAAAGCTGACGATCCCCATCGATGTGATCCGTCGCCCTGGTGTGAAAGGGCCGCTCTCGTTGACGCCGATCGGATATCCCGCAGAGATGAAGCTCCCCGATACTCTCAAGGTGCCTGAGGTCAAACTCGACGAACCTCAGCTCGCCGAAGGGGAAACGGTGCCACCTCCAGTCACGAGTCAGGTGGCTGTTGATATCGAGCCAGGTGTGCCGCCGGGCGTCTACACGGTCGCACTGCAAGGACTGGCGAAGTATGCCTTCGCCCGCAACCCTCAGGCGGCAGAGCGTGCAAAGGCAGACCTGGAACGAGTCACGGCAGCCACCGAGCAACGCAAGGCCTCTGTCGAGGCTTCCAAGGCTGCGCTCGCGGATGCCGAGAAGGTGGTCGCCGATGCTGCTGCAGCTGGCGGTGAGCCGCCTGTAGAGATGGTGGCCACACGTGACGCTGCGAAGCAGGCCGTGGCCGACGCCGAGGCCTCGTTGAAGGTCGCCGAGGAAGAGCGTGTTCGGCGGGAAAAGGTGGCCAACGACGCCGCTGCTGCCGCCGCTGCGAAGGACATCGATGTGCCGGTCGTACTGCCGCCGTTTACGGTGGTCGTTGCAGATGCGCCCGTGGTCATGACGACGGATACAGGCGGCGTGACCGTGCCGGTAGGGAGTGCTGGCGATCTGAAGATTGCTGTTGAACGCAAGTATGGTTTTGCTGGGCCCGTCACCATCGAGGCCGTGGCTGCGTCGCCGGTCGAAGGGCTCGGGCTTGCTGCTGCCACCGTGCCAGCCGAGGCCAGTGAAGGCGTGGTGGCCGTGACGACGACCGCTGCCACTCCGCCCGGCACGCATACCGTGACGCTTAAAGGAAAACTGAGTTTCTTCGACAGGGAAGTCGCTTTTGAGCGGCAGGTGCCGCTGATCGTCTCCGCTCCCGCTCAGGAGCCTTCCCAGCAATGAGGTTTGCAGCTTTGACGATGCACACACGACGACAGCTTTTGCATGTCTTGCCTGCGGTGTCGGCTCTCGGTCGCAGGTCTGTGATGGTGGGGCGATCGGCCGCAGCACGGTGGAACTTGGCAGTGCTCTGGAGCCTGGTGGCGGTGCTGATGGGCGGTCTTGCCCGGCCGGCCTGTGCTGATGGCGAGGGGCTGAAGGTCGCGGTGATTGAGCGATAGACACCGGTTCGATTT
>Ga0181606_10001353_pt1 | contig 21565 bp, 19 predicted proteins | sample 041ome_10_FD_132994 | JGI IMG/M metagenome (GOLD analysis project Ga0181606, IMG submission 132994) | Coastal salt marsh microbial communities from the Groves Creek Marsh, Skidaway Island, Georgia - 041412US metaG (megahit assembly) | ecosystem: Environmental > Aquatic > Marine > Intertidal... | reverse complement strand
TGTAGAACGTCGTAATGTATTGGTCGAAGGACTCAACAGCATTGACGGAGTTTTCTGTCCAAAGCCCAAGGGCGCATTTTACGCAGTAGCTTCTTTCCCCGTGGAAAGCGCTGAACACTTTGCGCAGTGGCTATTGAGCGAGTTCAATCATGAAGGTAAAACATTGATGATGGCCCCTGCGGCGGGCTTTTACGCCAAACCAGAATTAGGAGCGAATCAAGCGCGTCTAGCCTATGTTTTAAATACAGAAGCGTTAATGGATTGTATTGCTATCTTAAAAGCTGCATTAGAAGTTTACCCACACACCACTAGATAACCTACTGTGATTGTTCAGATAAACCAAAGCCTAGCGAAACTCAACACTTTTGGTATTGACCAGAAAGCGAGTCGATTGATATGGGCACATAGCGCAGATGAAATTGCGAACTATGTGAAGCACCACGGTGCCCCTACTCTTGTTCTAGGCGGTGGTTCAAATATGCTATTGACGCAAGATGTGCCCGGAGATGTACTCAAGGTAGACATCCACGGACGTCGCGTAGTTTATGAAGACGATGACAAAGTGCATATCCGCTTTGGAGCAGGTGAAAACTGGCACGAAGTAGTCTTGTGGACCTTGATGCAGGGTCTTGGAGGAATTGAAAACCTAAGCTTAATACCAGGAAACTGCGGTACTGCACCCGTTCAAAATATCGGAGCCTACGGTGTTGAACTCAAAGATATTTTCGTCAATTGCGAAGGGGTCATGGTCGAAGACGGTTCGTTTTTCCACTTGAATAAAGAAGAAGCCAAATTTGGTTACCGAAACAGTATTTTTAAAAATGACTGGAAGGGAAAGGCCATCATAACGAGGGTAACTCTAGAATTGACCAAAAGAAACCATCGTATTCGCACGGATTATGGTGCTATTGCTTCGGAGCTTAAAGAGCGCGGCATTAACGAGCCTACACCAAAGCAGATCAGCGATGTAGTTGTGGCCATTCGTCAGAGCAAATTGCCTGATCCGAATGAAATAGGAAACAGCGGTTCTTTCTTTAAAAATCCAGTGGTTAGCTCGGAAAAAGCTGAAGAATTAAAAGAACGTTATCCAAACATGCCGTTCTACCCTGCCGAAGGCGGCACAAAGCTTGCGGCCGGTTGGATCATCGATCAATGCGGCTGGAAAGGATATCGTAAAAAAGATGCAGGTGTACACGAGCATCAAGCATTGGTACTTGTCAATTATGGGCAAGCGACCGGTGAGGAAATTCATTCACTGGCAACATCCATCATGAAGGATGTCTACAAGAGATTTGGCATTCAACTAGAACCAGAAGTAAACCTGATATAATGCCTTCTGTTGCCTTTCACACCCTTGGCTGTAAGCTCAACTTTGCCGAAACCTCAACCATTGCGAAAGATTTCAGAAACAATGGATTTGAAGAAGTAGGATTCAAAGAAGCCGCCGATGTATACGTGATTAATACCTGCTCTGTTACCGAAAATGCGGACCGAGAATGTAGAAACATCGTTGGACGTGCCTTGCGGGCGAACCCCGACGGATTCGTCGTTATTGTTGGTTGCTATGCCCAGCTCAAACCCAAGCAAATCATGGAAATGCCTGGAGTAGACTTAGTGCTTGGGGCCACTGAAAAATTTAATGTCACCCAGTTCCTTGGGGCGCTTGAGAAAACCGAAGGACCCGCACAAATGCACAGCTGTGAGATTGGTGAGGCAAATACTTTCGTAAGCTCCTACAGCGCTGGAGATAGAACAAGGGCGTTTCTTAAAGTTCAAGACGGGTGTGATTATAAGTGTACCTACTGTACCATTCCATTGGCTCGTGGTATTTCGCGGAGCGATACTCTAGAAAATGTAGTCTCAAGAGCGCAAGAGATCGCAGAAAAAGGCATACCAGAAATTGTACTTACTGGCGTGAATGTAGGCGATTACGGCAAAGGCGAATTTGGCAACAAGCGTCACGAAAATACGTTCATGGAACTCGTCGAAGCACTGGATCAACGGGTAGATGTAGATCGCATGCGTATTTCGAGTATAGAGCCTAACCTGCTGCGCAACGAGATTATCGAATTCACCCATCGAAGTAAGAAGTTTGTACCGCACTTTCACATTCCACTTCAAAGCGGCAGTGATACGCTCTTGAAGTTGATGAAGCGCAGGTACATGAGTGGACTTTACAGACAACGTGTAGAAACAATCAAAGCTGCGAATCCAGACACTTGTATCGGTGTAGATGTCATAGTTGGCTTTCCAGGAGAAACAGAAGAATTGTTTTTAGAGACCTATAACTTCTTAAACGAACTAGACATCAGTTACCTCCATGTATTCACATACTCGGAGAGAGCAAATACCTTAGCTGCTGGCATGGAGGGAGTTGTGCCAATTCCCGAGCGAAAAAGACGCAACAAAATGCTGCGAATTCTCAGCGAGAAGAAGAAAAGAGCTTTTTACGAAAGCCAGCTGGGTAAACGACGCCCGATTTTATTTGAAGGCGAAAACAGAGAAGGGTATATGTACGGATATTCAGACAATTACGTTAGGGTACGAACATTTTGGGACCCTGAATTAGCAAATAAAACCAAAACTTTTTGTCTTTCAGGCATTTGCGACGAAGGATTTGTTACCTTAGAGGTAGAAAGCCGCACCGCCAATGCCACTGATTTTTCTAGAATATAAACCGCTATGCAGCGAACGGGAGTTCTCCAACTTCTGGCAATTTGTCTCTGAAGGACAGGTGAATGATGGCATGGTGAACGAAGCCAGGCTTTTCAAAATTCGAGAAGGATTATTCATTGGTATGGTTGGATTTGAACCTGAAAACAGGTTTGCAGTCATGGAAATTTATGGCGACACAAATACCGACGGCAGCAATCTTAAATCGCTCTGTAAAACCATTCGACTAAAACATACGGCGAAAGAATTACTATGATTGACCTCAGCGTCCTCACTGAAAAAGCTTCCTTAGTTGCTAAAGAAGCTGGTACATATCTAAGAATAAGACAACGCACCTTCGACCGATCTGTGGTCGAGCTCAAGAGCATGAATGCTTTGGTTAGCGATGTTGATCGATCCACGGAAGAACTCATCGTTCAAAAGCTAATGGAAGTTTTTCCCGAAGCAGGATTTCTCACCGAGGAGGAAACCACCACTCAGAAAACAGATTCAGAGTACACTTGGGTGATCGACCCGCTGGACGGGACGACCAACTTTGTTCATGGGCTTCCCATTTACAGTGTTAGTATTGCGCTGTTAAGAGAAGGATGGCCTGTTTTGGGTGTTGTTTATGAAGCAGGAATGGACGAATGCTTTACGGCCTATGAAGGAGGCGGTGCATTCTTAAATGGAAAGCGAATTTCTACCACAACCAGCGAGCGACTCGAAGACACGCTTCTTGCTACAGGATTTCCGTATTACAACTTTTCTAAGCTACAAGGCTTCCAAGATACTCTGTCACACATGTATCAGCATACAAGAGGAGTGCGACGCATTGGAACAGCTGCAGTAGACCTAGCCTACACGGCCTGTGGTCGTTTTGACGGTTATTTTGAATACGGTTTAAGCCCTTGGGATGTGGCTGCGGGCGTGGTCTTGGTTAGAGAAGCAGGCGGTATTGTGACCGATTTTTCAAACAATAATGTCCCTGTTGCCTCAGAAAGCATCATTGCTGCGAACAAATCCATCCATCCACTTGTATATACTATAATAGAGCAAAAAATTGGCTAATGTCGGATTGTAGAGTTTGGGTACTTCCAGGTATGGGTGCAGATTCAAGGATTTTCAAATCGTTTAGATTTCCCTGGAACGCTACTTATTTGGAGTGGATTGAACCGTTGCAAAACGAATCGCTCTCGGCCTATGCAGATAGGCTTTTAGATAGATATCCTATCCAAGAAAACGACTTGCTTTTTGGCTACAGTTTTGGTGGAATTGTTGCTCAGGATTGGGCCTCAAGAAACAAAGTTCAACGTGTTGTATTACTCAACTCATTGCACCACGAAGCAAAGTTAAGACCTTTGTATAGAAACTTAGCATCGACCGGTGTATTGAACTGGGCGCCAGAGGGAAGTATAATCAGAATGATCAAATTCATTGCTCGTCTAAACAGCCAGCCTTCGAGAACCTTGGATCTAGTATTGGAGACTATGGAGCAGTTTGAGTGTCAGTACTACCGTTGGGTCATGAAAGCTGTCCTGAAATGGAAGCGTCCTACTCCATTGGCACCGGTAGATACTATCCTTGGTGAATTGGACCCAGTCTTTACGCTTCAAAAGCCTTCTACAGACAGATTTTGGATCCTCGAGGGCGCAACCCACCTCAGCTTTTCATCGCACAGCACGCAAATATCAAATTTGCTGAAAGAAAAGGTGGACCCAGTACTCGTTTAGTACTTATCCGTTTATTTTTGGGTATATGAAAATCCTTCCTACACCCATACCCGATCTATTCGTAATCGAACCGCGTGTCTTTGGTGACCATAGAGGCTATTTCTTTGAGTCATACAGCAAGGACCATTTTGAACGTGCCGGTATTTCTGCCGATTTCGTGCAAGACAACGAGAGTTTTTCCGGTGAAGGTGTAGTGCGAGGCCTGCATTTTCAAGCGCCGCCAAAAGCACAAGGGAAGTTGGTACGTGTTCAGAAAGGCCGTGTATTGGATGTAGTTGTGGACATCAGAAAAGGCTCTCCAACTTATGGAGCGCACTTTAGCATTGAACTCAGTGGTGAAAACAAGAAAATGTTGTGGATACCGCCCGGTTTTGCGCATGGATTTGCAACCCTAGAAAATGATACGGTCTTCTTGTACAAATGCACTGACACCTACAGCCCTGAGCATGAAGGCAGTTTACTTTGGAACGACCCTGACCTCGGTATTGACTGGGGTATTTCATCGCCTAAATTGAGTGCTAAAGATCAAATAGGCCCAGTATTAAAAGCATTCGACTCCCCGTTTACCTATGAAAAATAATATTCTCAGTGCCCTCATCGGTGCCGGTATCGTCTTGACGGCCGTGGCCATTGTGTCCTCTTCCTCTGACGAACTTCATCCAGTAGAGGCACGTCCAAGCACGGTGAAGCCGTTTGAATTACCAGAACAGATGAGTATTGCCGGAGAATCTATGCCTATGGAGCGTCTTGATGTACAAGAGAGTTTAGATCGTGAAATTTTGGTCAATTCCTATTGGCAGAGCAATAACCTGCTCATGCTCAAGCGCAGCGACAAATGGTTCCCGGTCATTGCACCCATCCTTGCCGCTGAAGGCATTCCCGAAGATTTTAAATACCTCGCTCTGATAGAGAGCGGGTTGCAGAATATCGTCAGTCCTGCAGGTGCTGCTGGGCCTTGGCAAATCATGAAGACTACTGGTCGTGAAGCAGGTCTCATTATCAACAGCGAAGTCGACGAACGTTACCACATGGAAAAGGCAACGCGAGTGGCTTGTGCTTATTTAAAGGAGGCGTACGGGAAGTTTGGCAATTGGACCTTGGCGGCAGCGTCTTACAACATGGGAATGGCGGGAACTGCGCGTCGATTGGAGGAGCAAAAGGTGAACAGCTACTACGATTTACGCTTGAACAGTGAGACTGCTCGCTACGTCTTTAGATTGGCTGCAGTCAAGCACATTCACGAACACTTGAGCGAATACGGTTATGTATACCATCAGACTGAAGGGTACACGCTTCCAGACTTTGATACCGTTCAGGTTCAAGGTGCAGTCGCCAGCTGGGTAGATTGGGCGCAAGAACGTGGGATGACATATAAGGACTTACGATTGTACAATCCTTGGATTCGTTCATCAAAATTGACCAATAGCTCAAACAATACCTACTCTATTCTCGTTGCCAAATAAGCATGAGCGAACAAATTGAAGTTTACGGTGCCAAAGCGCACAACCTGAGAAATTTGGATGTTAAAATCCCTCGCAATGCCTTGGTGGTGATCACTGGGCTCAGTGGATCGGGAAAAAGCTCGCTGGCGTTTAATACTATTTATGCCGAAGGACAGCGCAGGTACATGGAAACGTTCTCCTCGTATGCACGTCAATTCCTTGGGACGATGGAGCGCCCTGAAGTGGATAAGATTGAAGGACTGTCGCCTGTCATTTCCATAGAACAAAAGACGACTTCAAGAAACCCGCGTTCCACTGTGGGTACGGTAACTGAATTAAGTGATTTCCTTCGCCTACTCTATGCTCGTGCTTCTACAGCATTCAGCTATAAGACTGGTGAACAGATGGTCAGCTACAGTGATAGCCAGATTATTGAGCTTATCGGTGACCGTTTTATGGGTAAAAGGATTGCGGTCCTAGCGCCTGTTGTGCGCGCTCGAAAGGGGCACTACCGCGAGCTGTTCGAGCAGATTGTTCGAATGGGATTTGTCCGCGCCCGCGTCGACGGTGTGATTGTAGAGGTAAGTAGTGGATTTAGACTGGACCGCTACAAGACGCACGATATTGAGATTGTTGTGGACCGTATCCGGGTAGCTGCTACTGCCGAGAATAGGATTGCTCAGAGTGTTGAAACGGCGATGGCCCATGGTAAAGGCACGATCGCAGTCATTGATCTGGACAGTCAAGAATTGGCCTATTTTTCGCGACAACTTATGTGTCCAACTACGGGTATTGCCTATCAAGAGCCAGAGCCAAATACCTTCTCATTCAACAGTCCTAAGGGGGCTTGTGTAAAATGCGACGGTCTTGGAACAGTGAAGGAAGTCAATTTAGATAAGGTCATACCGGATCCTAAAACCACCATCCGAAAAGGCGGATTTGCACCCGTTGGCGAATACAAGAAAAATTGGATTTTCAACCAACTAGAAATCATCGCACTTAAACACGGGTTCGATCTAGATACAGCTATCGAGGATATTCCAAAGGAAGCCCTCGATATTATCCTTTACGGGACCAATGAGGTCATGACTATTGACCACAAAGCTATTGGCGTTACAAAAGAGTATAAAGTCAACTTCGAAGGTGTGATCAACTTCATAGGTTCACAATCGCAAGAGGCTAAGAGTCGTGCTATCCAGCGCTGGGCGGATGATTTCATGGAAAATGTGGAATGTTCGAGCTGTAAAGGTGCTCGTCTCAAGCGCGAAAGCTTGCACTTCAAAGTTGCCGGCCAAAGCATCAGCGATGTCAGCACCATGAGCCTTGTTGATTTCTCACATTGGGCACACAGTCTCGAAACCAAATTAGGCCAAAAAGAATGGACCATTGCCGAGGAAATCGTGAAAGAACTAAAGGCTAGAACGGCCTTCTTGCTTGACGTGGGTCTGGGCTATCTTAATTTGAACCGCAGTGCTCGCAGCCTAAGCGGTGGCGAGGCACAACGCATTCGACTGGCCACTCAAATTGGATCGCAGCTGGTCAATGTACTCTATATCCTCGACGAGCCGTCGATTGGCTTGCATCAACGAGATAATGCACGACTTATTCAGAGTCTAAAGCAGCTCAGGGATATAGGCAACAGCGTTCTTGTCGTGGAGCACGATAAGGACATGATTGAAACGGCAGACTTCATTTTGGACATCGGTCCAAAAGCCGGAGTACATGGAGGAAACATTGTTGCCCAAGGAGGTATCGAAGATATTCGGGAAGCCGGCAGTATAACCGCAGATTACCTCAAGGGTATTCGTGAAGTACCTGTACCTGCAGAGCGCCGTACTCCAACTGGATACATTCAGCTCAAAGGAGCCACAGGTAATAACCTAAAGAATGTAAACGCGAAGATTCCGCTCGGCATTCTGACCTGTATTACCGGAGTTAGCGGCAGTGGTAAGAGTACACTGATTAACGGTACGCTCTACCCCATCTTGAACCATCTTATTTTCCGCGCAGTGGCGAAACCACAGCCCTATAAGAGTATTGAGGGTGCTGAACAGATTGATAAAATTATCGATATCGACCAGAGTCCAATTGGTCGTACGCCGCGTTCAAATCCCGCTACCTATACTGGTGTATGGTCCGAGATACGACAGCTTTTTGCCAACCTTCCTGAAAGCAAAATTCGTGGCTACAAGCCCGGACGTTTCTCTTTCAATGTGAAAGGCGGACGCTGTGAGACTTGTGAAGGTGGTGGTCTTCGCGTCATTGAAATGAATTTCTTGCCAGATGTTTACGTGCACTGCGAAACTTGTCAAGGTAAGCGCTTCAACCGTGAAACGCTAGAAGTTCGCTACAAAGGCAAGAGCATCAGTGATGTGCTTGACATGAGTATTGAAGATGCTTTGGAATTTTTCGAGCATGTCCCTAAGATCAAGTTAAAACTTAGCACGCTTGTCAATGTTGGCCTCGGTTACATACGTCTAGGACAACCGTCGACGACCTTGAGCGGTGGCGAAGCCCAGCGCGTAAAATTGGCCACAGAACTTAGTAAGAAGGATACAGGTAACACCATGTATATACTTGATGAACCTACAACGGGTCTTCATTTTGAAGATGTACGTGTGTTGATGGAAGTGATTCAAAAGTTGGTCAAGCAAGGAAATACGGTCTTGATTATTGAGCACAATATGGACGTTATCAAACAAGCGGATCACATTATTGACTTAGGACCAGAAGGTGGTTCAGGAGGAGGTAAAATCGTCGCTACAGGGACGCCAGAGCAAGTCGCGAAAAACAAGGACAGCATCACCGGGCAGTTTCTTGCACCAGAATTAAAGTAAGTGTCTAGAAGTCGGTACGATTTATGTACCTTATTGGGTAATAAACCTATTACCTATGAATGCAATGAAACGTAAAACCTGGACTGAGATTAAATCCGACGACAGTTGGGCGTTGTTTAAGATCATGTCTGAATTTGTGGAAGGCTACGAAAGCCTGCGTCGCATTGGCCCTTGCGTAAGCATCTTTGGATCTGCAAGAACGGACGCTACTGAACCGCAATACCTTCAAGCGGCGACAGATATCGCTGAGAAGCTGACGAAAAAGGGCTTTGGCATCATTACAGGTGGCGGTCCTGGTATTATGGAAGCTGCCAATAAGGGTGCCCAAAAAGGATCTGGACCGAGCGTTGGACTGAACATCGATTTGCCCTTTGAGCAGAGCAGTAATCCATACATTGACCCGGACAAAAATCTGAACTTCGACTATTTCTTCGCCCGCAAGGTCATGTTCGTCAAATACAGCCAAGCGTTTGTAGTCATGCCGGGAGGTTTTGGTACACTCGACGAGTTGTTTGAAGCAATAACGCTGGTGCAAACGGGTAAGATTGACCGCTTCCCTATCATCCTCTACGGTGCAGAGTTCTGGGAAGGCCTGAAAAACTGGGTAGATTCTACATTAAAAGGGACAGGAAAAATCAGCCCTAACGACACAGATCTCATTCGCATCGCCAACGGTGCAGATCAGGTCGTAGAAATCATTGAAGACTTCTACCAAGAGAAAGGATATACCACCAATTTCTAAGGCTGTAGCATAAGCGGGAAGGTATGTATCCCTTTATTCGATACGATTTTCAAGAGGTATTGTCCAGAAGCATAGCTGCGGCTAAGCTGCATCACTTCTTCGTGGACGGTGCCTCTTTCTAGTACCCTTCCACTTAGATCCGAGAGCACATATTTCGCGCGATCTATACCAGCAAGGTGAATGAATCCATTAGAAGGATTTGGGTACATAGTGATTGCAGGCAACTGCTCATCATCAACACCAATATTATTGACGTTTAACAACGCCACACGGAGCGTATCAAATACTCCAGGAAGCCAATTGTATGCCAGGTCCGCCGTAACAAAACCACTGAGCGAAATGGACACGGAGTCACCACCGCTTAAGGGCGTTCCTAAATCCGCTAATCCGTCGATGCTACTAAGGCCTTCGATATCCGCAACGTCAAACTCTACAATGGCGTTGCTCAGGGGTGCTCCTGTAATGCTGTCCACCACTTGAACGTGAACACGAGAGGCACTCACATATTCAGGCTCTAAAACAAACAGCCCTTCTTCGATATCGGAACAAATGATTTTTTCAGATTGGAAATACGGGTAAGCGCCCCAATTTCCGTTGAAGCCATTTCCGAAATAATTTGGCGAAGTGTCGTAATAGCCAACCTCAACAAGAAGCTCAGGAAACTTTGCATCCACAATCTGAACGCCCGAAGTGTAATAGGAAGTCACTACCCATTGCCCGTAGACGTGGGCATTGTGCGGAATCACTGTAGTACCGGGTAAAGATTGAATACGGTCCAATTCTGTCATGTTCGACAAATCGCTCACATCGTAAGCTGTTAAGAATGCACCGCCTACTTCATCCGTAGCGAACAACGTCTGGTTGTCGTCGCTGATCCAAGTATTGTGGGTAAAAGCATTTGGTGTGCCCTTTGATGCCATCATATAGGAGCTGTCTTTGGTAGCAACGTCCACCACGACATAAAGCCCTTCGTAAACGGCAGAACCCCATAAGGTATCGCCTCGAACCATTCCGTCATGGAGGTAATACGTATCCCACATACCTACGTAGGTAGGGTTCCATGGATCATCATTCAAATCAAAGATGAGTGCCCCACCCTCGCGGATATTAGCCCCAAAAAGGTAGCAGAAGCCGTTTTCATCAATATACAGATTGTGCGCAGTCTTGAGCGTGTCGTACCCGCCCATGGTATCTGGAATAGCATAGTTGATCGTTTTGTACCTCGGTGTCGATTGATTCACACTATCGAGATCAATAATCAACAGTCCGTGTTCAGGAATGGTATTCCAAGCAAAGGGGTTGTCGTGAGTGACATAGGCATAGTGCTCCCAGGTCTTCAGATCGCGCCAAATACTGTACGGACCTTGGATAAATTGCTTTTTCTGAGGCTGGTTACTGCTGATTTCAACAATACTCACTCCAGCCGTGGTACCCACTAGGGCATATTCCGTCCCAACAGAGTCCGTGTACCCCCAGATATCACTATTGTCATTCATGTAGGTCGAACGACCGAGTAATGACATATTTAAACTTGATTGACCGAATACAAAGCCTCCTAAGGCTAGGGTAAGTAGGAGGAGTGTTTTTCTCATGTTAAAAGTCTAAAGTTATCTGTGGCGGCTCGTCCTCCCCTTCAAACGGTTTGGGTGGCGGAGGAGCTACAGCTGGAGGTCTATCCTCAACAATTGGACCATCCAATACAGGTTCACTGACTTCAACAGCAGTTTGTGGCTCTGGTTCAGGCAATGGGTCCAAACCTACGATCTTGTTGAGCATATCGGTGGTGAGTTGATTGCCCTTTGCCGAAATTCCTTTCACCGCAATAAACTCACTCAGTACTACTTTCTCAGGATCTTTCGCTTGTCCCCCTTGTTTGCGGTAGACCATCTCAATCACCGGTTGGGTAGCATTTGACAAATAACTTAGCTCACTCTTTGCATGAGCCGTAATGATGTTTGTTTCTCGGTCACCACCCTCCCATTCGAAGCGCTTCACAAAGTACCTCGCTTTCTCGCCGTCAAAATATACCGCGCTAATAGGACGGTCGGCCTCTAGTTTTTCAAGGTAAATCATATCCGCATCGAAATGCAAGGACAATTCCGGCACGATCACTTTAAGGGTACCGTTCTTCAAGCCAATCAGCAACCTGTCTTCGCCTTTAAAGCTTCCCAACAAGCGACCGCGTTCGTCACTGTTCAGTCGTTGTACGGTAGGGTCAAACCATACCTTACGTGCCTCAAGGGTGCTCTCACCCTTCTCCTTAAGTTCGATACGCTTCACTGGGAACTTGGTGACTATATTTCCTTTGGAAGCACGACCTTTAATGGCTAAATCTGCAAAATCAAGGTCAATTTTCAATTTTTTCAGCTTCGCAAGTTGACGCAACAACACCTGAACCTTTTCCGCTTCTCCATTAGGATTCACAGTCAGGTAGGTGATTTTCGAATTTGCATAACCCTGGGTAATGTCGTACTCGCGGTCTCGGGTGATTGATTTAACGATGAAACGCTTCACATAGCTCACCTTCGATTTTCCGTCTAAATAAACGGCATTGTATACCGTTCGTTCGTCGCCTTTCTTCCAGACAGCAACGTATAAAATATCCTTACCGAAGAATGCCTTGTCTTTCACCTTGCTCACCGAATACTTACCGTCACGACGAATGACGATGATGTCATCGATATCCGAACAATCGGCCACATATTCGTCGCGCTTCATGGTGGTACCTACGAAGCCTTCTTCCCTATTGACATAAAGTTTTTGGTTACGGATGACCACTTTTGAGGCTTCCACGCTATCAAAGGTGGCAATCTCCGTCTTACGCTCTCGATGCTTACCAAACTTATCCTTAAGGTCCTTAAAGTAGGCAATAGCGAACTCTACCAGGTGCGCCAAATCGTGCTTAACTGCATCAATTTTACCCTCTAGTTCAAGAATTTTATCGTTCGCCTTATCTGTGTCGAACTTCGATATGCGCTTGATTTTGATCTCAGTCAATCGGACAATGTCTTCTTGAGTCACTTCACGCATCAAATGGCCAATGTGCGGCTTGAGACCTTTTTCTATAAATTCAAGTACTTGTTCCCAAGTCTCGGCCTCCTCAATATCACGGTAGATTTTCTTTTCAATGAAGATGCGCTCAAGGGATGCAAAGTGCCATTGCTCTTGGAGCTCACCCAATCGAATCTCAAGCTCAGCCTTCAATACCTGCTTAGTAGCTTCCGTAGAACGACGTAGGATATCAGACACGCCCAAGAACAACGGAGTGTCCTCATGAATACTACAGGAAAGCGGTGCTATACTTACCTCACAGTTGGTAAATGCATAAAGCGCATCAATAGTCTTATCTGGGCTAATACCGTTCGGAAGGTGGATCAGGATTTCTACATTCTCCGCGGTATTGTCCTCTATCTTTTTAATCTTGATTTTCCCTTTATCGTTGGCCTTCAAGATGGAATCAATCAAGCTCTGTGTGGTGGTCGAATATGGAATCTCTGAAATCACCAAGGTATTCTTATCCTGCTGCGAGATTTTGGCACGAACACGAACTCTAGAACCTCGCAGACCGTCTTGGTAGTTGGAGAAATCCGCTTGACCGCCCGTTGGGAAGTCCGGGACCAATTTGAACGATTTGCCCTGCAACACCTTCACCGAAGCATCGATTAGCTCGTTAAAGTTGTGCGGTAAAATCTTTGTACTCAAACCAACCGCAATACCTTCCACACCCATCGCAAGAAGCATTGGGAATTTCATCGGCAAGTGCAAAGGCTCGTTCGCACGGCCGTCGTAAGAAAGCTGCCAGTCGGTCACCTTAGGGCTGTAGGCCACGTGTAACGCAAATTTCGTCAGACGCGCCTCGATGTAACGCGGAGCAGCCGCGCCATCACCGGTAAGAATATTCCCCCAGTTTCCTTGACAATCTATGAGCAAGTCTTTTTGCCCCATCTGCACCAATGCATCTCCAATAGAAGCATCCCCGTGCGGGTGAAAGCGCATGGTTTGACCAATGATATTGGCCACCTTGTGGTAGCGACCATCGTCCATCTCCTTCATTGCATGAAGCAAACGGCGTTGTACAGGTTTCAAACCATCATTCAATGCTGGAACAGCACGCTCAAGGATTACATACGAAGCATAATCCAAGAAGTAATCTTCGTACATCCCGGAGACCCGTGTAATACGAGTGCCTTCTTCGAGCCCTTGGTCCGATTGCATTTCCGGGCTAGGCCCGTCCATTTGTGGATCTAATTCTTCGCTCATCAGTTCAGAAATTCTTCTTCAAGGTTTTTCTCAACCCTTAGATTTTCAATGATAAATTCTTGACGCTTTGGCGTGTTCTTACCCATGTAGAAGGTCAACAAGTCTTCAGAACGGTAATCCTTACTGATCATCACAGGCTCCAAGCGAATATCCTGACCGATAAAGTGCTTGAACTCGTCCGGTGAAATCTCACCCAAACCTTTGAATCGTGTAATTTCTGGTTTTGGCCCTAACGACCCAATGGCATCGTTCTTCTCCTCGTTGGAGTAACAATAGCGCGTTTCTTTCTTGTTACGTACACGGAACAAAGGCGTTTGCAGAATGTACAAGTGACCTTCTTTCACCAATTCCGGGAAGAACTGCAAGAAGAAAGTGATCAGCAGCAAACGTATGTGCATCCCATCGACATCGGCATCCGTAGCAATGACCACATTGTTGTATCTCAAATCGTCCAGGCCTTCTTCAATATTCAAGGCAGCTTGCAACAAGTTGAATTCTTCGTTTTCGTACACCACCTTCTTGGTAAGTCCAAAACTGTTCAATGGCTTACCCTTCAAGGAGAATACCGCTTGTGTATTCACATCACGACTCTTGGTGATCGATCCTGATGCACTGTCCCCCTCGGTGATAAACAGTGTCGTTTCCAACCTTCTATCGCCTTTCGGGCTCGCTTTCTTATCGTTCAAATGCACACGGCAATCTCTCAACTTCTTATTGTGAAGGGATGCCTTCTTCGCCCGCTCGCGGGCCAATTTCCGTATACCTTGAAGGTCCTTCCGCTCGCGCTCCGCACGTTGAATCTTCTTCAAGATAGCCTCTGCAACATCTGCATTTCTGTGCAGGAAGTTGTCAAGCTCCTTCTTTATGAAGTTGATCACATACGTTCTCACGTGAATCTCGCCCGGAGCCATTTCAAGCGACCCTAGTTTGGTCTTCGTCTGAGATTCAAAGACCGGCTCCATCACCTTCAATGAAATCGCACCAATAACACAGCTGCGAACATCAGAAGCATCGAAGTTCTTCCCATAAAAGTCTCGCATGGTGGTCACTAGTGCCTCACGAATTGCGTTTTGGTGTGTACCCCCTTGCGTGGTGTGCTGCCCATTGACGAAGCTGTAGAACTGTTCACCTTGCATGCGCTCACTGTGCGTCAATGCGACCTCGATATCATCGCCCTTGAGGTGAATGATATCGTGCAGCGTGTTTCCATCTAAATTGTCTTGCAGCAAATCCTTCAGACCGTTCTCGCTATAGAATTTCTCGCCGTTCAAATACAGCGTTAAGCCAGGATTCAAATAGGCGTAGTTCCAGAGCATCTTCTCGACGTATTCGAGAATATAGCGGTAATTAACAAAGATCTCTGGATCCGGACGAAAGGCCACTTTGGTCCCTTTGCGCTGACTGCTCTCCACAATGGCATCGTCCTCTGTAAGTTTCCCGTACTCGAATTTTGCTCGCTTGGTCTTTCCGTCGCGGAAGGCTTGAACAATAAATTCTGTAGACAGCGCATTCACCGCTTTGGCCCCGACTCCATTCAGACCCACCGATTTCTTAAATGCTTTGCTATCGTACTTCGCTCCCGTATTGATTTTGGATACAACATCAACCACCTTTCCCAATGGTATACCACGGCCGTAATCACGAACGATGACTTGACCGTCCGAAATTTTAACCTCGATGGTCTTTCCAGCCCCCATGACAAATTCGTCAATGGAGTTGTCCAAAACCTCTTTCAGCAGGATATAAATACCATCGTCCGGGGACTTTCCATCACCCAGTTTTCCGATGTACATTCCGGGACGTAAACGGATATGTTCATCCCACTCTAATGAGCGAATGTTGTCCTCGGTGTAATTCGATTGTTGTGACATATTTTTTGGAATCGTTAGCTCCCTAAAATAAAGAGATGCACCACGATTTCAAGCCCTCGAAAGAGGATTCTATACACAGGTTTTACACATTGAAACGGAAGTGCATGATATCGCCGTCTTGCACCACATATTCCTTGCCCTCCACGCGCATTTTACCTGCCTCTTTTACAGCGTGTTCACTACCTAAATGGTCGTAATCTTCGAAAGAGATTACCTCAGCGCGAATAAAACCCTTTTCGAAGTCGGTGTGAATAACTCCAGCCGCCTGCGGTGCAGTAAAGTCGCGCTTAATAGTCCAAGCACGAACTTCTTTCTCGCCTGCAGTGAAATATGTTTGAAGTTTAAGTAGGTCGTAGGCTGCACGAATGACGCGGTTTACTCCTGCGTCTTCCAAACCTAGTTCTTCCAAGAAAAGTTGCTTTTCTTCATAGGTTTCCAATTCAGCAATATCGCTTTCAGTGCTCACTGCAATGTGCAAGCAGCCTGCATTTTCCTCTTTGGCCATGACACGCACTCTTTCGACGTGTGCATTGCCTTCTTTCGCTGAACTTTCGTCGACGTTACACAAGTACAACACTGGCTTGTCTGTCAACAGCTGCATTTCATTGAGCAAACCTGCTTCGCGATCGTTGCGGTCAAACCCGCGAACGTTCTTTCCTTCCATTAAGAAATTCACCAAACGCTCCAAGGTCTCCACATTCAATTTTGCCTCTTTTTCGCCACTTTTGGCCATTTTTTTGGCCTTTTCGAGTCTTTTTTCGGCAGTTTCGAGGTCTTTTAGCTGTAATTCGATATCTATGGTTTCCTTATCTCGGATAGGATCGACACTTCCATCCACGTGAGTGACGTTCTCATTTTCGAAGCATCTCAAGACATGAATAATGGCATTTGTCTCACGGATATTACCCAAAAATTGGTTCCCTAAACCTTCGCCTTTTGAAGCGCCTCTTACGAGACCCGCAATGTCAACGATTTCCACATTGGCTGCCTGAACCTTTGCAGGATTCACAAGTTCTGCCAATCGTTCCAAACGATGATCAGGCACGGTTACCTGTCCTACATTGGGCTCAATAGTACAGAATGGATAATTCGCTGCCTGTGCTTTTGCACTTGAGAGACAGTTAAACAATGTACTTTTTCCGACGTTCGGCAAACCGACAATACCACACTTCATAGTTGATGCTTTAGGCGGGCAAAGATATACTAGAATCTTGTTAGCAACGTGTGTATATATGGGAAGAGTTCAATTCGTTCTACCCCCTAGAATTGGCCTATTTTTGTTCGTATAAAAAACACGCATTTCTCATGTCACAAGAAAACCTTCAAGCCGTCGTATCACAAGTACGCAGGGACATTGTTAGAATGGTACACGCCGTAAACTCAGGACACCCTGGTGGTTCCCTGGGTTGTGTGGAATACCTCGTTTCATTGTACTTCAAGCATATGAATCACAATGCTGTAGATTTCAAGATGGACGGTGTAGGTGAAGATATTTTCTTCCTTTCAAACGGTCACATTAGCCCAGTTATGTATTCGGTACTTGCTCGTGCTGGTTACTTTGAGGTAAGTGAATTGGCCACTTTTAGAAAGTTGAACACACGTCTGCAAGGCCACCCTACTACACACGAAGGACTAGAGGGTATCCGTATCGCTTCAGGTTCACTAGGTCAAGGCCTAAGTGTTGCCCTGGGAGCAGCCGCTGCCAAGAAGTTAAACGGTGACGATAGCATCGTATTTACTCTTCACGGTGACGGTGAGCTTCAGGAAGGGCAGATCTGGGAAGCTGCGATGTACGCTTCGGCGAAAAAGGTGGACAACCTCATCGCCGCGGTAGATGTCAACGAAAAACAGATTGACGGCTCAACGGACGATGTTTTGGCCATGGGGTCGCTTCGATCAAAATTTGAGGCCTTTGGTTGGGACGTGATTGATGTAGCGCAAGGCAATGACCTTGATGCCATCGATGCAGCGATTACTGAGGCAAAAGGAAAATTAGGCCATGGAAAGCCAGTGTGTTTATTACTCAGAACCGAGATGGGTAACGGTGTCGACTTCATGATGGGTACCCACAAATGGCACGGTGTTGCTCCTAACGACGAGCAATTAGCAAGTGCACTTGCACAGAACGAAGAAACCTTAGGCGATTACTAAGACCTCAAGTCTTGAAAAAACTCACCGCCCTCATAGCATTCCTTTCTTGCACTGTGCTCTACGCACAGCCAAAGCAAGAAGAGCAGCGCCCACCGCTGACAAGGATTCTCTTTGTCTTCGATGGAAGTCAAAGCATGTACGGACGATGGGAAACCGGTGCAAAGATTGATGTTGCCCAGCGCTTGATGGGACAAATGCTCGATAGTCTTCAAGAAATCCAAGATGAAGGTAATTTCCAATTGGCCCTTCGCGTTTACGGACACCAAAAACCTGTCCCTCCACAAGATTGCTCGGACACTCGCTTGGAAGTTCCTTTTGGAAAAGGAAACATCTACAAAATCAAACGTGTACTAAAAAGCATCACCCCGAGAGGAACGACGCCAATCGCTGGTTCGTTGCTAAAGGCCTCAAGCGATTTCCCAGCATGTGAAGATTGTCGAAACATCATTATTCTCATTACTGACGGTGTTGAAGCTTGTGACGGAGATCCTTGTATTGTCAGTAGGAGATTGCAGAAAAAAGGAATTATACTTAAGCCGTTTGTCATTGGTATTGGTTTGGACGAAGATTTCAAAAACAGCTTTGAATGTGTGGGTACTTATTTTGACGCAGCCGATGAAAACACGTTTAAAAATGTGCTCGGGGTAGTTATTTCGCAAGCACTCGACAATACCACAGCGCAAATCAACCTATTAGACATCAACGAAAAACCGACGGAAACAGATGTGCCTATTCTTCTCTACGACCACACCTCAGGAAAGGTCAAAGAGAGCTTTGTACATACCTTAAACTATAAGGGAGTTCCAGATACTTTAGTACTTGATCCACTTATCGTGTACGATATGGAAGTACACACTGTACCTCCCGTGCGCGTAGATAGTATTGTCATTCACAGCGGTACACACACGCACATTGGCGCGAACACACCCCAAGGTGAATTGGTCCTGAAGGCCTCTCCAAGAATGTCAAATACTATTTCTTGTATTGTGAAGCCACAAGGCAAGGAGACCATATTGCACGTGCAAGAATTTGGAACCGCACAGAAATACCTCAGCGGGACCTATGATTTAGAAATTTTAACGCTACCACGCATAATAGAGAAGGGTGTGCACATCAAAGCAAGTGCCTCCACTACCATTGCTGTACCTCCACCTGGAATGGTGACTATTCAGACCGGGGTGAGCGGCTTTGGAGCCGTGTTCGTACAACGTGAAGATGGATATGAGTGGGTAGTCGATCTAAGCGAGAGTAGCGAACGCCAAGTATTCCAACTACAACCTGGCCAATACAAAGTCGTCTTCAGAAGCAAATTTGCGCAGGAGACCGGATACAGTAAAAACAAAGAATTTAGAGTGAGCCCTGGCTCATCAACCATTGTGAAAATCAACTAAAATGAAGAAGTACACAGATTCAGGAAGTAAGGATACCCGTTCAGGCTTTGGAGCCGGTTTGGAAGAATTGGGTAAAACGAATGAAAACGTTGTAGCACTCTGTGCTGACCTTACTGGTTCTCTTAAAATGAATGCTTTCGCTGATCAGAATCCTGATCGATTCTACCAAGTAGGTATCGCCGAAGCAAACATGATGGGAATTGCGGCAGGTTTGACCATCGGTGGCAAAATCCCGTTCACTGGAACCTTTGCGAACTTCTCTACGGGTCGCGTGTACGATCAAATCCGTCAGAGCATCGCCTACAGTGGTAAAAACGTTAAAATCTGTGCTTCTCACGCAGGCTTAACCCTTGGTGAAGACGGTGCAACGCACCAAATACTTGAAGATATTGGCCTAATGAAGATGTTGCCGCACATGGTGGTGATCAACCCATGTGATTACAACCAAACAAAAGCTGCAACCATCGCCATCGCTGAGTACGACGGTCCTGTATACTTGCGTTTCGGTCGTCCTAAAGTGGCAAACTTCACTCCTGCTGATACGAAATTTGAGATTGGTAAAGCAGATGTGTTGATCGAAGGAACAGATGTGACCATCGTTGCAACTGGCCACCTGGTATGGGAAGCATTACAAGCGGCTGAAGCATTAGAGGCTGCAGGCGTAAGCGCAGAAGTAATCAATATGGCTACTATTAAGCCGTTAGACGAGAAAGCAATCCTCGCATCTGCCTCAAAAACAGGATGTGTTGTGACTGCTGAAGAGCACAACCGCTTTGGTGGTTTGGGCGAGAGCGTTGCTCAGACGCTAGTAACCAACAATCCTGTGCCTCAAGAATTCGTAGCCGTAAACGACAGCTTCGGCGAGAGTGGTACTCCGGCACAACTCATGGAAAAATACGGTTTGAATGCTGATGCCATAGTGGCTGCAGCACAAAAGGTGATTGCTAGAAAGTAATCCTTCACTTAAACCTTTAGTATCTTCCATTCATCTAAAGAACAATGGAGGAAACCAAGAATATCAAGAGCCTCCTATTGCAAGAGCAGTGGGAGGCTTCTTTTTTTGAAATCGTTGAGCAGTACAGCGAACGTCTCCTCTATTGTGCCGTGGGTATTCTTAAGAGCGAATCCTTGGCGCAAGATGCCCTGCAAGAAGGAATGATCAACATTTGGAAAAACCTCCATAAGTTTAAGGGCAACAGCCATCCATTTACTTGGTGCTATACCATTGTCCGCAATGCTGCATTGAATGAGCTGAAAAAGGAAAAGCGACATATCAGCGCCAATTTAAGTAGCGCCTATGCCGCACAGAGCAACGCCGAGCTAAAATGGGACAGCGAACAGATCAATGCCAAGGTGCAAGAAGTTCTTGTGGGCCTACCGGAAAAACAACAGTTGGTATTTGAATTGCGGTATTACCAAGATTTGAGCTTTAAAGACATTGCCGAACTCACAGGTACCTCAGTAGGTGCACTTAAAGCAAATTACCACCATGCAAAAAACAAGATGGAAGAAAAATTAATCGGCCTTTTAAACCTTCCCTAGTCACACCAACTCTAACTACTAAATGGACAGAAAAGGAACATATAAAGCAAGCGATGCTCGATTGAGCGACCTCAAAGCAAAGCTTCACCGCATTCCTGAGCAGCATCTCGTGGACCGGACCTCGAGCCCTGTCGTTGCAATGAAGTCGAGCTTCTTGACGTTCGTTCGCTGGTCCATGACCGCCGCAGCCGCTATTGCCTTAGCCGTACTCTTTTGGCCGAATGCTTCAACAAATGAAAGTGCAGTGACTGAAGAGTTGTTGGCAGAAATGTACAGCCTAGGCTATGTAGAGATTGAGGATATGCACTCCTTTGTGGAGCCCGATTCGCTCAACTTCGCTGAAGTAGAGCTCGATACAGATGTGTATTACGATTATTACCATACAGATTACGAATACTTAGATTTATGAAAAAGACGTTGATTTTTGGCCTCTTGCTCTCAGCAGCAGCGGTCGTAGCACAGCCGAAGATGGGCGATCGTGCCGATCTTGAACAAAAGAAAGAAAAGATCGAGGCCATTAAGGTGGCCTACCTCACTGAGGAATTAGACCTGACCGTTGCCGAAAGCCAAGCATTCTGGCCGGTGTACAATGAGCTTCGAGAAAAAGAACATGCATTACGTGAGCAACAACGCACAGGTCTAAAGAAACTAGGAGGCGACGAGCCGTCGGAAAAAGAGGTGGAAAAAATGCTGTATTCATTTGCAGACACACATATTGCTATTGAAGAATTACGCAAATCTTACCTCGATGATTTCATCGATGTGATCGGCGCTAAAAAGACTGCGAAGCTCATGCGCGCTGAGAAGGAATTTGGCCGAAGAATGATGGAACGCATGAAAGGCAAAGATCGCCCACGAGATAAAGGAAGACGTCCCGGACCAGAAGGCGGACGCCCAATGCGCTAAGCAACTCATAAAAACCACCCCGAGGGGTGGTTTTTTAT
>Ga0181606_10001345_pt1 | contig 21617 bp, 15 predicted proteins | sample 041ome_10_FD_132994 | JGI IMG/M metagenome (GOLD analysis project Ga0181606, IMG submission 132994) | Coastal salt marsh microbial communities from the Groves Creek Marsh, Skidaway Island, Georgia - 041412US metaG (megahit assembly) | ecosystem: Environmental > Aquatic > Marine > Intertidal... | reverse complement strand
TTCGGTGCTCATGTATTTCTGCTTACCAATACCGATCCCGTGCTCGCCGCTGACGGTTCCAGACAATTCGATGGCCAAGAGGTTGATTTTTTCAGCTAGAGCATTCGCTGATCTGAAGTCATCATCATCATCCGGTGCGAATAGGATGACCAAGTGGAAATTTCCGTCTCCAACGTGGCCAACGATGGGTGCTGTGAGGCCAGATCTTGCAATTTCGTCTTTTGTTCGTGAAATACACTCGGCCAGATTGGAAATTGGAACGCAACAATCGGTAACCAACCCGACGTGGCCCGGCTTCAAGGCTTTGGCAGCGTAGAGCGCCTCGTGACGGGCTCTCCACAGTTTATTGCGGTCCTCGACTTTGCTAGCCCACTGGAAATCTGAGCCTCCAAAATCGTCAGTGATATTTTTGAATGCTTGTATTTGCTCTGCGGTGCCAGAGCCTGAACCATGAAATTCAAGGAAAAGATGCGGTTTTTCAGGCAATTCGATATCTGGATGAAGAATATTCATGCCCTTCATCTGAACATCATCAAGTAGTTCAACACGCGCTATCGAGATCCCGGCCTGGATGGCAAGGATGACGGAATCAACCGCGCCAGATAGCGTATCGAACGAACAACTGGCAGATCGAATAACCTCGGGTTGCCCAAAAAGCCGAACAACTAATTTCGTAATGATGCCAAGGGTCCCTTCAGACCCCACAAAAAGATGTGTTAGGTCATACCCGCTTGAGGATTTCCGCGCGCGGCTGCCAGTTTGAATGATCTCACCGTCGGGTAACACGACTTCCAGTGCCAAGACGTTTTCCCGCATTGTGCCATAGCGCACCGCATTTGTACCAGATGCACGGGTCGCGGCCATTCCACCTAACGTCGCGTCTGCGCCAGGATCAACAGTGAACATCAATCCTGTGGTTCGAAGTTCGGTATTTAACTGCATGCGTGTAACACCTGGCTGTACAACAGCATCGAGGTCTTCTTCGTGAATTTCGAGGATGCTGTTCATCTGGCTAAGGTCGATACTGATACCCCCATGAACGGGCACCACATGCCCTTCCAACGAGGTGCCTATGCCAAACGGAATGATCGGACATTTGTGCGCCGCGCAGATCTTGACGATTGTTGAGACCTCCTCTGTGGAAAGGGGGAATACAACAGCATCGGGCAAAACGGGAGTGACGTGGCCTTCATCGCGACTGTGCATTTCAAGGACTGAGCTTCCGGTCGATACGCGATTGCCAAATATCTCGGCCAGAGCGCCAATCGTTGCTTGTCTAGCATCATCCATCGTATTCTCCTTGGGGTGATCTGCGATTGCCGACATCTACCAAATTGTGGCGAAGGCGCGGTATTGCGGCGTCGGGCTGCGGCCAGAATCTAATCAATTTAGCGTGCTTTCGGGAATGCATGCACTTTGGTTTAGTCCGCACTGCCAAGAGACCCACCGGCTTTTTGCCATGCCACTACCCCACCCGAGAGGTTCACCACCGGAGACAAACCCATGTCCATAGCGACCTTTGCCGCCAATGCGGAGCGCCCGCCTGAGGCACAATAGAACACATAGGTCTTGTCCTGATTGAACGCAGGCTTGTGGGCGGGGCTTTCGGGGTCGATGTGGAACTCCATCATCCCACGCGACGAGGCGACGGCACCGGGGATGGCCCCGGTGTTGGGCTGTTCCGTGCCGTCGCGCAGATCGACAAAGACATGCGTGTCGTTGTCGACCAGGCCAAGTGCGTCTTCGACACTGATCGCAGGCACGGTGGACAGCGCCGCTTTGACGATGTCTTTGGCAGATTTCTTGATATTCTGGGCCATAGCTTGCCCTCCTTTTATCCAGTTCAAAATCGCTGTCAGCGGCTAGTCAGATGTTCCGCAACATCCACATGCCGCAGGAATTTGCATGGCGCGGTGCGGTTTTCTCATATTTCCAGATCGAGCCGTGGTTTCCAAAACGGTCGGAACAGTTCGATTTTGGGGCAGCGGTTCATGACGACTTGCAGGCCTGCGTCCTGTGCAAGACGCGCGGCCTTGTCGTCGTAAACGCCGATTTGGCCCCAGAGGACTTTTGCGCCGATGGCGATGGCTTTTTCGGCAAAGCCAAAAAATTCTTCCTTCGGGCGAAAGACGTCGACCATATCGACGGGCTTGTCGATTTCTTCGAGCGAGCGATAGACCTTGAGGCCCCGGATTTCAGTGACGTTGGGGTTCGGGTTCACCGGCAAAATATCATAGCCGATCTCGTTCAGTTGGCGCAGCACACCGTAGCTGAACTTGGTCTTGTCGGCGCTGGCACCGACCATGGCGATGGTGTGCACCGATTTCAGAATATCGGCCAGATATTTCGGGTCGTAATCGTAGATGTGATCAACGTCTGCTTCGGGCATGGGCTTACACTTTCGGTGAGGCGATGTCCGCCTTGAGTTCATGTGGTTTGAGCGGATCAAGGAACGGATTGCGGTAAAGCTTGTCATGGCTTTCCACACCGATTTCCAAGGTGATGTCAGAGGTCGCGCGCGCAACGCAGAGGATCACATAGCCGTTGCTGATCTGCCGGTTGTTGAGCGCCACCTGACGGCGTTGGTCGACCTCACCCGCGGTGAGTTTGGCGGCACAGGTGATGCAGCCACCATATTCACAGCCATAAGGCAGATCGACGCCTTGGTCGCGCAATTGTTCCAGCAACGGACGGCGGTCGGTGACCTGAAAACTCACGCCTTCGCGGTTGGAGATGGTGACGGTATGGCGCGTCACAGCCAGATATCACTTGTGCAATCGCCGCCCGGGTAACGCGCTTCGTGGCAGCGGCTAGGCCCATTGGGTTCCTTACCAAAGTCCACGATGAAGTCTTGGTTGATCTTCATGCCACCATTCACCGGGTCACAGTCAATCTGCACCATCACGCCGCCTTTTTCGCGTATTTCGGGGTAAAACTGGTTATCCCAAGTACTGAACAGACTCGTCGTAACATAAAGCCGCTTGCCATCGAGGCTAAGCTGGAACATCTGCGGGCCGCCGGCCACTTCGACACCGTTGACTGTCGGTGCTTTGCCCAAAAGCCCTCCCATAAATACCTGCCCGGTCAGCACCGGATTATGTGGGTCACTGATATCATATTGGCGCATATCGCCGTGAAGCCAGTTGTTGAGATAAAGGTATTTATCATCCATTGAGATCAGGATTGCGCTCATCACACCGGGCAGCGGAATGGGCCAATCCGGATGCATCTCGTTTTCCACGTCGATGATCTTTTCCCACTGCCACTTGCCTGCGTCTTTCCACCAATGGATCACATTGGTCGACAGCGCCGCGCCACAGAAGCCGTGGGTGCTGTCGGGATCATGATGGAACTTGACCTCCAGAGGCAGCAAACCGTCTTCGCCAAGGTAAAAGCTCTCGATTGGAACGCGTTTCTCAAAATCCCAGAAGTGCAGTTCACGCCCGTATTTCAGGTGGCCCACTTCTTCCAGATCAAAGCCCGGCATAAACGTGTTAGGTGCGGCCCATTCAGAACTAACCATCACGTTGTGGCGCGGTTGATACCAGAAGTCATAGCCGAACTTGATGTCGCCCATGGAGTTTTCCCAGCGGCCCTGAATCTCGAAGTCCTTGTTCAGGTGCAGGTAGCCGCCCGGAGCTTCGCCTTTGGCGTCACCCAGCATCGAGATGATGATCTCGGAACCCAGACAATGCACCGTGTGCGGGCCCGAAAGATTGGTCTTGGATTTGATCTCGGGCCCCTCTATCACCTTGTGCAGGCGCGGCGCGCGCGGGTCCGTCGCCGTGTCAACGATATGCAGGTTGTTCGAGCGCACACCCGGCAAAATCAAATACTTGCGCGACATGGACCCATCGTCAAAACACGACGAACAGGCGTTCCAGCCCATGTGATGCAGCTCATCGCCAATGCCAGGCATCTCCAGCCGATGGATGACCTGAGAATAAGTCGGACTGTCCGGATCCACGTCCACCGTCGCCAGATAATCCGGCTTCTGAATGCCCGTGCCCGTATAGATCGCAATGGTATAAAGCAACTTCTCGCGCGGTGCCTCAATCGCATCAGCCGGGCTCGCATAACCAGGTCCACAACACTCCATGTTATCCTCCCATCCGGTCGGCAATGGCGACGATACGATACATATCACGCAAAACCGGTTTTTCGATCAGCTTTCCGTCAATGACGACAAGGCCCGTATCCGCCTTTTCAAACTCTGAGATGATCCGCCGTGCCCGCGCAATCTGCGCTTGGGTCGGCGTGAACACCTCATTGAGCGCAGCAATCTGTTTTGGATGAATAGAGCCTTTCCCAGAAAAGCCCAGATCACGGACTTTTTCGGCTTCAACACGCATCCCTTCAGGATCATCGAGATCGAGGAATGGCACGTCGATCACATCGAGACCGGCCGCAGCGGAAGCATGAACCACGCGCGAGCGCGCATAGATCATCGATTCAAATGTGTTCTTGCACCGCAGCTCGGCTGCCATATCCACGCCGCCAAAGAACATCGCGTCAATCCGAGACGAACATTTGGCGATCTCGAACGCCGCTTCCAGCCCTTCATTGGTTTCGATGATCACATGCAGTCGTGTGGCATGGCTTGCCTCGGTCAGAAGCTGATCCAGCATCACGACTTCATCAGGCGTGCGCACCTTGGGCATCATCAGTGCGGGCGGCGGTGTCTTGTTGGCAAGGACCGCATTCACATCTTCAATTCCAAAACGTTCACGCATCGAGTTGATCCGCACGATGCGTTCGACACCGTCGTCCGCTTGTGGCACCTCAAACAAGGCCAGTGCCTTCTGTCGCGCCTCGGCTTTGTCCTTGGGCGCAATCCCGTCCTCAAGCTCAACACAGACGATGTCTGCCCCCGAAGCCAACGCCTTGGGAAACATGTCCGGGCGCAAACCCGGTGTGAAGATGAAGCTGCGGCGCGGTCGAATAATGCGATGTGTCATGTGTGCGTCCTCTCAGGTGATGCCATGCAGCGTTTTCGTTTCAAGATAATCTTCCAGCCCCATTAAGCCGCCTTCGCGGCCATTGCCTGATTGCTTGTAGCCGCCAAAGGGCGAACCATAGTTGAACCCGCCGCCGTTGATATGAATGGCACCGGCACGGAGGCGGGAAGAAACGCGCTCCGCCCGGGCCGGGCTGCCAGTCTGAAGATAGGCCGCCAGCCCGTATGGCGTGTCATTGGCAATCGCAATCGCGTCTGCCTCATCCTCAAACGGGATGATCACCAAAACTGGGCCAAATATTTCTTCCTGTGCAACGGCCATTTCGTTGGAAACATCCGCAAAGATTGTGGGCTTCACGTACCAACCAATCTCAAAGCCCTCGGGTTTGCCTAGACCGCCGGCTAACAGGGTAGCACCTTCGTCGAGGCCCTTCTGGATCATGGCCTGCACACGTTCGTATTGGATTCGGTCAAACAGTGGGCCGATATGATCACCCGTCTGTGCCGGATCCCCGACAGCGGTGGCTTCTGCCGCATGTTTGGCAATTTTCAGCACTTCGTCATAACACGAACGCTCTACCAGAAGCCGCGTCGGCGCATCGCAAGATTGTCCAGTGTTGAACATGCATTCGTCGACCGAAGCAGCAACCCGCTCTTCAAGATCGCAATCGGAAAACACGAGGTTTGGGGACTTTCCACCCAATTCCAACGTCACCCGTTTGATGGTCTCAGCCGCATCCCGCGTGACTGCTGTGCCTGCACGGGTCGAACCGGTAAAGGACATCATCTGTACATCGCGATGACGTGACAGGGCAGAACCGACATTGGCCCCGTCGCCGTTGATCAGATTGAAAACCCCTGCAGGATATCCCGCCTCATCAATGATCTCTGCATAGACCATAGCAGAAACCGGTGTGTGTTCAGACGGTTTCAGCACACAGGTGCAGCCCGTTGCAAGCGCGGGAATGACCTTGAGCGCGATTTGGTTCATCGGCCAATTCCACGGTGTGACCAGCCCGCAGACCCCAATGGGTTCGCGCATCAGAACGTCGCCATTGGCCAGCGTGGTGCGTTCTTCAAGCGTTTCCAGCGCATCGATGAACCCCTGAAGATGGCCCACGGCAGCATCAGCCTGCGCATCCCGCGCCATGGAGATAGGCGCGCCCATTTCCATGCGCATGGCTTGTGCCAGATCCTCAAGCCGTTTTTCAGTGACGGTTTTCAGCCGGTGAAGAAGTGCCAGACGGTCCGCCTTGCTGGTTTGCGAAAAGCTCTCGAAAGCGGCTTTGGCGGCGGCCACCGCGTTGTCCACATCGGCGGCGCTTCCCATCGCAACAGAGCCGATCTGTGCTTCAGTTGCCGGATTCAGGACTGGCATAGTCGCGTCCGAGGCCGGTGGAACCCATTGCCCGCCGATATAGAATTTCAGAAGATTATCCATTGATACCATGCTCCTGCTCATCGCGCCTTTGCGATGGCGGTTTCGACTAGTGTGCGCATCTCGGTGATGCTGGCGGTGCGGGGGTTTGTGCCTGCCGCGCTGTCCTGCAAGGCCTTTTCGGCAATGCGACCGGCACAATCGGCAGGTACGCCGATTTCACTCAGAGAGCGGGGAATGTCGAGATCGTCCAAAATGCGCTCAACCTCGGCGATGAAGCCCCCAATAGAGCTGTCCGTGAGCCCCATGGCATCGGCCATCCGCTTTAACTTGACCTCCATGCCCGGCAGATTGAAGCGCAAGACAACCGGCAGGATGATCGCGTTGGTCAACCCATGCTGTGTGTTGAATTCGGCCCCCACCATGTGCGAGATTGCGTGAACATGCCCCAAGCCCTTTTGGAAAGCGATCCCCGCAAGACATGACCCCACAAGCATACCGCCCCGCGCGGCCATGTTGTCCGGTTCGCGTACAGCCACCGGCAACCATTTCGTCACCAGCGCCAACCCTTCCAGTGCCAGACCATCACTCAGCGGATGAAAGCCCGGGACGCAGTAGGCCTCAATCGCGTGCACCATGGCATCGGCCCCGGTCCAGGCGGTCAGGTTGGCGGGCAGGTCGACTGTCAGTTCCGGATCCAGCAGCGCCAGAGACGGCTGCAATTCCGGATGGCAAATGCAGAACTTCATGCCCTTGCCGGTGTGCGTGACCATGGCGGTGCTTTCGGTCTCGGCACCTGTCCCAGCCGTGGTTGGAATGGTGATCAGCGTTGGAAAGGTCTGATCCGGGCCTATTTCTGCCGGGATTGCTTCCCACTCGAATGCCCACATGTCGATCTCGTTGTTTGCGGTCAGACAGATGGCCTTGCCACCATCCATCGCGCTGCCGCCGCCAATGGCGATGATCGCATCGTGATTGCCCGACCGAAATGCAGCGCGCCCGGCTCCAATTTCATCGTCACGCGGATTTGGCGAGATATCCGAGAAAATAGCCGATGAAAGTCCGGCCTCAGCTAAATACTTATGCAGCTGCGAAATGAACGGTAAATCGCGGCTGCCTTTGTCAGTGACGATCAAGGGGTTGGAGAGCCCCATCGCCGCGCCGCGTTGCCCGATTTCTGAGAGGCGCCCCGGCCCATAGGCAATGGGTATGGGGAACGTCCAGTCCTGTGGTTCTTGAATTTCAGTGTCAGTCATGATAGGTTTTGCTTTGCTTGATCAGGTCGCGGGGCGTTCAGGGATGCTGCGATCCACGCCGCGCACGATGTTTTTCTCTTGGTCGAAGAACGGCGGTTGGACAATCTTGCCTTCATGCACGCTGCCATCGGGCAGGCGCATGGAAAGAGTACGGCCAGCCCAATCGCTGGGTGCATCGAAATGCACGTACCCCACACCAAGACCAAGCGTCGGCGATGGAATGCCCGCCGTGATCAGGCCAACCACGGTTTCGCCGTCCATCACCGTGCTACCCGCCACCGGTGTCCCGGTCGCGCAGGTCAGACCCAGCAGGCAGGATCGTCTGTCCTTGTCCACCAGTGCGTCGCGCCCGATGAAATCGCCCTTGTCCATGTCGATGAAGGGGGCCAGCCCAGCCTCGAACGGGGTCATGTCCGGCGTCATGTCGGTGAGGTTTCCCAGGATTCCGCCTTCGATCCGCCGGATCGTCAATGCGCGGGTCGAAGAAAACTCCATCCCGTGCGGTTCGCCGCAGGCCATGAGATGATCCCACAGCGCCAGATGGTCGGTGCTCGCCCCCTCGCAATAGACTTCGAACCCCAGCTCGTTGGTGAACCCGGTGCGCGACACATAAAGCCGCTGACCGCCCAGATCGAAATAGCCCGAGCGGAAGTACTTCATGGTTTCATCAATTGCCCCGTTCGAGGCTGCTTTCATGATCTCCAGCGACGCAGGCCCCTGGATTTGCAATACCCGACTGCGCGGATCCGAAATGGTCACGTCAAAGCCGCCGCTATGGGCCATCAGCCAAGCCTCGAATGGGCCATCGGCCTGCACATACCAGAACCGATCTTCACCCAGTCGGAACATGACCCCATCCATGAAAACACCCCCCTGGGGTGTGCAGGCAATGGCGTAATAGCCGCGCCCCTCGGTCATGGTGGCGACCTTGCGCGCCAGCACCCTTTCTAGGAAAGGCACGGCATCCGGGCCCGAGATTTCCACGGGCTTTTCCGGCGTGTCGAAGATCAACGCCTTCTGACGCAAACACCAGTATTTATCGAGGTAATCTTCGCCCAGATAGATCGCGAAATAGCGACCGGCATAGACGCCACGGATCATTTCCGGGCCGTCGGTGCGTTCGATAAATGGCGATTCCTCAAAGCGGCGGGCGCTGATGGAAATGTTGTTTTCCAGGTCGGAGGCTTCCTGAAGGTTGCTCATGTCTGAACCTCTGTGTTGTTTGGGGTGACGGATCGCAAAATTGTTGGTGGTTCGTGGGCGGTGACCGGCGGTGGGGCTTCGGTGAGAAGCTCGACCTCGATCAGGCAGGAATGCGCGCTTGGTCCCTGGCCCAGTTTCGACGTGCCCTTGTCGCGTGTGAGCACGTTGGGATTGCCGTGCTTGCACAGGCCGGTCTCGTCCGGGTCGTACCAGGCGCCGGTGCTCATCTGCACCACGCCGGGGCGAAGGGCGGCGTCGATCACAACGCCGCCCAGACAGACGCCACGGTCGTTGAACAACCGGACGATGTCGCCATCCTTCAGTCCGCGCGCGGCCGCATCCTCGGGGTGGATGTGCAGCGGTTCGCGCCCGGCAACTTTCTTGGCTTTGCTGACGGCTCCGTGATCAAGTTGCGAATGCAGTTTGTCTTTGGGCTGATTTGAAATCAGGTGAAGCGGATAGTCATCGGCATTCCCCAACCACTCATACGGCTCTTGCCAGACCGGATGACCGGGGCAATCGTCATAGCTAAAATCCGCGACTGTCTGGCTAAAGATCTCAATCTTGCCGCTTGGAGTGTCCAATGGGGTGGCGACAGGGTCAGCCCGAAAATCCGAAAGCATAATTACCGGATCAGCGGGGTCTTCCAGCTTGAACCAACGTTGGGCGAGGAACTGATCGTAGTTGGGAATATCAATGCCTGCATCCGCGCAACGACCCTGCGTTTGCTTATATATCCAGCGTTGCCAATCGCTCGTGTTGCGGCCTTCGGTGAAGGCCTCTTCAACGCCCATGGTCCCGGCAATACCTGCGAAAATGTCATAGTCGTCACGCGCCTGTCCGTAAGGTTCGGTCAGTTTGGACATGGACACGACGTAAGGGTCGCGTGGCGTCATCGCGATGTCGTCGCGCTCCAGTGGCGTGGTGCAGGGCAGGACGATGTCAGCGTGTTTGGCCAGTGGGTTCCAGCACCATTCGTTGACAATAATCGTGTCGGGTTTCTGCCACGCCTGCATCATCCGGTTCAGATCCTGATGGTGGTGAAACGGATTGCCCCCGGCCCACCAGACCAGCCGCGTGTCAGGGTATTCATAGCGTACGCCGTCAAAATCAAAGGGCTCTCCGGGCTGCATCAGCAAATCCGTGATGCGCGCCACCGGGATAAAATCCTCAACCGGGTTGTGCCCCTGAGTAAAGGATGCACCGGGGATAATCGTATGATTGCCCCCGATGAAGTTCATCGCGCTGTAACCAAAGCCAAAGCCCCCGCCGGGCAGCCCAATCTGACCCAACATTGCCGCAAGCGTGATCGCCATCCAAAATGGCTGTTCGCCATGATCTTGCCGGGTCAGGGACCAGCTGACTGAGATCATCGTCCGCTCGGCCGCCATGCGCCGTGCCAGCGCACGGATTGTGTCCGCGGGAATTTCACAGATATTTGCAGCCCAATCCGCCGTCTTAGGTGTGCCGTCGGTGTCGCCCATCAGATAAGGCAGGAAGGCGTCAAACCCTTCTGCGTAGCGTTTCAGAAAGGCGTGGTTTGTTAAGCCCTCAGCTTGCAAAGTATGGGCTAACCCCAGCATCAAGGCGACATCCGTGTTGGGGCGCAGGGCCAACCACTCTCCGCCTACGTCATTGAGCATGTCGGATTTCAGCGGGCTGACATTGACAATGTCGATTCCAGCGCCGCCTGCCGAAACTAGCCCATCGCGTTGAATATGGCAGCCAGTACCGCCCTGGCTTATCTGGCCATTCTTCAAAGGTACGCCCCCGAAGCAGACGAATAGCTGCGTGTGATCACGGATCACCTCCCAGCTGGTGCAAGTATCCAGAAAATCGCGGAAGCTGCCTAAGATATGCGGCACCATCGCCTCGGCGGCGGCAAAGCTATAGGTGAATTTCGAACTGGTGAAACCACCGATGCAGTTCAGGAACCGTTTGAGCTGGCTTTGGGCGTGATGGAACCGACCGGCACTCGCCCAGCCATAAGAGCCGCCGAAGATTGAGGCATTTCCGAAGGTGTTGCGCACCCGGTCCAGTTCCGCTGCAACCAGCGCATTGGCCTTGTCCCAACTCACCTCAACAAAAGGATCCTTTCCGCGCAGGCCGTTGCGGGTGCCCGGCCCACCGTCAAGCCAGCTTTTGCGCACCATTGGCGCATCAACCCGTGTCGGCCCGTGCTGCACATTCAAAATGCCGGGGCCAATGGGTGAAGGGTCTTTGTCGTGCTCAAACGCCAGCAACTCCTGCACCCGCCCATTTCCAACGCGCGCGCGGTACGTCCCCCAATGCGAACTGGTCAGCGGCAGATCATCTTGTTTGGTCATGCGACGCTCAGCCCCAGTTCTTCCTGACGCCTTCTACTCCATGCATTGGTCATCCGGTCGGTGATGATGGCAATGATTGCCATGCCGATACCGGCAATAATGCCAACGCCGAAATTGCCATCGCTCAATCCAATGTAAACGATCTGTTCCAGCCCGTTGGTTCCGACGAGGGCCGCAATGACCAGCATGGCGATGCCGTACATAATGGTCTGGTTCAAGCCCAACATCATCACCGGCAACGCCAATGGAATCTTGACCTGCCAGAGCATTTGCCGTCGCGTGGCTCCGATCATCGTGGCCGCTTCGATCACTGTGGCAGGCAGGCTGCGCAACCCATGCTCGGAATAGCGGATCGCCGGAACAATCGCATATGCAATGATCGCAAGAAGGGCGGTGAACTCGCCAATTTTGAACACCATCACAAAAGGGATCAACAAAACAAACAATGGCATGGTCTGCAAAGTGTCATTGAACGGACGAATGATCGCCGAAAACCTGTCGTTTTGCGCGGCCCATATGCCGATCGCAGTGCCCAGAACGAAAGATATGAGAACTGCAATGCCGCAAAGGTAAATCGACAGCATCGCCTCGGGCCAGATGCCGGTGATGACTATAAACCCAAGCCCCAACGCGGTCCCGAGCCCCAGCACGCGCCCTCCTATTTTCCAGCCCGCTACGGCGCAGATCAGCAGCAGGGCAGGCCAGGGTATTCCGGTCAGGCCAAAGTATAACAAGATCGCCAATATCAGGATCAGGATCGCAACCTGCGTTCTTCCTCGGTACGCCGCCCATAATGCCAGAGCCACAATGCCGACTGCATAGACAACCTTATGCACCAGCGTCAGTTCAAACCCCCAGGTAAAGGGGCTCACGGCACCTTGCAGGCCGATCTTTGCCGGAAGCATGACAAAGAAAAAGGCAAACTTCTTGACGGCTTCAATCTCATTGCGAAAATTTACGACCAGATAGGTCAGCCCGTCGTTCATCGCTTTTGCAGGGCTGATCTCCCAGGCCTGCGGCCATTCGTTCAAGATACCAGCAATCTGGGCCAGAACAAAAAACGTAACGGCGCCAAAAGCGGCAGTGATCCAGTAGCGGTGTTTTTGGGCGAACGCCTTGTTCTCTGGGTCGTAGTCTCCGGACCGCGCGGCAAGCCCGGCGGTGATGCGGTCAATCACCATCGCCATCAGCGCAATCACCATGCCCGCCAACAGGCTTTCGCCAAATTGCGCTTTGCGGATCTGGCTCAGCACTTCCCAGCCGATATCCGCTGTGCCGCCGATGATCGACGCGATGATCACCATACTGAGCGAGGCCATTGTCGCCTGATTGACCCCCAAAAGGATCTGTTTCAACGATGATGGCACCCGCACTTGCCAAAACAGTTGTCCCGGCGTGGCCCCCGATATCAGGGCGCTTTCGATTATTTCGGGCGAGACCCCGCGCAATCCTACAATCGTGTTACGCACCATTGGCGGAAAGGAATAAAGCACCGAAGCGATCAACCCGACCACGGTACCAAAGCCGAACAACATCAGAATGGGCAGCAGATAGGCGAATGACGGCACGGTCTGCAGCACGTCCAGCATCGGCGTGATGACCCGCGCGGCTCGGTCCGAAAAGAAACCCCAGACGCCAAAGGCGAACCCTACAAGAATGGCCAGCGGCACAGAAATGGCAATCAGCGATAGCGTATTCATGCTCTCGCTCCAATAGCCGATGACCAGCATGTAGAGCATTGAAAACAGCGTAAAGGCCGCCAGTTTCCACCCCGATGCCGCCCATGCCACGGTGCAAAACAGGAACGTTGTCACCGACCAGGGCATCGCATTAAGGATAAAACGAACCGCCTTGATCGGCCACTCCAACGCCCATGAGATTCCTAGAAAGAACCAGCCAAAGTAATCGACGATCCAATCCATGACCGCGTTCAGCCAGTCAGACAGCGGAAGGATCAGATCCTTAGGATATTCGGCCATCCATACCCATTCGCGCTGAAGGGCAAGGCACACAAGCGTGACAGCGATAACACCCAGCCAATGCAGACTATTGCGATCAGTTTTCAAGGGCATTGGTCTACTCCCTCTTGCACAGGCGTTTCGGCACAGCCACAGCCTGCCAGCGCGGCAACCAGACCGCGCGCTGTCGCGGTCCCCAGAACCGAGCCGTCACGGGCTTCGACGATCACACCGTGTTCGCCTTGTGACAACTTTGACAATAGTGTGTCTACAAGGGTGCCTTCTGAAACCCGTTCCATCTCCGCCGATTGCTTGGCCCCGTCTTCCATGATGTCTTCAGCGCGCAGGATGCTTTCCCAAGGGACATCCTGCGTAAATTCGCGCACGTAATCATCGGCGGGGTTCAGGATCAGATCAACAGGGCGCCCGATTTGAACAACTGCCCCATCGCGCATGATTGCCATGCGGTCTGCAATACGCAGGGCCTCCTGAAAATCGTGGGTGATAAAGACGATGGATTTGTGCAGTTTAGACTGAATGCGCAGAAACTCGTCCTGCATCTGCTTGCGGATCAGCGGGTCAAGTGCTGAGAAGGGTTCGTCCAGCAACCACACATCCGGCTCTACCGCCAATGATCGCGCAATACCGACACGCTGTTGCTGCCCGCCGGACAGTTCTTTTGGGAAGTTGTTTTCGCGCCCTTCCAACCCAACCAGTTCAATCACGCGCTTGGCTTGTTCGTATCGCTCTGCTTCTCCAACACCCTGTAGTTTCAATGGAAAAGCGATATTATCGATCACGTTGAGATGCGGCATCAATCCGAAACTCTGGAAAACCATCCCCATCTTGTGACGGCGAATGTCGATCAATTCAGCATCTGATTTCTTCAGTAGACTTTCACCGTCCAGCAAGATTTCTCCAGCAGTTGGTTCAACCAGCCGCGAAAGGCACCGAACAATGGTGGATTTTCCAGAGCCAGAAAGCCCCATGATCACAAAAATTTCACCGGTGTGGACGTCAAAACTCACATCAGCATTAGCAACAATATGGCCGGTGTCGCGAATGGTGTCTGCATGCTGGGTGGCATTCGTCACGTGCCCCAGAGAGTCCTCGAAAAACCGGCCTGGTTGCGCACCATAGATTTTCCAGACGTTGCGGCACGATAACTTAACTTCACCATGATCACTGGTCGGGGTCTTCATCTTGCGCTCCTGATCGAAGGGGGGTGGGCTCGATCCAAGCGGATCAGGCCACAGCTAAAAAACCCTTTGGGGTTAAACATCACCTGACAAAGTAAAAGGGGTGAGGTTCGGGGCAGAAAGCCAGGCAATCCGCCCCGACCCAATTCACCTCTCTAGCGGAGCTACTGCATTGCAGCGTCAATCCAGCCCTGCCATGTGACTTCGTTGTCGACGAGCCACTCAGCAGCGACGTCTTTCACATCACGGCCTTCACTGTCTACGGCCAGGATTGCCGCGTTTTCGTCGGCATTTGTGAGGGTCATGGCCGACAGCATCTTAAAGGCTGCGGGCCATTTTTCCTCAAGGCCGCTCCAAGCTACTTTGTTGACCGTTGCTTGTGCGAAGCCGCAAGCACTATCACGCTCTTGACTTTCCTCGCTACATTCACCGTCGACCTCGTTCCATTCGATCCAATTAAAATCATGTGCGGCAAAAATCCAATGGGGCTGCCACATCATCATCAAGATCGGATCTTCAGCTGCCAATGCTGAGGTCAGTTCGGCCACCATGGCACCTTCACTTCCGCCAGCAATGGCCGTGAAAGGCAGATCAATGGCTTCGACCACATCACGCGACCGCGTACCCCAGTCGGCAGGATATGTGATCAAGCGCCCTTCGGGGAAAGTCTCGGCACCGGCGAAGGCCTGGGCGCAATCATAAAGCGCGCTGTAGCTTGGTAAACCGGGGCATCTTTCTTCCATATAGGGCGGGTAAATCCATCCTTCTTTTGGCTCCAGCCCAAGACTCCCCAACACAACGATTTCACCGGATTCGACGGCCTTAGGATAGATGTCGCCAACGTTGTTGCTCCAGACTTCGGTCTGAAAATGCAGGTTTCCTTGCGACAGACCGGCATGCTGCGGTAGCGCGCCCGCACTGACATATTCGATGTTATAGCCCATCTTTTGCAGCAGTTCGCCCGCCACATATGTTGAAAAATGCTGCCCGGTCCAATCGTTCAGGATAACTCTGATAGGGTCGCTGTTTTCCGGAACATTGTCCGCCAAAGCAGCGCCGCCTGAAGCAAGCAGGGCGAGTGCAAAAGCACCCGCAGTTTTTGAAAACGTTGTCATGATCTCTCCCTTTCGGTGATGTCGGTATGGCAAGTCTGCATACGCACATCATTTCCTCCTGAAAAAACTTACCATTAGAAAGTTTTTTGTGTCAACAGTTTAATTTTGTGGCATTGCGTTTACGATTTAACGTGGCATTGCGTTTACGATTTAACTATGAAATGAACATCTTTTGAGTGAGGGTTCTCCTAAATGCGATCCAGTTCCATTCGAACCATCCGACGCGCCGAGCTGTCCCGGGCAGCGTTCGAGGCCGTGATTCGGTACGGGCTGCGCAAGACGACACTGGACAAGGTGGGCGACATTGCCGGAGTTTCAAAAGGCGTTGTTCTGCACCACTTCAAGGACAAAAGCGCCCTGCTCGAGGCGGTGTTTCGCAGATCGAACTCACTGCTCAGCGAATCCGTGGTTGAGCTGTATCGCTATGCGGAAACGCCGTACGAGCGGCTCTGGGCCATCATCGTCTCTAATTTCTTTGAAACGATATTCAATCGACCGGTTTGTCAGGCCTGGGTGTCGCTGATTTCAGAAGTTCCGCATAACAAGGAATGCCAGCGCGTGCAGATTGCGAACAACGAACGCATCAGAAGCAACCTGATGTACGAACTGAAACACTTCTTGCCAGAAGAAGAAGCCGAGCAAGTTGCGCGCCACCTGGGTGTCCATATTGACGGCATTTGGGTACGCGCAGGTCTGCTACCCGATCCTGTTGAAACCAGCGCCGCGGTTTCCGAGATGGAATATGCAATCTCAAAACTGCTTCCCTTTGACGAGATCAGCGCCGCAAAGCACCAAGAAGCCCGCAAGAAAATCGAAACGATTGCAGGCATCGCGTTGGGCTCCAAGGCGTTCAAGGAAAAATCCCTGCAAGTGTAGAGCACTGCCCCATCACATCAGTTGAGATCTGCGCGCGCTTGGCGCAGTGACAATAGGGGTTCCAGCATGCTCGCCCCAGCGATCAGGATCACGCCGGTCACCTCACGGATGCCAAAGGGTTCTCCGGCCAGCAAGGCCACAGATATTGCTCCGACGACGATTTCGGTCATGAACAACAGGCCGACCACGCCCGGGCTGAGAAATTTCGGCCCCCAAAGCGAAGCGTAGGTTCCGGGCAAAACCAGAAGAGCCATGAAAACCAGCAGCAGTGGCAGTGCTGGAAGGATCTGTCCAACACTCGGCAGGTGACCGGGCGCCAGTAAAAACGCCGCACCCGCAGAGAAAATCAGCGACCACTGAAAAAACCCCACTGTCAATTCTATGGCTGAATGGCTTTCAACCATACGGATGCGCACCATAGCGATGGCCCAAAGGAAACCAGAGCCAAGCCCAAGCCAGTCACCTGCATTCTGCGGGATCGGAAACCGCGCACCCAGTCCAAAAATAGTCAACATGCCCACGATGGCCAGCATCATTGCGGCGATGCGGGTCGGGGTGATCGCATCGCCCAGAACAAGACGCGCCAATATCGTCGCCCAAACCGGTGTGAGGTAGAAAAGCAGCATGGCACGCACAACATCCGTGTAGATGATCGAGGTCGAATACAGCAGCAATGCGCCACCCGAGATCATCGCCGTGAGTTGCAATTGCAAGCCGCCTTTTCTGACATGCCGCCATCGCCACAGCGCAACTGGCACAAGGCATACTGTCGGAACAAGAAAGTAAACGACTGTGATCCACAAACCGTGCAGTCCGGCCTCTTCAAGGGCCCTGAGGGCGATCCAGAAAAGCCCCCATACAGCCCCGGCATAGAGGCAGGCAAGTTTGGCCTTGAACTCGATGGATGCGGTCAAGCGGCTACCTCTGCCATTGTCAGGCAAGTTGAGTGATAATGATCAGTGAGACGCCGCAGAGCCGACACATCGATGTCAACACCAAGCCCCGGTTTGCCCGAGAGGAACGCGCGCCCCTCATCAAGGCAAAAACCGGTGGTCGCGAATGTCGCTCCGTGATCGATGTATTCGGGATAGATCTCGGCCATTTCGGCGTTGGGGATTGAGGCGCAGACATGCAGCATCGCAGCCGCCGCAACCGTCATGGAATTCCAGCAATGTGGCGAGACCTTAACACCTTGCAGATCGGCCAGCCCCGCGACTTCAAGAATATCCAGAAGGCCACCTATTCCAGCAATATCGGGGTTAAGTATATCTGCGGCACCTGTGGCCAAAACCGCTCGGAAATGCGACAGGCCGCTCTGTTTCTCGCCCGTCACAACCTTCAAGCCAGTGGCCTCGCGAATTTTGGCGAGGGCTTTAATGTCGTCCCCATCGACGGGTTCCTCAAACCAGTAAGGACGCTCTGGGGTGATCAACTTCGCAATATACAGGGCTGCGTCTGGATCATCCTGAGAATCCAGATCAACCATAAGATCGATGTCATCGCCAATCGCATTTCGCACTCGGGTCACGCAGCCCGCAGCCTCGTCCACCGAATGGTTTAGCATGGGATGAATCTTGACAGCCCCGTACCCTTGCGTGACAAGATCGGTTGCGCGCTTTTCAAGTGAACCGGCATCCCATTGCGTGTCGCTCCAGATGTTTCCGTAAACCGGAACAGCCCGGTTGTGATCGCCGCCCAAAAGGTCGCAAAGCGGCTTTTCAGCAACTTTGCCACAGATGTCCCACAAGGCCATTTCCAACGCACTGCTAGCGGCGGCAAAATCCAGGCTTCGGTGTTTCGCGGTTATCTGAGTGGCCAGATCACGAAACGCCCAAGGCGAGACGGTTTTCAACGCCCCGGCTGACCGTGCAAGCGCGTGGATGATTTCAGCTACCGCCTTCTCGCGGCACGGCAGAATGAATGCCTCACCCCAACCGACCACTCCATCTTTGGCGGTCACGCGAACTAACAAGCATGGCTTAACATCTCCCCAGCCATTGCCACCTTTGGCCGGGGACGTAATCCAGGTTTCCAACTGCGCTAACGTGACGTTGCCCAACCCCGGGATTGTCTGAATGAATGAAGACGGCGAAGCAGGGTGGAAATCAAAAATTGGCTGCACGCGAAACCTCTAACGGCAATGATTTTTCCACCACTAACCTTTGGTAAGTTTATTGTCAAATAGTAAGTTTATCTGTATGAAGATAGCCAACGAAGCGCCTGCTGCAATGATTCCCTGATTGGAAAACACGTTGTTTGGGCAAATACTTTGCAAGGAAATGCCAAAATGGTTATTGATTACATCATTGTAGGCGCGGGATCGGCCGGTTGCGTTTTGGCCAAGCACCTGACCAGTGAAGCAAGCAATCGGGTTTTGTTGCTGGAAGCAGGCCCCGATAACACGGCGCTTTCCCTGAAAATGCCCGCTGCCGTACTTTCAAATCTGAACAGCACCAAGCACAATTGGGCTTTTCAAGGCGAGCCTGAACCAGAGTTGAACGGACGCCGCATTCAGCATGACCGCGGCAAAACCATTGGTGGGTCTTCCTCGATCAACGGGATGGTGTTCATTCGCGGGCACGCATTAGACTATGAGGGCTGGCAGCAGGCTGGTTGCCCGGGCTGGGGCTACAGTGATGTGCTGCCATACTTCAAACGCATGGAAACCTACAGCGGTGGAAGGGATACCTATCGCGGCGACAAGGGCCCGCTGCGCGTTTGCCGAGCCGACCCAAAGGATCCAATTACACAAGCCTTTATCAAGGCGGGTGAAGAAGCTGGATACCCGACAACCGACGATATCAGCGGATATTGTCAGGAAGGATTTGGCGTCGCCGACCGCACCGTATACAATGGCGAGCGATGGAGCTCCGCGCGCGCGTATCTTGACCCGGTGCGGAAACGATCAAACCTGACAATACAAACGCAGGCGCAGGTTCAGAAGCTGGTCTTTGACGGCACCAGAGCCGTAGGGGTTACCTACAAAAACAGCGCCGGGACCTTGCAGACCGCCTATGCTCGGAAAGAGATTATTCTGAGCGCGGGCGCGGTTGGGTCGCCACATATTCTGATGCTGTCCGGTGTTGGCCCAGCAGCACATCTGCAGGACATGGGCATTGATGTGTTTTGTGATCTGCCGGGGGTGGGACAAAACCTGAATGACCATCCTGATTTCGTGCTGAAGTATAAATGCAAACAGCCCGTTTCTTTCTGGCCCAAGACAAAACCACTGGCCAAGCTTGCAGCAGGAATTCAATGGATCACGACACGCAGCGGCATCGTGGCGTCCAATCTGTTCGAAGGCTTGGGTTGCATCCGGTCCGGACCCGACGTGGAATACCCTGATCTGCAGATCATCATTTCACCGATTGCGGTGGATGACGCAACCTGGGAACCGCTACAGGAGCATGCCTTTCAAATCCATGTAGGTCTGATGCGCGCGCACAGCCGCGGTAAAATTGAGCTGCGCTCGTCTGACCCCGGCGATCCTCCGAGCATCTTGGTGAACTACCTTAAGGATGCTCGCGACCGCGAACTGATGCGCAAGGGCATCCGGCTGGTCCGGGACCTTGTAGAACAGCCCGCATTTTCCGACCTCAAGGGGGATGAGATTTTTCCGGGCATTGACGTGCGTTCGGACCAAGAACTCGATCAGGTCCTTAATACGCACGCAACGACACAATGGCACCTGTCTTGCACTGCACGGATGGGGGCCGCGACCGACAAGGGCGCAGTGGTCGACGCCAGCGGGCGGGTCCACGGTCTATCCGGGCTGCGGGTCGTCGATGCGTCAATCATGCCGTTTGTCACCAACGGAAACACAAACGCCCCTACCATCATGCTGGCCGAAAAACTGAGCGATGACATTCTGGGCCGCGCGCCCTTGTCCCGAATTGAATCAGATGTTTGGCACAACATCGACTATGAAACCTGCCAGCGATGACTGGTGCGCGAATGACAAGGGCGCGATGAAATGATAGGTTATGTAATGGTCGGTGCCGATGACTTGGATCGGGCGGCAAGGTTTTACGATGCCATACTTGTCCCACTTGGTCTGGTGCAGGTTGAACGCGCGGAAACCTACGCAGCCTACGCCCCTGAGGCCGCGAAAGACGCAATTGAACTCTACGTCACCACGCCATTCGATCAACGCCCAGCGACGCCCGGTAACGGTACAATGATCGCACTTGTTGCCCCGTCCATGCAGGCCCTTGAACAGTTTCATACAGTAGGTTTACAAAATGGCGGAACCGATGAAGGTGCCCCTGGCCCGCGCGAAGAAGGCAGCGCAATATGCTATGCCTATGTTCGCGATTTCGACGGCAACAAGATTTGCGCGTTCCATGACAGAGCGAAAGACCAAGCCGCTCTCGTTTCAAATCGCATTTTCCCGACCTATGTCGGCAGCAACGAATTGTCGCCCTTTCATCACTGTTATGCCAACGACCAGACAGTGTTGCGGCTGGCGGTTGGCCGGTTCTTTGCTCATCACAACGGCGATGATCCGGTCGCAGGCTACTGGGCCTTGCGAAAACACGCAGCTCTTTTTGATGTGCCCGAACGCCCTGTCGAAATATCCGGCCCTGATGCTGTTGCCTTGCTCGAGCGCATATTTGCCCGGCGCATCGCCGAAATGGCAATTGATCGGGGGCGATATGCTTTGGCCTGTACGCATCAGGGTGGGATCTTCATGGATGGCATCCTTTTCCGGCTGGCCGAGGACAAGTTCTGGTTCGTGCATCCTGATGGCGATCTGGACACGTGGCTTTTGGCCCATAACGACAGCTTTGATGTCACGGTCAGTGATCCGAAATCCCGCGTGTTGCAGATCCAGGGACCAAATTCCTATCAGATCCTGCATGACGCGTCTTCTGGCGCCATTACAGAAGACCTGAAGTATTTCCACTCCGGATTCTTCGATCTTGGCGGTCAGCGGGTCTATGTCTCGCGCACCGGCTGGACCGGCGAGTTGGGCTATGAAATCTATACGCTGGGAGACCAGACAGACTGTCCACGTCTGTGGGATTTTTTGATAGCGAAAGGCGAGCCACTCGGCATGGTCTTCAGTTCCATGCAATCCATGAACACCCGTCGGATTGAGGCTGGCATTCTGGACAGCGGTAGCGATTTTGACACCTCCATGACCCCGTTCGAGGCGGGACTGGAGCGGTTTGTTGATCTGGACAAGGAAGGCTTCATTGGCCGCGACGCATTAAAGGCCGCCACACCTGGAACCCGGCTCTACGGTCTGTGCAGCGATGGCGCTGTCCCCAGTGGCGGCGATTTGATACTGGACGGTGACACTTCTGTCGGGAAAGTCACGACAGGCGCGCAGTCACCCTATCTGG
>Ga0181606_10001338_pt1 | contig 21711 bp, 16 predicted proteins | sample 041ome_10_FD_132994 | JGI IMG/M metagenome (GOLD analysis project Ga0181606, IMG submission 132994) | Coastal salt marsh microbial communities from the Groves Creek Marsh, Skidaway Island, Georgia - 041412US metaG (megahit assembly) | ecosystem: Environmental > Aquatic > Marine > Intertidal... | reverse complement strand
CACGGTTGGTCGAAATTTTGGGCGAATTGGCACCCGATATGCAGGCAGCACCGTCCTACAAAATCGCGCGGGAATTCCGGGAATTTGAGCGCGCCTCCACCACAACCCTGTCCGCTTATGTGCAGCCGGTTGTCGGGCGGTATTTGGACCGGTTTGAAGCCTCACTCAGTGAAGATGGGTTCACGGGCGCGTTTTCCGTGATGCAATCTAATGGCGGGCGAATGCCTGCCGCAGCGATGGCGGAGAACGCGATTACCGCATTGTTCAGTGGCCCAGCAGCGGGCGTCGTCGGCGCGGTACGGCAAGCGGCGCAATCTGGGTTTAAGAACTTCATCACGCTGGATGTCGGCGGCACCTCGACAGACGTTTGCTTGGCACCAGATGGCCGCCCGGCCCTGGCCCCCATGACCGAGATTGACGGCCTGCCCGTTAAAACGCCGGTGATCGATATGGCGACGGTCGGCGCCGGCGGCGGGTCATTGGTTTGGGCAGATGATGGCGGCATGTTGCGCGTCGGCCCCGAAAGTGCCGGCGCAGACCCTGGCCCCGCCTGCTATGGCAAAGGCGGGCGCGCGCCAACGATCACTGACGCCCATGTGGTGCGCGGCACCATGCAGGCCGCCGCTTTCCTTGGTGGTGAGATGGACCTGGACGCCGCCGCCGCTGCAGCCGCGTTCCAACCCCTGGCCGACAGGTTCGGCAAGACGCCGCTAGAAATCGCCGATGCAGCCATCCAGCTTGCGGAATCCAACATCGCCCGTGCCATTCAACGGGTTTCCACCGAACGCGGCCGCGACCCCCGCGACTACGCCATGGTCGCATTTGGCGGCGCTGGGCCAATGCATGCCGTGCGCGTTGCCGAGGAAATTGGCCTTTCCGCTGTCATCATTCCGCCATTTGCGGGCGTACTATCGGCGCTTGGATTGCTGGTCGCGGACTATGCGCGCTTCGCAGCCCTCACTGACCGCCAACCGCTGGATGCCAAAGCGGCAGACGTCGTACGCGGCCACATGACCAATTTGGAAGCCGATATCCGCCGCCATTTCGCAGACCACGGCTTGGCCGCACCCTCACGCTTCCAATACACGTTGGACATGCGGTATCGCGGCCAGGCGTTCGAGGCCTCTGTCGAACTTTCCGCTGATGAACTGCCGGGCCTAAACCAAGCCGCATTGGAAGAGAAATTCCGCGCGGCCCACACACAGCTTTATGCATTTGCAAAAGCGCCCGGTGAACCTGCGGAGATCGTGGCGTACCGGGCAGGCGGGTCCCTGCCGCCGCCTGCATTCCCGGAATCGCCGGTGACGCGGGCCGAGGCTGATGCTACGGCGATCAGTCTGTATGAGCGCGGCGGCCAGCACACAGCCCAAATGCTGTCTCGCGCCGGATTATCGACAGACGGCGATGCCGGACCACTGCTGATCGATGATGGCCTCGCGACCGTCTATGTGCCGCCGGGTTGGACTGCCAGCCTGGACACATCTGGCAATATTGTTATTCGGAAGGAGGGTTGAAGCCATGGCTTTAGATCCCGTCGAACAAGCCATCGTCGCCCAAAGCCTGATCGCGGCGGCGCAGGAAATGGGCGTTAAGCTCATCCGCTCCGCCCATTCGCCCATCGTTCGCGAGGCAGAGGATTGTTCTGCAGCCTTGATGAGCGCCGATGGGGATGTCATCGCCCAGGCCGAACTCATCCCGATGCAGCTTGGCTCCATCAGCCACACGTTCCGCCACTGCGCTGAGCGCTGCCCGCCGGACAGCCTGCAGCCCGGGGATTTCTACATCACAAATGACGCCTATAAAGGCGGGCAACATATCCAGGATATTTTCCTGTTCTGCCCAATCTTCCATGAAGGTGTGCGCATCGGCTTCGCCGCAACGGTGGTGCATCACATTGACTTAGGTGGCGGCGCGGCAGGCCTGAACCCCAACGCGCCAGACATCCATTCCGAAGGCATTATTTTCCCGGCACTGAAGCTGAACCGGGAGCGGGATTGGGCTGGCGGACCATGGGAAGCCTTCGTGCGCGCCAATGTCCGCATGCCCGACGCGACTTTGGGCGATATCGACGCGCAGTTCGCTGCCAACGCTGTCGGTGCAGAACGCCTGACCGCACTGGCGGACAAATATGGCCGCGAGAAGCTGGCTGATGCGATGACCGAGATGCTGGATTATTCCGAGCGCCGCGTCCGCAATGCGCTCCGCGACGCGCCAGATGGCGTCTATACCGGCCAGGATGCGCTGGACGATAACGGCGTCACTCAGGACCCCGTCCCGGTGAAAGCCACTGTCACGATCAAAGGCGATGCCATGGAGATCGACTTTGCGGGTACAGCGCCCCAAGTCGCGACCAATATGAACACGCCCTTTGCGTCCACTGTCGCAGCGGCAGTTGCAGCGGCGAAATCAGTCCTGACGGATGCGGACATTCCGTTCAATGACGGCTGCAGCCGCGCGATCACAGTGAAAGCGCCGGAAGGCTCTATCCTCAATCCACGGTATCCAGCACCCGTACGGGCACGCCTACTAGCCAGCTACCGGGCCTTTAACGCAGTGATGAAAGCCCTTTCGACGGCAGCACCAACGCGGGTTATCGCCACCGGTACGGATACGACAACTGCCTGTTGCCTCTCCTGGCTTGGGCCGAATGGTTATGACATCTATCTGGAAATCTTCGGCGGTGGGTACGGTGCCGGGCCAGAGAATGACGGTGCAGACGGCGTTGATAGCCCGCTGTCCAATTGCGGCAATATTCCCATCGAAGCGACGGATATGGACCACGTGTTCTTCCGCTGCATTGACTACAGCTATATCGCTGGCTCCGGCGGCAAAGGCCGGATGCGCGGCGGGCTGGGGTTCCGCAAGGTTTATGAAATTCTGGAAGACAACGTGACCTTCGCCACATATGGCGACCGCTTCACCCAGCAGGCAGACGGCCTGTTCGGCGGTGGCCAGGGTGCGCCCGGTCAAAACCAAGTGCTGCGCGGTGAGGAAGTCATCAACCTGCTCTCCAAAACCTCATTCCCATTGCAACGGGGCGATAAACTGATCGTGCAGGTCGCCGCAGGCGGTGGGTATGGCGACGCCGCAGACCGCCCCAACGCCCGCTCCGTCCGCGACCAGGAAGACGGTCTCGTCGCGGCGGAGTGACGCGAATTCGATAATTTTATTGCTTTTTCAGGGATGTGGGTCCATATCCCTCGCAACACCGCGCCGCGCGTAGAAGACGACAATCCGTCAGCGGCGCTGCTCTAGAGCAACCGGTACCCCCACGTTCGCGATATTTGCGCGTGAGATCGTTGGCTTTTGTGCAATCGCGGAACGCCACACTCGGCCCCGCACAGCCACCCGGCAGCTGATCTACGCAAGCTCCATTTGAAAAGACGGCAAGCGCCGCTCAGCATCATTGCGAGCGGTCGTAAGGCTTGCCATGTATATTGGACTTGAAACTTGACGAATTTTACTGACCTCGGCCTCGCCGAGCCTCTGATCCAGGCCATCGAAACGATGGGCTACGAGAAACCTACCCCGATCCAAGCCGCTGTGATTCCGGCTTTCCTGGATGGCCGTGATGTTATCGGCATCGCCCAGACCGGTACCGGCAAGACAGCGGCCTATGTGCTGCCAATGCTGCATGCCCTGGAAGAGCGCCCCTCACGCCCCTCACCAAAGCGCTGCCGAGTTCTGATCCTGGCACCGACCCGTGAACTTGCGGGCCAGATCGCTGACAATATCCGCTCCCATGGCCGGAACATTCGCCATTCCGTCGCTCTGGTGGTCGGCGGTGCCCGTCCCGGCCCACAGATTAAGGCGATGGCACGCGGCGTTGATTTCCTCGTTGCGACCCCTGGCCGCCTGATGGACCACATGGAAACCGGCGTGCTTAGCCTCGACGATGTTGAAATGGTAGCGCTCGACGAAGCGGATCAGATGCTGGACATGGGCTTCCTGCCCCCGATCCGACACATCCTTGGCTCAATCAAAGGCAAGCGGCAGACGGTCCTATTGTCCGCCACCATGCCCCGCCAGATCCGCCAGCTTGCCAATGAATTCCTGCACAAGCCTGCCGAAGTGTCTGTGTCTGAAGGTGCGAAACCAATTGAGCGGATTGACCAGCATGTTCTGCACATCGAAGCCGGTGCGAAGCGCCGTGTGCTGACAGATATCCTGCGGGATCCAGAGCTAGAACGCGCCATCGTGTTCACTCGCACCAAGCGCGGCGCAGACCGGGTTCAGTTGCATCTTGAAAAAGCTGGCCTCCGCGCTGAGGCGATCCATGGCAACCGCAGCCAAAGCCAACGTGACCGCACGCTCAGCCGCTTCAAAGGCGGGCGCGTGAACGTTCTGGTGGCGACCGATGTTGCTGCACGTGGCATTGACGTCGATGACGTATCCCACGTCATCAACTTCGAGCTGCCAAACGTGCCAGAAAGCTATGTCCACCGGATTGGACGGACAGCGCGCGCCGGCAAGGCCGGCGTTGCAATCTCGCTTTGTGACCGCACGGAACGCGCTTACCTGCGTGATATTGAACGCCTGATCAGTACCCGTATCCAGCCCATGGATGCACCGGAAAGCACAGGCCCGCAGGAAGTTGACGCTGGCCCAGACCAGCGCCGGGACTACGATGATCGCCCGCCCCGCCGCTTTGAATCCCGTGGCAATGATGAACCACGCCGCCATCAACATGGCCGGTCAGGCAGCGATCGCCCACAGAACGGCCGCCCCCCTTACGGCAATTCCGGCGGGGATCGCGACAGGAATGCGCGCCCAGCTGGTGACCGGCCACCCTATGGCCGTCCAGGTGGCGACCGCTATCGTGATGACCGGCCCCGCAATGACCGGCCACGCGAAGACCGTCCCCACGGTGACCGTCCGCAAGGCGATCGTCCGCCTTATGGCAATTCCGGTGCTGACCGTGACAGGAACGCCCGCCCAGCGGGTGGTCGGCCTCAGCATGGTCGGTCCGGCGGTGATCGTCAGCGCGATGACCGTCAGCAGGAATGGCGTCGCGATGGCGTGCCGCCTCAAGCTCAAGGCCGTCATTCCAACGAGAACCGCTCCCAGGATGGCCGCCCACCACGGCGTCCGCCGGAAGAGGGCAGCTCCCGGATTGGCCGCCGTCGCCATCTGGACCCGCGCGCACAAGCACCCGTTCGCGCTGAAGCCTGGGCCGAAGATCGCCCACAACAACGTGGTCCTCGCAATAATGAGGACCCTCGTGGACAGCGCACAGGCGGTAAATTCGCACCTAAGCCAAGCGGCAAAGCGGTTGACGGTGATGGCGGCCATGCGCCGATGCGCCGGAAAGGTGCGGCACCTGCTGGCAAGAAGCCAGGCGGCAAAGCTGCCCATACAGATGGTGCTGCCGGGCGTATTGCCAGCAAGCCTTTCCGCAAAACCGCGAAGACGAAAGCAGCCGCTTCTAAGCCTGCGGGTAAGGCGGGACGCCGACCTAACAAGCAGCGCGCAGCTAGCTAACGCCTTCGCTTCTATCTGAGACGACGAACCCCCGTTGACTTGGGTCAGCGGGGGTTTTTCGTTGCGCCGCCAATCAACGCATTAACCAGATGGCCCAGACTTTCGCGATATGCGGGTGCCGCTGCCCCAGCTGCAATGGCAATTGCCGCGCGATCAAATGCAGCAGAGAGCATATCGGCCAGCGCGTTGACGCTTTCTGGTGGGGCGGTTTCTGGCAGCGCCGCTGCCAAGCCATCCCGCAGCGCCCCGCCACCGGTCGCAGTGTCAATCTCCCGGATAGCGGCATGGCCTAGAACTGCAGGGCCATCTAGCAGCAATAGGCGAATGCGGCCGGGTGCAGCCATCGCGGCGAAATAAGCCGCACCACCCGCTTCCAGTGCAGCAGCGGCTGTAGGTGCATCTACAGATCCTGCCTCAATCTCACTGGCGACAGATTCTGCCTCCGCCCGCACGACAGCGGCGAATAAATCGGCCTTGTCCCGGAAGTGGTGATACAGCGCGCCCCGCGTTACTGCTGCAGCCTTCACAATTTCTGGCGTGCCGGTATCCGCATAGCCTTTCTCGGCGAAAAGCGCGCGGCCTGCCTGGATGAGCGCCTTGCGGGTCGCCTCCGTGCGCGCCTGATTGGTTTGGCGTGCGTTTTTCTCTTGCATACATACAGCCTGTATGTTTAATTACACTTACATGCAGATTGTATGTTTTTTCTAAGAAGGATGAAACCCATGAAATGCACCCATTTTTACCCCGTCATCCAAACAAGCGACGTGGCTGCTGTCGCAGACTTCTACATCCGTAATTTCCGCTTCAAGGCAGCATTCGAAAGCGATTGGTATATGCACCTGCAATCGGCAGAGGACGCATCCGTCAACATCGCCATTCTGCAAGGCGATCATGAAACCATCCCGGAACCGGGCCGTGGTGCCACCGCCCATATGCTCATCAACTTCGAGGTGGAAGATGTTGACGCAGAATATGCAAAGGCTGTTGCCAATGGTGTACCGATCCTGAAATCACTCCGCAGTGAGCCATTTGGGCAACGCCACTTCATCGCCCAAGATCCCGCCGGCGTTTTGATTGATGTGATAACGCCCATTCCGCCAAGCTCTGAATTCGCAGGCGGCTTCAGCGAAGACGCACTGAAAGAAACCGGGGCATAGGCTCCATGACGCCTAGCACTGGATGGGATATCATGCCCCTCTCGGTTTGATAGGAATGCATGATGGGCGCGAATACTTCCAGTGCGGGGCGGCTTGAAGATCATCGTTTTCTAACGGGCGAAGGCCGGTTCACTGCCGACGTTAGGCGGGAAGGCGAGGCCTATGGTTTCGTCCTGCGCAGCCCATACGCTCACGCAGAAATCTTAAGCATCAGCGTTGAGGAGGCAGCGGCAATGCCCGGCGTGCTGGCAGTGATCACGGCTGCTGACTTGACCGCCGATGGCCTTGGCGACCTGCAAAACACATCCCAGATCCCAAGTGACCCGCCGATGGTCCACCCGCCGCGCCCCGTCCTGGCGCGTGGCAAGGTTCGCCATGTGGGCGAGGCCGTGGCCTTTGTGGTGGCAGAAAGCCAGGCGGCGGCGCAGGATGCGTCTGAAGCCATATTCGTAGACTACAAGGACCTGCCCACCGTTATCGATCCGCCTGCAGCGCTGGCCGCAGGCGCGCCACAAATTGCCGAAGAAGCGCCCGGCAATCTGATCTGCGTTTTCCGCACCGGTGACCAAGCCGCCGCTGACGCCGCCATTGCGGGCGCTGCCCATGTGCTGGAAATGACGGTGGATAATCACCGCGTCTCTGCCCTTCCACTGGAACCGCGCGCCGCAATCGGCGCCTATGAAGCTGCTAAAGATGAACTGCTGCTGACGCTCACGGGCCAAGGCGTTCATGGTATCCGGCGGGCGTTGGCTGACCCTGTATTTGGCCTGCCGCCAGAAAAGCTGCATGTCATGGCCCATGATGTGGGCGGCGGGTTTGGAGCTAAAAACTTCGCCTACCCAGAATGGGCGCTGGTGCTTTACGCCGCCAAAAAACTTGGTCGGCCCGTGAAATGGGTGGCGGAGCGTTCTGAAGATGTGCTGGGTGGTGCCCATGGTCGTGCGGTCAATTCCACGGCACGGATGGGGCTTGATGCTGCTGGAAAGATCCTTGGGCTGAGCGCGCATCTAACAGCGGACTTAGGCGGATATCTCTCCAACGGTGCGCCCGGCAGCGGCACCGTATCTGTCACCCGGTCGCTTCAGGGCATGTACGATATTCCAGCCGTTTATATGGAATCCACTGGCGTTCTAACCAATACAGCCCCCGTGGATGCTTATCGTGGTGCCGGCAAGCCCGAAGGTAATTTACTGATTGAGCGGATGATGGAAACGGCGGCGCGGCGCTTCGGCTTCGATCCCGTAGAACTCCGCCGTATAAACGCCATATCGGAATTCCCGCACACAACAGCCCTTGGTTTTGAAGTCGATACAGGTGATTTCAAGGCACTGGTGGACCGGGCAGAGGCATCATCCGACCGCGCCGGGTTCGAAACGCGCCGGGCAGAGGCGAAGTCACGCGGCAAGCTGCGCGGCCTTGGGTTCGCAAGCTTCCTGGAATCCGCCCGCGGCGCGCCAAGCGAAGGGGCCGATTTGCGCTTCACTGAAGACGGCATGATCGAAGTCCGCCCCGGTACGGAATCCAATGGCCAGGGGCATGAGACGACCTTCACGCAGCTCGTCGCGGATCGCCTTGGTCGCCCGGTAGATGAGGTTCGCTACATTCAAGCCGACACCCGTGAGACACGGATGGGCTCTGGCCACGGTGGTGCCAGGTCCATGCATATGGGCGGAACGGCGATTGTCGGCGCAATTGAAATGGCCATGGAAAAAGGCAAAGGCGTCGCCGCAGGCATGCTCCAGGCGCCGCCGGAACAAGTCCAGTTCATGGGCGGCGATTTTGTTGCTGGGGATGGCCGCGCCGTCTCTCTGACAGATGTCGCCGCTGCTGCACGGCAGCCAGAATTCGGCCTTGAGGGCGGTCTCGATAGCTTCTTTAGCTGGGAAGATGCCCCAATCACCTGGCCCGCTGGGTGCCACGCTGCAGAAGTTGAGATCGACCCGGAAACGGGTGATGTGCAGCTGCTGGCTTATACCGGCGTGGACGACTACGGCATTCTGCTAAACGAACAACTGACAGAGGGCCAGGTTATCGGCGGCCTCGTCCAAGGTATCGGCCAGGCGCTTGGGGAGCAGATCGTCTACGACCCCGAAACCGCCCAATGCCTGTCGGTAACCCTGATGGACTATGCTGCCCCGCTGGCGCGCATTCTGCCCATGTTCAATATCGAATTCCTATCGACCCCAACAGAAGCCAACCCCCTTGGCGTCAAAGGCTCCGGCCAGGCGGGTGCGATCGCCTCAGCCCAAACCATCATCAACGCCATCATTGACGCCCTGGCCCCCCTCGGCATCGACCATTTGGACATGCCAGCCACGCCAGAACGGGTTTGGCAGGCTATTCAGAAGGCGAATTCCTAACCCACACCATGCCGCTAAAGCGGAATGTTGTCGTGCTTTTTCCAGGGGTTGGCGAGTTGCTTGTCTTTGAGCATGGCTAGGCTGCGGCAGATGCGGGCGCGGGTGTTGTGGGGGCGGATGACGTCGTCGATATAGCCGCGGCGGGCAGCGACGAAGGGGTTGGCGAACGCAGCGGCATACTCATCGGTACGGGCCTTGATTTTCTCTTCATCGCCAATGTCTTGGCGGAAGATAATCTCCACAGCACCCTTAGCGCCCATCACAGCAATTTCGGCGTTTGGCCAGGCGTAGTTCACATCCCCACGCAGATGCTTGGACGCCATCACGTCATAGGCACCGCCATAGGCTTTGCGCGTGATGACCGTGATTTTCGGCACAGTTGCTTCTGCATAGGCGAACAGCAATTTAGCGCCATGCTTGATGATGCCGTTGAATTCCTGGTCCGTACCAGGGAGGAAGCCTGGCACATCGACCAGTGTGACGATTGGAATTTCGAACGCATCCAAGAAGCGCACAAACCTTGCTGCTTTCCGCGCACTATCGATATCCAGGCAGCCTGCCAGCACCATCGGCTGATTGGCGACGATCCCGACTGTCTGCCCGTCCATCCGCGCCATGCCAATAACAATGTTTCCGGCATAGTTCGGCTGCACTTCAAAGAAATCGCCCTCGTCGACGATCTTCTCAATCAGTTCCTTGATGTCATACGGCTTGTTCGGGTCTGCCGGGACAAGCGTATCCAGCGAGAGTTCCTGGCGGTCGGCCGGATCATTGGTCGGGCGAAGCGGTGCAGGCGCGCGGTTGGATGCGGGCAGGAAATCGAAGAAGCGGCGGGTTTCCAGCAGGGCCTCAACATCATTCTCAAACGCCATGTCGGCAACGCCGGACTTGGCGGAATGGGTAATCGCCCCGCCAAGCGCTTCCTGTGTCACTTCTTCATGGGTGACGGTTTTCACAACATCCGGCCCGGTGACGAACATGTAGGAGGTGTCCTTCACCATGAAGATGAAGTCCGTCATGGCCGGGGAATACACGGCCCCACCAGCGCATGGCCCCATGATGACCGAAAGCTGGGGCACAACGCCGCTCGCTAGCACATTCCGCTGAAACACTTCGGCATAGCCACCAAGCGAGGCCACACCTTCCTGGATGCGCGCACCACCACTGTCATTCAGGCCGATCACAGGTGCGCCGACTTTCATCGCCTGATCCATGACCTTGCAGATTTTCTCCGCATGGGCTTCTGACAGCGAGCCGCCGAATACCGTGAAATCCTGGCTGTAAACGAATACCAGTCGACCGTTGATGGTGCCGGACCCAGTAACGACGCCATCACCCGGCACGCGTTGGTTTTCCATGCCGAAATCGGTGGAGCGGTGTTCCACGAACATGTCGAGTTCTTCGAAGGAACCTGGGTCCAGCAGAATATCCAGCCGTTCCCGCGCCGTTAGCTTGCCGCGCGCATGTTGCGCATCGATCCGGCGTTGTCCGCCGCCCAGCTTTGCAGCGTCTCGCATGGATTCCAGTTGGGCGACAATATCGGACATGGCTTTAGGGCTCGCTCACGCATTCGGGGATGACATATCCAAATAGCATTCAGCACGGGTTTAGGCCAACTCTCAAAAACGCTCGCCCTGTTTCAGGTCGCCAAATCCAATTGAAGCATGGTACCTCCCTCTCACTCTCCATGATGGCTCCAATCGGTGCCCTATTGATGACCGCATCTGTTCCGAAAGGGCGCTCGTTTCCAATGGCCGTCTATACTGATGTCAGCCCTGCAGCGCTTCAGGGATTTCTCGATGGATACGCCATTGGTGATCCCGTCCGGCTAACCGGCATTTTGCAAGGCATTGAGAATTCGAACTTCATCCTGGAGACGACTGGCGGCAAATACGTGCTGACAGTGTTTGAGCGCCGCGCCGCGCGGGAAGACCTGCCCTATTTCCTTGGGTTGATGGCGCATCTGGCAGGGAACGGCTTTCCTGCACCCGCGCCGATAACGGCCAATAACGGCACCGTGCTTGGTGAGATTGCTGGCAAGCCCGCCGCCGTGGTTTCGTTCCTGGATGGCGACTGGCCACACGATCCCTCGCCAGAGGACGCCCACGAAGCCGGGCGGGCGCTGGCCCAACTGCACCTGACAGCAGCGGATTTTCCGATGGTCCGCACAAATACGCTCGGCGCCGATACTTGGCAGGCATTGTATGACGCATCAGCCCCCAGCGCCGATACCGTTGAGCATGGGCTTGGCGCTGAAATCGAGCAGCGGCTGTCTGTCATCCTGGCGCATTGGCCCAAAGATCTGCCATCCGGCGCGATCCATGCGGACCTATTTCCAGACAATATGTTTCTGCAAAACGGTTTGCTTTCCGGCGTAATTGACTACTACTTCGCCTGCACGGACGCCTATGCCTATGACTTGGCGATCACTCTGAACGCTTGGTGCTTTGATGGGGACAATCGCTGGAGTGTTGCCCATAGCACAGGCATGTTGGCGGGATACCAATCCGTCCGTCCGCTGAATGCAGCCGAGCAGGCGGCCATGCCAATATTGCTTCAAGGGGCCGCCATGCGGTTTCTGTTGACGCGGCTTTATGATTGGCTAAACCCGCGTGAGGATGCGCTCGCAACACCCAAAGACCCACTGCAGCAACGGGACCAGCTTCGCTGGCATCAGGATCACACATTATGACAGTCGAAATTTTCACAGACGGTGCCTGCAGCGGCAATCCTGGCCCTGGCGGATGGGGTGCCATCCTGCGCTATGGGGATGCTGAAAAAGAACTCTCGGGCGGGGAAGCTGAAACCACCAATAACCGCATGGAGCTGATGGCCTGCATTGCAGCGCTCGAAGCCTTAACCCGCCCGACTGAGGTCACCCTGACATCCGACAGCAAATATGTCCTGGACGGCATCAAAAGCTGGATGCCGAACTGGAAGCGCAACGGCTGGAAAACCGCCGCCAAAAAGCCCGTGAAAAATGTAGACCTATGGCAACGCCTTGATGCAGCGACAGCCGGGCATACGATCAGCTGGAAATGGATCAAAGGCCACGCAGGCCACGCCGAAAACGAGCGCGCCGACGAACTGGCCCGCAGCGGCATCCCTGGCAGGTAGTTAAGCGCCGCCCGTCGCGTCTTTATACCAGGCAACGATCAGGCGTCGTTCGGCGGGTTCCATGTGGGAGCGGTTGGCAGGCGGCATGGCGTTGGTGAGGCCTGCCTGCAGGTAGATCTGCTGGGCGTTGATGATGATGTCCCGCTTTGTCTCCAAGCGCACACCCTTTGGTGGCCAATGCATGCCTTCCCAGGAAGGCTCGCGCGCATGGCACATGGAGCAACGACCGAGCACTGTGTCCTGGACGGCAGCGAAACCTTTGGCGGCGGCGAATTTTTCTTGGGCCGGCGTCAATGCAGCCTTCGGCGCATCATCCTGGAAGCGATGGAACATTGGCGCTGTAGAAAGCCACATCACCAGCACAAACAAGATGCCTGTCACGATCCAAAGCCAGAAAATATTGCCCTTCCTGGCATGCAGCGTATTGAAGTAATGGCGAATGGTGACGCCCATCAGAAAGATCAGTCCTGCAATCGCCCAGTTGTATTGGGAGGCGAAGGACAGCGGGTAATGGTTCGACAGCATCAAGAAGAGAACGGGCAGCGTCAGGTAATTATTATGGGTCGAGCGGAGCTTGGCGATTTTGCCATATTTCGGGTCTGGCGCGCGCCCGGCCTTCAAATCCGCCACCACAATTTTCTGATTGGGGATGATGATGAAAAACACATTCGCGGACATAATCGTCGCCGTGAATGCCCCCAAATGCACCATGGATGCCCGGCCCGTGAAGACCTGCGTATAGCCCCACGCCATCGCGACCAGCAGGATGAACAGCAAAAGCATCAACGCGGTTGGATGGTTTCCAAGCGGGCTTTTGCAGAGGAAATCATAGATCAACCAGCCAATCGTCAATGACCCGGCGGAGATCAGAATGGCCTCAAAGGTAGAGAGTGCGGCCACGCTCGGGTCTATCAGATAGAGGTCGGCACCCGCCCAATAGATGATCATCAGCAACAGCGCGCCAGACATCCAGGTCGCGTAGCTTTCCCACTTAAACCAGGTCAGGTGTTCCGGCATTGCTTCCGGTGCCACCATGTATTTCTGGACATGATAAAAGCCACCACCGTGGACCTGCCATTCTTCCCCGTTCGCAGTAGAAGCGGGATCAAGCGGCTTCCTGAGGCCAAGATCCAGCGCGATGAAGTAGAATGAGGAGCCGACCCAGGCGATGGCCGTGACCACATGCAGCCAACGGGCAGCAAATCCGGTCCAGTCCCACATCGCAGCGAAATCATACATAGCGGCGTCCTTGATAGAGATCCGCAGAAACCCTGGCGGAATTGCGGACATTCGTAAATCCCGAAAGAATGCCGAAGTCTTTCAAGATTTCCAATAAAGCAATATCGTCGACCCCATGAGCTACGTGCGTAACATTCAGATATTCGTCCGCGTGTTTGAGCTTGGCGGCATGTCAGTCGCGGCCCGGGATCTGCGGCTGTCGCCAGCCGTTGCCTCCAACCGAATTTCCGAGCTGGAAAAGCATCTGGGCGTGCGCCTGTTCCACCGCACGACGCGCAGCCTGCAACCGACAGAGCATGGCAAGATTTTCTACAAGGGCGCTGTCAATATCCTGGAAGCGATCGCGGAGGCCGAAGCGGCGGTCGAGGATGTTACCAAAAGCCCGCGTGGCTCTATTTTCGTGGCCGCACCCCTTGGCGTTGGCAAGCGCATCATCGCGCCACATATCCCAGCGTTTAAGGATCGCTACCCCCAAGTCGATGTGCGGCTCCGCCTGTCCGACCGCAAAATTGATATTGCGGGCGAAGGCCTGGACGTTGCGTTTGTGCTGGGTGTCCTGCCGGATTCAAGCCTGCGTGTGCGCGTTATCGCCGAATGCCCGCGTGTGCTTTGTGCGTCGCCAGAATATCTGGCTTACACCGGCATGCCTAAGGATGGCGCAGAAATCGTCGACCAGAAACACCACTGTCTGTTGCTGCGCTATCCAGGCTCGACGGAATTTCGCTGGCCCCTGCAAACACCGGATGGACCGAAGAGCTTTGCTGTATCGGGGCCATTTGAATCCGACGACGGCGACGTGCTCACCGCCTGGGCGCTCGATGGGCGCGGTATCGTCAACAAACCAGTGTTTGAAGTTCGCGATCACTTGGATAGCGGCGCTCTTGTGCCTGTTGCCGAAGCAACGCCGCCGGTACCGGTAGACCTCGCTTGCCTCTATCCGCACAAGCGCCGCCAAGACCCCAAAGTCCGCCTTTTCATCGATTTCATGGTGGAGAAATGCAAGGCGGAAGTTGGCAGCATCAGCTCCCGCGATATGTCGAGTAGCCATATGGGGAAAGCAGGAGCGGTACGTGATAATGGGATTCCGCTTCCTCAATAATGAAGCGGATCGGGATGACGTCTAGAAATGCGCCTGGCTGTAGGGCGCTTTCACGCAGATAGGCACCAGCCTGGAACTCCAACTCATAGACGCCGGGTGCGAAGTCTGCAGCTGGCAGGATCGGCTGATCCGTCCGGCCATCAGCATTGGTCTGGGTGCGGGCCAGTTCTCGCCGTTCGGCACCTTCAATTAGATAGAGCGTGATTTTCAATCCAGCGGCTGGGCGCCCCTTGGCCGTGTCCAGAACATGGGTCGTTAAATAGCCTTTAGCGGTGGTCATGCGGGGCGCTCCCAAGCGTGATTTGCGGCCAGTTTAGTCGAAAGCGGTCCTGCATATCCGAGATATGTCTTTCGCGGTTTTTTTGAAAATGACATGGTTTATTTTGAATTAACGTACAATTGACTGTTCAGAGCAGTCTGACCGGAGGCTCCGTTGAACCGATATCCGCGTGACATGCATGGCCATGGCGCAACCCCGCCCGATGCTGATTGGCCGGGCGGCGCGAAGATCGCTGTCCAGTTCGTGATTAATTACGAGGAAGGTGGCGAGAATAATATTCTGCATGGCGACGCTGCATCTGAAGCTTTCCTTTCAGAAATCGTTGGCACCGCTGCATGGCCGGGCCAACGCCATGCCAATATGGAATCCATCTACGAATATGGTGCCCGCGCCGGGTTTTGGCGCCTGCACCGGATGTTCACAACCGCCGATATCCCCGTGACCGTTTACGGCGTTGCGACTGCCCTCGCCCGCGCGCCCTCCCATATCGCTGCGATGCAAGATGCAGGATGGGAAATCGCGTCCCACGGCCTCAAATGGATCGAATACAAGGATTTTGCGGCAGATGATGAGCGGGCGGATATGCAGGCTGCCATCGCCCTCCACACCGAAGTCACCGGCCAGGCACCGGAAGGCTGGTACACTGGCCGTAGCTCCATCAACACCATTGATCTGGCCGCAGAAACCCGGGCATTCGCCTATGTCGCGGACGCCTATGCCGATGATCTGCCTTATTGGCACGAAAGCCCTTACGGCCCGCAATTGATCGTGCCCTACACGCTTGACGCTAATGATATGCGGTTCGCAACGCCCCAGGGCTTCAATTCTGGCGACCAGTTTTTCGCCTATCTAAAAGACACATTCGATGGGCTTTATGCAGAAGGCGAGGATGGCGCGCCGAAGATGATGTCCATTGGCCTGCATTGCCGCCTCGCCGGACGGCCGGGCCGGGCGCAGGCGGTCAAGCGCTTCATTGAATATGCCCAGAGCCACAGCAATGTCTGGTTCTGCCGTCGCATCGATATCGCCCGGCACTGGCGTGAGCGGCATCCATATAACCCGCAGCCAGATCGCCCATCCACGCTGAATCAAGACGCGTTTGTCGCCCGGTTCGGCGGCGTATTTGAGCATTCAAGCTGGATCGCTGACCGTGCCTTTGCCGATGAACTTAGCCCTGCTCACGACACCGCCATCGGCCTCCACAACGCGCTCGCCCGCAAATTCAGAACCGCCAGCGAAGCGGAACGGCTTGGCGTTTTAAAGGCGCATCCTGATCTGGCTGGCAAGTTGGCGGCGGCGAAACGGCTAACCGCGGACTCAACATCGGAACAAGCCAGCGCTGGCCTTGATGCACTGACAGACGACGAACGCGCCCGCTTCACGGACCTGAACGCCCGCTATGTGGATGCGTTCGGCTTCCCCTTCATCATCGCGGTCAAAGGCCTGAACAAGGCCCAGATCCTCGACGCTTTTGAGCGCCGTATTCAAAACGACCGCGATACTGAATTCCAAACCGCTTGCCGTCAGGTCGAGCGGATTGCCCTTCTCCGTCTTCAGGACATGCTGCCATGACTGCCTCTTCATACTATTCACCACCCGGCGGCCTGCCAGCGCAATCGGAGCTTATGACGGGCCGTGCTGTATTCACGGAGGCCTATGCGGTCATCCCGAAGGGCGTTTACAGCGATATCGTCACCAGCGTTCTGCCCCATTGGGAGGCTGCTCGCGCCTGGATTATCGCGCGACCGCTTTCCGGCTTCGCGGAGACATTTTCCCAATACATCATGGAAGTGCAGCCCGGCGGCGGCAGCGACCAGCCGGAGCCTGATCCCGAAGCGGAAGGCGTGCTGTTCGTCGTTGAGGGAACATTGGCATTGACGATTGACGGCCAGGACCACGCACTGCGCCCCGGCCATTACGTCTTCATTCCGCCCGCTGCGGTTTGGGCGTTACGGGGAACGGGTGCCGCACCCGCACGTTTCCATTGGATCCGCAAAGCCTATGAAGCGGCACCCGGTATTCCAGCACCGGAGGCCATCGTGGCCCATGAGGACGACGTTCCAATGAATGCCATGCCGGATACCCAAGGCCGCTGGGCCACAACCCGCTTCGTCGAGGCCGATGACCTTCGCCACGACATGCACGTGAATATCGTGACGTTTGAACCGGGTGGACTGATCCCGTTCGAGGAAACCCATGTGATGGAACACGGCCTGTACGTGCTGGAAGGCAAGGCTGTCTACAAACTCAATCGGGATTGGGTGGAAGTAGAAGCGGGCGACTTTATGTGGCTCCGCGCCTTCTGCCCGCAGGCCTGTTACGCGGGCGGGCCGGGCCGTTTTCGCTATCTGCTCTACAAGGACGTGAACCGTCATGCGCGGCTCAAGCCGTTTGGCGGCAAGTAAGAGACGGTCGCGTTAGCGGGGGGCTGCGCGGCTGAAATTGGAGACAATTTTAACAGAGGCGGTACATAAGATGGCGCTGAACTCATCAATCGGGACACCGGAGCAACTGCGTGATCCCAACTATACGCCGCCGCTCATGCAGGCGATCCCACTTGGGATTCAGCATGTGCTGGCGATGTTCGTATCTAATGTAACGCCGGCGATTATCGTCGCCGGTGCTGCCGGGTTTGGGTTCGGATCGAACTCACCGGACTTCCCGCAAATGATCTACATGATCCAGATGGCCATGCTGTTCGCAGGCGTCGCTACCCTGTTTCAGACCATCGGCGTTGGGCCAATCGGCGCGCGTTTGCCCGTTGTTCAAGGTACGAGCTTCGCGTTCCTGCCAATCATGATCCCGCTGGTTGCTGGCAAAGGCGTAGACGCCATGGCCGCCGTCATGGGTGGTGTCATCGTTGGCGGCATCTTTCACGCGCTGCTTGGTACGATCATTGGCCGTATCCGCTTTGCATTGCCGCCGCTGGCGACGGGCCTTGTTGTCCTGATGATCGGCCTGGCCTTGGTCAAAGTTGGTATTCAGTATGCGGCAGGCGGGGTTCCAGCGATGGGCAAGCCTGAATTTGGCAGCCTGCAAAACTGGTTCGTGGCTCTGGTCGTGATCGTCACCACGCTCGGCATCAAGTTTTTCACCCGTGGCATGATGTCGATTGCAGCGGTACTGCTTGGCCTGATCGTCGGCTATATCGTTGCCTATGCGCTTGGGATGGTGAGCTTTGTGAATGTTGGGCGGGCAGCCCCGTTCGCGATGCCTGATCCGTTCCACTTTGGTGTTGAGTTCACATTTGCGGCGATCTTGGGCTTCTGCCTGATGGCGTTCGTTTCCGCGATTGAAACCGTCGGCGATGTCTCTGGCATCACCAAGGGCGGCGCCAAACGCGAAGCCACCAGTGAGGAAATCTCTGGCGCTACATATGCGGATGGTCTTGGCAGCGCTATCGCTGGTGTGTTCGGCAGCTTGCCCAATACATCCTTCAGCCAGAATGTCGGGCTGGTCGCCATGACAGGCGTGATGAGCCGCCATGTGGTGACATTTGGCGCGATCTTCCTAATCCTTGCCGGGTTCGTGCCGAAAGTGGGCGCCATCATCTCTACGGTGCCGATTGAAGTGCTGGGCGGCGGCGTGATCGTCATGTTCGGCATGGTCGCCGCGGCGGGCGTATCAATGCTGGCGGACGTGGAGTGGAACCGGCGGAATATGGTGATCTTCGCCATCTCGCTCTCCATCGGCCTTGGCCTGCAACTGGTGCCAGAAGCGCTGCAACATGTGCCTGGTACGGCGCGCGTGCTGCTGAGTTCCGGCCTGCTTCCGGCAGCCTTCCTGGCGATCGCGCTGAACTTGATCCTGCCCCAGGAACTGTCAGACGAGTCCACGGAAGAAATCTCCAGCGGTATGTCTGGCCATAAGAACGACTAATTGGACGGCCCGCTAAGCGCCTGCGGCCTTATCGGCCTTTGGTGCTTAGCGGGTGTCCGCCTTCAAAAATCAGCGCTATTGTGCCCGCGCACACAGTTCTGATTGAGGGCGGATGATGACCAAGCAGCAAAACACAAACGGTGCCGATCACTTTGATGCATTGATCATCGGAGCTGGCTTTGCCGGCCTTTACCAACTGCATTGTCTTCGCGACAAGCTTGGCCTGAACGCCCGTGTGCTTGAGGCAGGCGGAGGAGTTGGCGGCACCTGGTACTGGAACCGTTACCCGGGTGCGCGCTGCGATACCGAAAGCCACGGCTACTGCTTTACCTTTTCCGAAGCGCTCTACAAAGGCTGGGAATGGTCTGAACGCTATCCCGAACAGCCAGAGATCGTGCGCTACATCAATTACGTCGCGGACGAGCTAGACCTAAAGCGCGATATCCAATTCGAAACCCGGGTTACGAGTGCGGCATGGGATGATGCGGCTGGCCTTTGGCGCGTTGAGACGGAAGCAGGCGAGAGGATGTCTGCCCAGTTCCTGGTGACAGCGGTCGGCTGCCTGTCTGCTGCAAACGTGCCGGATATTCCAGGGCGAGACAGCTTCCAGGGCGAATGGCGCCACACCGGCAATTGGCCCCATGAAGGCGTTGATTTCACGGGCAAGCGCGTTGGCCTGGTTGGTACCGGATCAACCGGCGTGCAGGCGACGCCTGTGATTGCAGAACAGGCTGCCCACCTCACCGTATTTCAGCGCACGCCCAACTATTCCGTGCCTGCCCGCAACGGTCCGCTAACGTCAGAATTCAAGCGCCATGTTAAAGAGAACGCGGGCGACATTCGCGATACGATGCAAAGCACGTTGAGCGGCCATCCATGGTTTCCGTCAGACCGCCGTACCCATGAGACCCCGGCGGATGAGCGCGAGCGGCTCTACCAGGAGGCCTGGGAGCGGGGCGGGCTGCAGTTCCGCGCGACCTTCCAGGATATTTTGGTTGATAAGCAGGCGAATGAAGTTGTCGCCGATTTCGTCAAACGCAAAATCGAAGAAACCGTCAAAGACCCGGAGACTGCAAGCAAGCTCACCAATTTCGACCATGCCTATTCGACCAAGCGCCCCATCATCGATACCCATTATTTCGAGGCCTATAACCGGGATAATGTGGCACTCGTTGATGTGCGCGCTGCACCGATCCAGGAAATCACGGCAGAGGGCATTCGGACAGCCGATGCGTTTTATCCGCTAGATGTGATTGTGTTCGCGACGGGTTATGACGGCGTTACTGGTCCGCTACTAAGTCTCGATATCAAAGGCCGGGATAACGTCGCGCTGCGCGATGTTTGGGAGGCTGGGCCGAAAACCTATCTCGGCCTGCAAGTCGAAGGTTTCCCCAACCTGTTCACCATCACCGGGCCGCAAAGCCCATCCGTGCTGACCAACATGCCGGTTGCGATCGAACAACACGCTGAATGGATCAGCGATTGCATCGCCCATATGCGCGCAGAAGGCCTGGAGCGGATTGAGCCGCAGTCAGACGCTGCAGCCGCATGGGGCGAGACCGTGAACGATGCCGCGAATGCAACACTGCTCGTGACGGCAGAAACATCCTGGTATCTGGGCGCAAACGTACCCGGCAAGCCCAGGGCATTCCTGGCCTATGCTGGTGGGATGGCGCGGTATCGTGAGATTTGTGCAGACGTTGCCGCGAAGAACTATGAAGGCTTCACGCTGGCCTAACCGCCTATCGGCTTAGGTCATGCCCATGCGTTTGGCGATGACCTGCAGCATGATTTCATTGGCCCCGCCACCAATCGCGGCAAGCTTCATGTCCCGGTAGGTTCGGCTGATGCGATTTTCGGCCATGAAGCCCTGCCCACCCCAGAAGCGTAGACATTCGCTGGGGATCCATTCAGCCAACCGGCCCATCTTGTACTTCGCCATCGATGCAAGCTTGGTCACGTCTTCGCCGTCAATGTAGGCCTGGACGGCGGCGTGGAAGAGCGCGCGCAAGGCCTCCACCTCAGTCTGCATCTCCGCTAAGCGGAAGTGGACGAATTGATTGTTCAGGATGGATTTCCCGAAGGCCTCACGCTCCCGCGTATATTCAATGGTGTCAGCAATCGCGTCCTCCAGCAGGCCGATGGATCGGCCAACGATATAAAGCCGTTCTTCCTGGAACTGCGCCATCTGATAGCCGAAGCCCTTGTTCTCATCCCCAATCAAGTACCGAGCCGGAATGCGGACGTCGTCAAAGAACGTTTGGGCCGTGTCGGATGAATGCAGGCCAAGCTTTTTCAGCTCATGCCGCGTCACGCCAGGCACATCCAACGGCACGACCAACAATGATTTATTGCGGTGCGGCCCATTATCCGGGCTGGTATTGACCAAAATGCACATCCAGTCCGCTTGCATGCCGTTCGTGGTCCACATTTTGGAGCCATTGATGACGTAATCATCGCCATCACGCCGAGCGTATGTTTTCACATTCGCCACATCAGACCCGGACCCGACTTCGGATACGCCAAGACTGCCGACGACATCTCCCGCAATGGTTGGCACCAACCATTCCCGCCGCAATTCATCAGACCCGTGCTTTGCAAGGGCTGGCGTACACATGGTTGCCTGAATGCCGATAGCGCTGGAAATCCCATAAGCCTGGATGTGGCCAAGCTCTTCAACGCACGCGATTTCATAGGAATAATCGAGTGCCAACCCGCCAAATTCCTCCGGTCTGGAAATGCCGAGCAGCCCGGCATCGCCCAAAATCTTCATCACCTTATGTGCCGGGAAGCGGCCCGCCTCCTCCCACTCATCGACATAGGGGTTGATATGGTCTTCGACGATGCGCTGGGTCGTGCGCTTCAGTTCCAGATGTTCATGGCTCCACTGCATTGGCTCGTCCTACTTCGCGACACGGAAATACGGTAGCACCAGATCATCAGTCGCCTGGCCAAAGATGACCTCAACCGCCAGCCCGATTTTCATGTCCGCCGGATCGACATCAAGCAATTGGCTTTGGATACGGACACCTTCTTCAAGGTCAACCGTTGCCAGGATGTAGGGCGTTTCCGCCTTAAAGCCGATGTGGAATGGATGGT
>Ga0181606_10001328_pt1 | contig 21768 bp, 25 predicted proteins | sample 041ome_10_FD_132994 | JGI IMG/M metagenome (GOLD analysis project Ga0181606, IMG submission 132994) | Coastal salt marsh microbial communities from the Groves Creek Marsh, Skidaway Island, Georgia - 041412US metaG (megahit assembly) | ecosystem: Environmental > Aquatic > Marine > Intertidal... | reverse complement strand
TGTGTTCCGTTATAACCTTCCCAAGTTACTAGTGAAGCGTTATATCTAAATGCACCTGTGTATAAATCACCACCTGTAGGTCTTTCTGCTGTTGTACCAGTTGGTGGTACCCAAGCACCTGTACCTGCTTTATCTCTTGTTAAATAACCTCTTACAGCTCTTTCTGTTGGAACTGCCGAGTTACTATCATTTGATAAAGTTTCGTCTGTACTAAATTCATTAATTGTAGCACCTAATTCTGCACCGATAGAACCAAGTTGTAATTCTGATAGACCTGAAAGGTCAAAAGCATCTGCGTTAAGAGTTGCAACACCAGTTGCCTGTTCAATTCTGAATAAGTCACCAACTCTAAAGTCACCTTTTTGGTCAGTAGATGAGAAGTAAACACGGCCACCATTTGTTTCTGTAATTTCTTTTTCTTGGTTTGCCGGTTGTGTAGGACCGCCTGGATAGTTTGTAGTAGTAAAGTCACCAGTACCAATATCTAGGAAGTCGTGTCCTGTTAAACGGACATTTGAGAAGTTTGAAGTAACATCACCTTCTTCATCTTCAGCGATTGCTCTACCTGTTGTAACACTTTCTGTTAATCTAATTAAAGCTGTTTCTGTTCCAGGAGATGTATTTGTTTCTGAAACTGCTGAAATTCTATAATACTTAGCAGTATCTCCAGCAGACACAAAGTTAGAACCTACTGTAATAGCAGCAGCGTCTTGTAGTGTTCCATCAGAACTTTTTACTGCAATAAGTGGACCAACTTGTCCTGTTTGAGCAGCCGTACTATCACCAAAATCACTTGAAAGTGTCAATTGATATGTTGAACTATCGTCTTTTGTAACTGTACAAGTTTCACCTTGTTGGAAGTTACCTGTTCTACTTTCAATGTGTAAATAATCTAAAGAAATATTAACTCTAAAAACTGTAGCAGTTGCACCTGAAGTGTCACCTACGATTGAAGCTGCTGTAGGTGTACCTGAAGTTGAAACTGTATCTGCAACATCACTTTCTGTAGCAGCACCAATAAATCCTGCCGTTGCATATTTTAACATTTCACCACGAGCTTGTACTTCTACAGGACTTTCTGCGGCTAATGTACCGTCTGCGACAGCACCTTCTTCACCATAAGCAGATGAACAGTTTAGACCTCTAATGAAACCACCTGATTCTGCGTGAAATGATTTTGCGTTGTAGTATGTAAAGACGGACACCATCTCACCACGACCACCACCAATTGCGTGAACACCTTTACCGTCTGAGTTAATTTGTGTATAGTCATTTGCAAGAATTGATTTGTTACCTGAACTGTGTAATAAACCATCAATCTGAATACCAGTCGCATTTGCATTTACTGAAGTACAGTTTTGAATATATGGTGATGTAGTTGAAATTGTACCACTAGGGTCTAAGGAAACAACGGCAGCAGCACTTGTACCACCAGCGCCTGGTGTACCAGATAATCCTTTCATCGCCATTTGAGTAATGTTAGTCGCATTGTTTACTAAGAACATGTTAGAAGCGTCATTATTTTCTAATGAAGCAACTGTTAATACTAAATCACTTGAACTTCCTAAACTAGAACCTGGAATTGTAATTGTATCTGCAACAACAAAACCTGTACCACCATGATAAATTGTAACTGTAGGTGTTGATGAACCATCTGTTACCACATTTGCAACAAAAGAAGATGCTATACCATTTGTAGATGTGGTTGTAGAACCGTGAACATAATTGTAAGTACCTGGAGTACCGCCTGTACCACCAGATGTAACTGTAATTGTTTTTACTTGATGACCTGTACCTGAAGCTGGTCTAATTTCTGTTCCTCTTAAACTTTCACCTTGTACTGTAACACCAGCAGGAACTCTAATAGGTAAAGTTTCTCTATAAACACCGTTCTTAATATAAACAACATCACCAATTGAAGCAGAAACAACTGTAATTGTAATTGAACTTGCACCTGCTAATTGTGAACCACTATCTGAAAATGTAATAACATCACCAGCTACATGGCCTGAACCACCATTTGTAATTGTAACTGTCGGTGTAGATGAACCGTCTAAAACTACTCTTGCCTGTACACCTGTTCCTGAACCATCTGTACTTGTTTGTGTAATATCGTAAGTGCCTGGAGTACCGCCTGTACCACCTGTAATTGTATCAAAGTCAACAACATCACCTGACGAAGCCTGACTTAATGCGTAATAAACTGTTTTAAAAGGTAAAAATTGTGTTCCTGGATTACTGTTTGAACCAGAGTTTGCAACATAGTAAACATTTCGGCCTTCAGCGTTTGACCAAATAGGGTCTGTACCATCTGTTGTTAAAACTGAACCAGAAACACCAATAGGTAATCTTGTAGTTTGAGAGGCGTCTTGTACAATTATATCACCTCTTGTATTTAAAACTGCACCACTATCACCTTGTGCCATTAATTGCCAAACTGTTCCGTCTGTACCTGGAGTAACATTGACTTGTCTGTCTTTCAACATTACATAAGTTGAAGAAACATATCTTACAACATCACCGATATTATATGTTGTAGCAGCGTCATAACCGCCAGATTGAAAATCAAATCCAGCAACAACTAAATCAAAATAAGATGAATTTGTTGTACCATCAGTATTTGCAGGATATTCATTTGAATGATTTACAGTAGTAACATATGTATTACCACCGTATCGTACAACATCACCGGTGTTATATGCTATACCGTAGCTGTGTATTCCTCTATTATTATATCCTGTAGTAACCACATCCCAATATGAATTGTCTGTAGGAGTATTACCTGAACTTGGTGTTGAATTAACATAAACATATGTGTAACCACCATATGATACAACATCACCATCTTGGTAAGTTGTACTTGCATTATAAGTGTCTTCCCATTGTAGACCTTCAGAAAATACTTGCCAGTTTGAACCAATCGCAAAGTCTGAAGCTGATGTATGTTGTAATATACATCTATATTGATATGCACCGTATTTTACTAAATCATTTAATTTGTAGAATGTTGAACCAGCCCAATCGCCTTTGAAGAAAAGTCCTTCAGTATGTAATTGCCAGTATGAATTTGAATTTAAATCTGTATAAAAGTCTGCCGTTGCAGCTGCTGATGTGTGATTTGTAACACAAACATAAGTGTTACCACCATACTTTACAATATCGTCAATAAGGTAGGCAGTCGAGGTACCCCAATCGCCACGCCATTTAAATTTTAATCTTCCTAGTACGAAATCTGCCATTTTTTTACCTTGTTAATTCCATATATTTATACTACACCGACCAAGTAGTTGAGTTAACAATTGAACTTCCATTATAACTTGCAAAATCACCGTCTGTCACATCATCTGGAAAGTTTACCTCATCTACAGGCATTTTCTTGTTTTCCACTCTAATTAACTTACCGTCGCTGTTTAATTTATAGTAATTTCTACCATTTTCAAATTTATATTGTTGGTAGGTATCACTTGTTTCGTTCTTATATTCTTTCTTAATATGTCTTACAAATATCTCAGCATTGTTATGAGGAGCCCTTGTAAAAGTCAATGTTGTTCCTGATACAGAATAGTCTGTAGTTGCTGTTTGTCTATTTCTATCTACAAATACAGCCAGTCTATCTGCACCGTCACTAGGATAACTTTCACCTAGTGTAAAAGTTGTATCAGAACCATCACCTGTAAAAGTATCATCTGTACCAGAAATATACTCTTCTACAACTGTAACATAATCAGCGTCACTAGATAATTCAGTAGAACCACCATCATTACTAAAAGTACCTACATTTTTATCTCTTAATGTGTAATACAATTTACCGTCTTGTGTTCTTCTAAGACCATGAAAGGTCTCGCTGAACATATTGTTACCACGGTTACCTGTGTTTACGACATGATTATTAATTGCCATTAACTAATCTCCAATATACTTGCAAACGCCTCAACATCTACAGACGAACTGTCTGGATTAGGGTCTGCATAAACTCTTAAAATATCGTTTGCTTCTAAGTTTATAGGTTTATCTAAAACTAAAGTGTTGTTTACATCTACCTCTAAACTTCTACCTACATGAAAAAATGTAGAGCCGCCATCTGTCGTAACTTTTACATTTACATTTGCAATATTAGTAGCACTTTTATTTGAAATATATAATGCGTGAACTACAGCGGATACAGAACCTCCGGCTGTGTACATGTTTCCTGTTGCGTCATCTAAAACACCAACATCTAATCCAAAATTTTTAAATGTACTTGCCACTTATTATCCTCCAAATACTATAGCATACGCTAATGCGTCACCATCCATTGCAACAACACCTGATTGGTTAGGTAATGTAATTGTTCTATCAGCAGTTGGTTCTGCAACCGTTAAAGTTGTTTCAAATGCGTTTTCTAAAAATCCTTCAAAAACTAAATTTGAACCGTTTAATACAATATCATCTGTTGTAACTGCACCATTTGTTGTAACATTTTGTAAAGTAACTGAACCTGCGCCACCAACTTCTTTTACAGTACCGCCGGAAGTTTTTGTATAAAACTTACCGTCAGTAACATTCATTGCTAATTCACCAGCTTCTAAAGAACCTGCTGATGGTATAGCTAATGCTGTTTCACTTCTTTTTAGTTTTACAACTGTTGCCATTATTTACTATGTTTTCTAATCTGTTTAATAAGTTTATCTTTAGTAAGTCTTTTATCTAACTCAATACCAATTTTTCTACCTAGTTTTTCTAACTCAGCTTTTGTTTGAGTTTTTAAATGTTTTAAATCTGTATTGATTTCGTCTTTTAATACCAGGGGTTTCATATAAGGTTTTACAATCCAACCCTTAATTCTTTTCCATAAATTCATTAGAATGAACCTCCGTCAATAGTCGTAACAGTTACATCACCTGAAGTAACTGTGAAATTACCTGAATTAAATGAAGCCACACCAATGTTTGATGTACTTGCTAATTCACCTGCAATTGTTAAAGTGCCACCTGAAGCAGTTGTGTTAATACCTTCACCTGCTAAAAATTCCATTGCATTACCAATTTGAACTGCACCTTGTGTAGAGCCTTCGTCTGTAAACACAAAGTTTTCAATCTTAGCACCGTCAATACTACCTGCCAACATGGCATTTGTAATACCTAATGCTTTAACTCTTAATGCGTCTGAGTTAACTTCAATAGAACTATCATCAACTTCTACATCAAGTTGGTTACCAGTTTTACTTAAAGCTGCACCAGCAGTAATTTGTCCTGCACCTGAGAATTGTGCAACATCTAAACTTGTTGTACCAAAAGTAGGAGCGCCTGTGTGAGTAAACACATAACCGTTATCTCCGTTAGCAGTACCTTCTTCAACAAATACGAAAGAACCACCTGTTAATTCGGCAGGTTGGTCTTCAGGAGTTGCTCTTGTTAATACAAAGGCAGTTGAACCATCACCAACTGTTGATACTCTGTAAATACCATTTTCAGCCGCTGTTGATTGGTCTTTAACTAATACTCTGTCATTTAAACTTAATGATACACCATCAATCGAAATTGCACCATTTGAACCTGCTGTTAATGTTGCACCTACACCAGCAGTCCCGTTTGAATATGTCGCTGATAAGTCGGCAGTTGTAGCAACTCTTGTTGATGGTTTAGTATCTAAACCTTGTGCAACTTGGTCAACATAAGCTTTGTTTGCTAATGAGTTAGTTGTAAATCCTGCTCTGTCTTCGTAACCACTTGGTACTGTAACTGTTCCTGTTCCGTGAGGAGACATAACAATGTCAGTATTACCAGCAGATGTTGATAAAGTAGCGCCATTGATAGTAATACTATCAACAACTAAAGAAGTTAAACCTGCAATATCAGTTGTAGTTGCACCTAGTGTTAATGTAGATGAACCTAAAGTAATTGTAGGATTCGCTAAGTTAGCATTTGAGATAGCTGCACTACCTGATAAGTTTGAATTTGTTAATGCTGTAGCAGCGATTGTTACTTCGTTGTCTGTAACAGTCGTTGACATACCGCCTGTACCTGAAAATGTAAGTGTTTCAGCAGTATTGTATGTGTCTGTTCCTGTATCACCAGCTAAATCAATAAACTGATTAACAGTTGCGAAATCTAAATTACCTGAACCATCTGTTTTTAAGAATTGGCCGGCAGTACCGTCACCGTCTGGTAAAGTAAATGTTGTTGTAGTAGTAACGGAATTAGGAGCTTTTAAACCAATAAAGTTTGTACCGTTATTTGTACCTTCGTTTAATTTTACTGTACCACCTACTGTAGCAGAATTACCTACAATCACTTGGTCGATTGCTAAGTTTGCGTCTGCTGTAAGCGCTGAACTTCCTGTTAATGTACCAGCGACATGGTCTAACATGTCAGTAAAATACTGACCGCCAATTACTGTTACATTATTTGCGTCACCGTTTCCGTCAACGCCTCCCTCACCAATGAATAGTCTATCACCACTATTGGCTTGTGTACCTGTTCCATAAGTATAAGCAATTTCACCAAGTTTCAGCGTGCTTGGGGCTGTAGCTGCTGAACTTCTTTTTATCTGAATTACTGTTGCCATCTAAAACTCCTAAAATGCTCCTGCGTTTATAGTCAAGGTACCAGTTGTTGTTACAATCTCATTTGTAGTAACAAACTTGGCGTCACTTGACCTATACTGTAAAATAGCTCCATCTGCAAGAGTTGTTGTATCAACATCTCCTAACAATTTTAATTGAAGAGAACTATTTTGTGCCGCCTGAGCAGATGGCAAAGCTACAGAAACTTGTTGTGGTCCTTGTGATGTATTTACATTAATCTTAGCTGTAATATCAGGCATTATTTCTCTCCTTGTGTATATTTATAACAAAAAAGAGTTGAATTAAGTAGTTACTTGTGGTCGTACCGAAATAATACCTTCGATTACTCTTGTGACATTGCCACTTGATGTTTGAGTAATCTCCAAATCATACACATACCTCTCGGCGTCTAAAGCTGCCGTTTGTGTTGAGGTTAGTGATAAAGTTACTACTCCTGTGGTTGCGTCAGCAGCCACCGTAGCAGTAAAATCTGTTCGTGTTCTAGTAGAGGCATAGCCTTTGGCTAATTTAGCGGCCGCTGTATAACCTGTCAAGTTGAAAGGATTATCGTTTGCGTCTTTTACTGTGACATCAGAGGTAAATGTTGCCCCTTGGTCTATTGATAAGTTAGCTATAGCTGCCATGTTTTACTTCTCTTCTGGTACTTCTTTTTTTACTAATTCTGCAATTTTTGTGTTATAATGTGCTGTCAACACTTCGATTTTTTCTAGCTCAAGATTATGTCTTACTTTAGAGGCCTGAATTTCTTGTCTAACTACAAGGTAGTTTTGTAACTCTGGACTCAACTTTGCAACTTCATAACTTTTGCCGTCAATCATTACTGTATTCATAATTATCTCCTATTATATACTATTTATAAGATTCACCATTGCCTTTTTTAATGAAATATGATATAAATAAAAGAATGAATGTGACAGCCATTTTTGCAATTGCTATATTGTTACCTAGTCTAACTAAAAATCAATATATACAATATTTAACTCCTGTTTTACTAATGTTAGTAAAAGACTATTTTTTAGGTTTTCACTCATTGATGTTACCGATATATTCTTGTTTAATATTTTTTGTAATATTAAGCAAATATCTAAACAATGATATTTTAACAACCTTTGTAGGTGTATTTATTTGGCACCTGGTTGTAAACTTTTTCGTCTGGTATGTTTATGGCGGAAATCTTATTAACACTTATATAATGGCTATACCATTTGACTTTAATTTATTAGTGTCAACTTTAATTGGTGTTGTCATAGGAAGATTATGTTTAAATTATTTTTATCCCTACTCATTATACTCGTACCGTTCAAGGCATTAGCTGAACTAGAAATTACAATATACGCATTTAGAACTTCAAACGATTTAAGTTACAAAACTTATTCTTATGATGTTATAGAACCTAAAGAAATAAAAACATTACCATCTTTAAATCTTGTGCAATCTGGTCCTGACGGCCAAATGTCTTCTATATTTTTAAGAGGTACTAATTCTAATCATACATTAATAACTTTAAATGGTATTGCTATTAAAGACCATTCTACACCTACAGGCACAGATGATTTAAGTCAACATAGTTTTTTGGGTGTTGAACAAGTTGAAGTAATAAAAGGACCTATGGGTAGTATATATGGAGCTAACTCGATAGGTGGCACAATTAATATGATAACTTATCCTACAGATGAAAATAGTATTACTGTGACAACAGGCTCAAACAACACTAATACACAAATAATAAAATTAGGTAAAGTTATCGAAAATACTTTAATAGATTTGAGAATTGAAAATGAAACAAGTGATGGTATATCTGTTGTCAATGGTGATGAAAAAGATAGTTTAAAAAATAGAAACTATATTTTACAAACAGAAACTTATCTTAACAAATATATTTTAAAATCAAATATTATAGAAACAAATAACAAATCTAATTTAGACAAATCAACTGATTATACAGATTATACAGCTGATTGGCAATTTAATAATTATTATCTTTCTATACAAAACAAAGATGAAGAATATACAATCAATCATACAAAACACGATAGAGTTTACAATGATAAAGGTACAATTGACACTTATTTAAATGATACAACAACTTTACTTGCAAAGAAAACAATCAATGTTGAAAATAAAAGCCACACATTAGGAACAGAATACGAATACTCTGATATTAAGTTTGATACAAATATTTCAGGTTATAATAGTGATGTTGATAAAACAAGAACTAACAACGGTTACTTTTATAATATAGACCAAACTTTATCAAGTGGTGTACAATTACATACAGGTGTTAGATATGATACACCAAATACTTTTGACAATCAATTAACTTATAGAATTGGTGCTGAAAACAATGGTGTTCGTTTAAGTTTTGCAACAGGTTATAAAGCACCTACAGTTTACGAAATGTATGGTAAAGATAATTGGGGATTTCTAGGTAATGAAAATTTAATACCTGAAGAAAGTAAAACATATGAAATAGGCTATCGGTGGGAGAAAGGTGATATTGTATTTTTTAAAACTGATATTGACAACTTATTAAAATATGAAAATAGTACATATGTAAATGATACTAAAACTAGTGAAAGAAAAGGTGTTGAATTAGCATTATATCAAGATATTGGCAACATAAAAATTAAAAACAATACTGCATTTATTATAGCTGAAGACGGTAATGATAATGAAATAGTTAGAAAACCAAAATGGACTAATACAACAAATGTAAAATATGGCAACTGGTTTTTAGATTATAATTATTACGGCAAACATTTAGATATTGATAATGTCACTTATGAAAAAGTACAAATGAATTGGGTAGGATTAGTTGATATTGGTTATGAATACAATAAAGATAATCTTACATTCTTTGGTAAAATTAATAATATTGATGATACTTACTATCAGAGGCCAGATGGTTACAATCAAAACGGCCGTACATTTACTTTAGGATTTAAAAAAGTATTTTAAATATTTCTTTTATTATGAGGACCTTGCCAACCATCAAAGTCTTTTTTTGAACCATCACCTAGAGGTAAATGAATTTTTTGACAAGTAACATCTCTACCACATCTCTCAATACAATGTTTAAATTTTCTCTCTTGCCAATTTAATTTGTATGCTTGTTCTCTGTCATTATACTTTTGAACTATATCATTAAATTTGTTATTGTCTGCATTAATTGTTATATCATAATCAATATAATCAAATACTTTGTCAGGTTGTCTATCAATATGATTGTTTTTAAATCCCTCTTTGCCTAAAACGCAACAAGGATATATTTTATCTTCACAACTAATATAAAATGTACCTCTTTTTTCTGAATAACAATCTATAGGTATTTCCGTTACAATAGAATTTTGAACAGATTCAGCCTGATATTCTGGATTAGTAGGTGCTTCATAGGTTATAGTTTCTAAACCATGTGGTGTTCTAACTTGTTTTGATGTTTTATGTTTACCGTTTTCAAACTTTCTTGATGTTTTCTTTATAATAAACTCATCAAATCCCCATTTTTTTGATAATTCTCTAGCTTCTTCTACTTGATGTTCGTTATGTTTGAATACAATAAACACCCAACTACCTTTACCACCAGCGTCTAAAAATGTTTTTGCGTTTCTTTCTATTTTAGACCAGTCTGTATATCTTCTATAAATGTGATTAGTGTCTTCAAGGCCGTCTAAGTGAAACCACATTCTCAATTTTTCAATCTTTGCAACTGATTTCCAAAATTTATCTGTTTGTAAAGACGCATTTGTTTGAACTTCTTGATAGATACCCTCACCATATTGTAATAAGTCTAAAACTTTAGGATGCATTAAAGGGTCGCCATAACAACCTCCATAGTCTATTGATTCAATATCATGGTCTTTTCTTAAACTATCAATTACATGGTGATGAACTTCTTTAGACACATCTTTCCAACCACTATTGGAAACGGGGTCAGATAATCCACCTTTATTTGTTCCTGTCCTAGAACACAAGGGACAACCTGCGTTACATCTATTTGTTAATTCAAATTCTATATTTCTAACTTTGGTATTGAACATTAAATTTCTCTATTTTTTCTAAAGCATGTTGATTGAAGTTATAACCCATTTCTTTACCTACTTCAAACACTTTTACAAATCTTTTATATCTTATATCATAATCTGATATGTCATTTTTCCAATGAAAGCCATGGTCGTCATACAATTCTCTATGTTCTAAATCTAATGGTGTGTTTTCGTAAGTTAACATCATATGGGGAGAAACACTAATTAAATGAGAGTATTTACCATACTTTCTTAACATCTCTAAAGTCATCTCAAAGTCTTCTTCGGTTTCTGTCGGATATCCTACAATTAATAGAAACTTCATTTTAATATTTCTATTACCTAGATTAGTTACAAAGTATTCTATATCTTCATTTGAGAACTTTTTTCTCATATGGTCTCTAACAGCTTCACTACCAGATTCTATACCCATTGTTAAACCATTACAACCAGAGTTTGCTAAATTATCAAAGTCTTCACTAGAAAAAGTTTTTGCACCTCTAACTATAAACTGACCGTTCCATTGTACTTTCTTTTTTCTCTTTGCCAACTCTGAACACATGTCTCTAAAATGTTTCATTGAACCATTAACAAGTGAATCAGAAAAACCTATTTTCTTTAAACCGGTTTTATTTGCCACTTCATGCATATCATCAGCAATTTTTTTACCAGTTTTCCATTTGTATTTTGGCCATATTGTCATCACATCACAAAAAGTACACTTTCTTACACAACCTCTTGAACCAGATATAATTGCTGTGTCATACTTATGTTTGTGTATCACATCTGAATAATCAGGTGGTGGTAAGTCTTCAATATCTTCTATTTGTTTTGGTTGATTGCCATTAATACCTGGATAATCTAAATTACCTTTTAAAAATTCAAGTAAGGCATGTTCACCCTCACCTACGATATAATTCTTTCTAGGCCAATTTACATCAACACCAGAACCACCAAACAATACATTATCATATTCTTCAGCAAGTTTTAATGCGTCATCTTTTTGTAAATAAGAAAATACAGATATACCTAACCATTTAAAATCGTATTGAGATATTTCTAAATGTATTCTTTCTAAATCATCTAGTTGATTGCCGTCTATGACTTTTACTTTGTAACCTAATGGTTCTAAAAATCCTTTTAAAAAGGCAGGACCTGGTGCTGGTTTATCTTTGTCCATTCCTGGCAAAGAAGTAATAACTATGTCGTACATTATTTAAATGCGCCAACTATATGAATACGGTCAATCTTTGAACAATTTAAAGCAGTATGATTTTTTGTTGTATCTACTACATATGCCGTACCATCAGCTGGTAAATGCACCCTCTCATTATCTAGTAATAAAAAACAATGTTCATGTGTGACCACAGGTATATGTAATCTTTTTGTTTTATCGTGGTGCCAATAGTAACATGTTTTTGGTTTCATTTTCATAATCCTTGTTCTTACAAGGTCATGTTCTTTTAATATTGAATTGATATATGGTATATCAAACAATGGTACCCAAAAATCTTTTTCTGTTTGGTCAACCAATAAGTAATTTTCTATTGGTTCATCTGGTATCATATCAGGTGTGTCACCTTGTAGATACAATTGATTATCATAATCAGGTAATGTTGATAATTCTTTTTTAATTAATTCTAGGTCGTACTTCATTAATATCCTATAACCATATATCGGTCAAACTTATCGTTTATTCTTTTTTCTGAACTATTTAGAATGTTTATTTTAGCTGATGGTACTGCATAAGTCAATGAATCAATAAACTCTTTTAAACTATTCTTACAATTAATATGTTCTTCTAAACCAAAGTAATTATTACTCTGTAAAACAACTAAACTCTGTTGTTTTCTTGTTCTTAAAAATTTGTTTAATGTTTCATCACTAATATGTTCACAAGAAGTACACATCAAAACATCATATTGACCTGCATGAAAATCATTTATATCAGCAGTTTTAAATGATACTTCAGGATACATTATCTTACCATACTGAGCACATTTAGGGTCAACATCAAAAGATACAACTTTATTATTTGTAAAATCTCTCATCTTATCTGCCAACATACCATACCATCCAGCTGCGACACATACTCTTGGATTTTCTACAACAAAATCTAATCTCTGTGATATATTATCAACTAACCATTCTTTACTCATGTTTTGATTAGAGTTTACAGAATTGACAATAGATTTAATATCTTCATTATTAGATATTTTACCTATCAATTTAAGCAAATCCATATCTTCGGTAATCTCATTACCAACTATTTTAGATATTGCTTTTAAAATATTTTCCATACCAGCCGTCTTTTAACATTTCTTTATTTCTTTGATTGAATAAGTAAACAACATAATCTTGTTCATCTAATATTGTTTGATAAGAACAAAATTTATCTTCTATGGTGTACAACTTATAATTATCAATATTCTCATATATAAATTGGTCCATACCTCTTCTATATTTTAACAAATAATAATCCATTTGTTCTAAAAACTTATCATGTATCCAAGAACAATCACCTTGCCATGACATTATAGAAGAGTTTAAAGGTGTATGATAAGCAGGACGCCAATGAGCTGAACATAATGTAAACTCTTTTCTCAAAAGATGGTTACAATCACCTTTTATTAATACATCTAAATCAAAGTATATATTTTGGTCATCTGTAAACTTTTCAAACATTAATAACTTATTAAATACACCTCTTTCATCATCATATCTGTTTTCAGTAATAACTTCAAACTTATCATATTTTAAATTAGAATAATTATCAATCATATGTTTTAAATTATCAACATACCATTGACTATACTTTGTACCAGTATTTACACAAATTACTCTCATTGCCAATTATCTTTTACCCATGCCTCTTCATTATCATGTATATTATTCCATACATTTGCAAAGTGAACAATTTTAATATTTTCGTTTACACCCTCACCAAGTATCATGTAAGGCTCATCAAAACTATCCATATACATTTTATTATATCTTAAATTCTTATCGGGGTCTTTGTCATATTTTGATATCCATTTACCTGGCATTCTGGTAATTTTTGTGCCATTCTCAACGCAAGTGTCATACACAAAGTTTTGTTCTCCGTAATATTTGTAATGTACGGTACGATTATTAAAATAATGTGTTTGCCACTTCTCTGGATTTTGTATATACTTGTCATGTACAAACTTTAATGAACCTGCCTTAAATTTATACCAGCCACCATTGATTGGTATATTTTCTTTGTTAGTTGTCCACCATTTTTCGTATGACACCAATTCGTTGTCTGTTACAGGATAGTTTACCATTTCTGTAATATCATTTACAATGACTTGGTCAATATCTAAAACAATAATATCACCCTCACCTGTAAACTCTTTATCAAAAAACTTTAATTTATGCCAATGTCTTTTGATATTACTATCTTTAGGTAACGATATTACTTTATCTGCCTTAACAGGTGTATCTGAATAACATATAAACTCAAAGTCTACCTTACAATGTTTTTTAAAACCGTTGTATAGTTTTTCAACATAGTCAGGACTATACATTGGTTTTTTGTAAACTTCATCTAAAGCTTGAAAGTATAAACAAAATATCTTAATCATAAAACATTTCCTTAGCATACCATTGACTTTTCCAATAATCTTTTTTTATTAAATAACCTAGATTATGATTTTTTATATCATCATAATGGTCACCTGTGTCAAACCAAGCACTCTTATTTTTTGATTTATCTTCCCACCATAATTGTTTTAATGGTTTATAAAATGTATATTTTTTTATGTTATTTCTTTCTAATATATCTCTAACTGATTTTATTATAACTAAATTATTTTCTACTGCATTAGATGGTTTATAATTATTTGTTAGGTAATCTCTTGGTGCTTTTTGATAATAACTCATTCTATCGTGATAGTAATTATAAATTTTTTCATCATATTTCATACTCTTATCATAATAAAAAGACCATTCGTTTTCATTATCAATATGTCTAGGCCTATGTTTACAGGTTAAGGTATGAATATCACAATTTGGTATGTTAATACTAAATTCATAAGTATCAAATGTTGAAAACCATACATGTACCTCACCACCAAAAGCATTTAAATAATCAAAATCATAATTTGCAACTTCACTTAAAACCCTATAATTAGAGTATTGTTGATAGTAAAAATAAATGTCTTGAGGAAATTTAACTACCATATTAATCCACCATCATACATTTTAAAAGCCCAAAACTTTTCTTTACACCAAAAACATTTTTTACAAGGCACCACCTCATTTTCATAACCTGATGTACACGAAATGGTTAAGTAAAACAAATCCATAATTTTAAATTTTTTATAAAAATGTGCTAAAAACTTTTTATCTACCTCTGCAATAGGCCTGTGCAAATCAAAAAATGTTTTTACACCTTTACCATGTTTTATGCCATGAATACCTTGTCTAACTTGTTCATCAAAAACAGCTCTAACATCATCTCTATCTTTTTCTCTATTATCATAAAACCCTCCATCAATCATATCTTGTTTTGGTGGATTTGATGTATAAGCGTTTATGGTTATGTGTATTGTTTCATTTTTTTTCAAATTATATTTTATAGGGTCGTGATACTTACCTTTATCTTTACTACTTTTTTCTTTATGATATTGAAATATATAATTGTCGTGTATTTTAACTTTAGGAAAAGATTTTTTAACATAGTCAACAACAGCATTTGCAGCTATTCTAGAATCTGCAACTCTAGCCGTATCATGTCCATGCATGGGTATTAATTCAAAATCCCACAATTCATACATGTTAATACATCTTGCCATAAACCATAAACAGAATGCTGAGTCAGCACCACCAGACAACCATATACCTAATTTTCTAACAACATAATCTTTTTTAAAATTATTAACTATAATATCCTCGGTAAAAATTTTTTGAAAAAAATCTACTTTTTTACCATCATGTTCTAATATCATCATGTTACACCACCATCATACATACCAAAAGCCCACTTTTTCTCTCTACACCACCAACATTCTTTACAAGGTTTTGAAAAGTAATCTGTTTTTTCTGCATACTCAACACATGAAGCTGTGATAGGAAATAAGTTATTCATTAAATCAAATTGTTCGTACATTTCAGCCACAAATCTTTTATCAAGATACTCTAAAGGACAATAAAAAGGTTTGCCATGATTTTCGTGGTAAGGCACTCTATCATGGCCATGTCTATCTCTTCTCTCTTCTCTCTTAAATAGTAAATTGTTTTCTTTTGCTACATCTTCAGGTGGATTTGCTGAACGACCATGAAACAATACATCAATAATACCTTCTTTTCTTAACCTATCTTCATGGGCTCTATGGTGATTAACTTTATCTTTTTCGTGAGATTTTTGATAGTGATTTACTTGATGTTCATAAAACTTTACTTTAGGAAACAACTCTTTAAATAAATCAACAATCTCTCTTGCGTTCCAAATATTAGTAGGTCTTCTTTCATCAACACCTGTAATAGGCACAATTGTTGTATCTAAATTTCTTTCAACTATTTCACGACAAGTCATAAACATTATCAAGGCAGAGTCAGCACCACCTGATAAGTTTATACCAATCTTTTTAAATTTATTTAAACTAGGATATGGATCCCAAAAGTCTAACTCACCATGTTTAGTTTTGTATTTCATTTTGCCACTCAATTATTTCATTCACATTAAAATTATGTCTATGCTTAGGATTCCATTTTGATTTTTCGTCAGGATAACCTAAACATAATATTAATACTATTTTATCTAATCTTACATTATCGCTAATGGCGTTTTTATTAAATTTTGTTTCTAAAGATATATTACTCAAAAAACAAGATGACACACCATGTTCAGCAGCTATACATGCCGTCATTATAGCATGAATAGCTGAAGATTGGCAAGCTCTTTCACGAGTTTTAGGCGCTTCTAAATTTATATGTGTTTGGTCAAAGTCTGCTTGTTTTTGTTCATTGTCATAAAATACTAAAACATAAGGTGCTAATATTTGTGGATTATAGTCATAAACACCACACTCATCTTTTATATCTTGTTTTGTATAGTCATTATCTTTATACATTCTAATCCAAGTTTCATAAAGATTTTTAACTTGTGTTATTTTTTCTTGACTATCCGGAGTTTTAGTAAATTTAGGGTCGCAATTAGTTTGTATTATTATTTTTTTCTTATCTTCTTTAAATTCTGGACCAAAAACTTTTACACTATGATATGGTATTGAACATCTGTTTGGAGAATATTTTACTGAATCGTGAAGTATTTTTTTTATGACTTCTTTATCAGGAACTTCATCATTAAATAATGCAACACTTCTTCTTTCTCTAATACCATCAATATCGCTCATGTATTTCACCTCTAATCGCCTTCACTTTATTTCTTCTATTACTGCCACATATTCTATTACAAATAGGTATTAATCTTTTAGACCAATAATCTTTTAATATATTTAGGTTCTCTCGGTAAGAGCTAACTATTTCGTCAAACTCGTATTTGTCTAAATCATATTTTATATTATTATCTATTAAAAAGTGATAAAATTCTGAATCTGGTTTTTTAACATGATAAGTGTTTTTAGCCACCTCTGCATGTACATGACAACAAGGTAATATCATATTATCAGGTGTTATAAAAAATTGTTCTTGATATATTGCTTTACATGATACAGGAGTTTCTACATAACCATCAACTAATTCTGGTGGTTGATATTTTTTAGATTTTGGTATTGCAATTCTTTTCCAAGGTGTTGTGCCAGCTAAGTTAAAACCTCTTGTACTAATTTTAGTCTGAAAAGATTTAAAACCTATTTTCTTTGATAATTCGTTTGCCTCTTCTACTTGGTGTTCATTATGTTCAAATATAATCATCACCCAATCTGCATGACCACCTGCTTTTATAAATGCCTCTGCATTTCTCATTATCTTATCAAAGTTTGTTTTAACTCTATAAATGTGGTTTGTATCACTTAAACCATCAATAGCAAAGTTTACTGCAACGCCTGGTAATTTTCCTACCTCTGTCCAAAACTCTTCATTTCTCATACCACCATTTGTATCAAATCTTTGTGTTATGCCATATGAAGAAATCATACTGATAATATCATACACTTTAGGGTGCATGAATGGGTCGCCATAATTACCACAATACGAAAAGTGTTTTAAGTTTTGACCTGAATGAGAATCTAAAATTTTTTGTATGGTTTCAACTTCAACATCTCTGTATCCAGTTTTATGCACTACCTCTGAAACACCTGCACCATAAGTACCTGTTCTAGGGCATAAGGGACAAGCTGCGTTACATCTATTAGTAATTTCAGAGTCTATTCTATGTAATGCTTCCATAATATTCATCCTTAAAGTATGGTGTCCATTCGGGGAAATACTTTAATATATTGTCACCTCTCAATTTATCTCTTGCCTTTATTTTAGAAATCATACTATGCATTTGTAATTCGTCAAACTCTAAATTTTCAAGATACTCTAAAGGTTTTTGTATTTTGTCAATTACATCATAAGAGTTTTTGTATAGTCTATCTAAATATAAATCTCTAATATCAGGTGGTAAACCTTTTAATGTAAACCATGTTGGTCTTGTTAAATTAAAGAAACTTGGTGTTCTACCAAACTCTTCAGCACCCTTTACAGCTTCATCTACATAACCTACATTTAAAGGGTTTAATGTAAATGCAAAACCCATTGCCACATTTGGTAACCTACTCATTAATTTTATGTTCTTGTAAACTTCAGGCCATTTTGAAGGATATCTAATATAATCATTTTTTGGTCCCCACAATTCCATTGAACATTTGTAGTGTACATGTTGAAACTCTTTTAACAAATCATAAATGTATTGCATGTTAGGGTGGCCAAAGTTATTAGAAAAAGCAAATATCTTTTTATCTTTTGCCCAGCCTTCTTTTACACACTTCTCTAATATCTGTACATATTGTTTAATTAACCAAGTTTCACCACCAATTAATTGAATTCTTTTTGTTTTCTTTATAACTTCCCAAAACTCATCTTCATCAATATTATTATCTTCGTATCTAATACGAGGAAAAGTAAAAGGCATTTCAGAACCAGAACGAATCTCCGACCGCTCCAAGATTTTTTCCGGCGTGTATTCACCTAAAGCAATCCACTCTTCGGCTACTCCAGAAGAATCTTCCGCTGAACACATTAAACATTTTAAATTACAGTAATTACCCCATACTTTAATTTGTGCTGTATGAATTTTGTCTGGTATAGGATATTCAGCACCTGGATTATCTTGTACAAACTTGACTAATCTATCTAACTCTGCTAACTCTTCTTTATCGTTTTTCATGTCATTGTTGTATGCAATTCTAGGTGTAGAAAAACCTCTGAATTCAGTTTCTATACAACGATAACATGTCGCAATTGTAGCTTCTCTTTTTTTATTACCATTTGCCATCTCTTCTCGTAGATTGGCTAACTCTGGTTGATTCCATACACCATTAATACCTATCTCTGATATGTGTTTTTTTACATTCATTGTAGTATTACAACAAGGGTGTGCTAAACCGTATGTCGGTATATACATGTGAATAAATGGCTGAGAACAAAAGAACTTACCCTCTCTTTTGATAACATGGTCTAACATCTTACCAATATCAGGTTTGTCTTTTTGAACTGGAGAAACTGGAGTAGGTTCTTTTACAACCGTATCTAGTTTTTTAAGTTTCTTGGCTGGTGTCTTTCTTTTGATTTTCATACTCAATAATTTCCACAGCGTATTTTAAAACCTCATAAGGAGATTGTGCTTTTCTAATTAGAGATTTATATTTACTATTGTCAGATTTTTTAATTGTATCATATTCAAACAACTCTAATTTTAATGCAAATAATAACTCTTTATCTTTTTCTTTGTCAAATTTGCCTTCAATAAAATACGATAAGAAAAATTTTAAGATTACAGCCACTTGTTCAGGTGATTTTTGAACATTTGCTAGGTAATCTTTTGCGTCAAATATAAGACCTTCTTTTTTAGCAATCTTTACTACTTGTCTTTCAAAGTGTCTTCTTTCAACTTTTTTTCTATCATGTGTTATATCAAGTAATTCATCCTCAGAGATGAACTTTGTTAGTGCTTGAAAATATGGGTGGTTTTTATCATGTTCAATTACAGTCGGTATTACTTTTGTACCATCTTCATCTCTACAATGAATTTCTATATTTTTTCTTTCGTTATCAATATAGAATGCTGTAATCAAATGATTTTTTAGATATTCTTCAGTAATCATTAATTAATCCTTTTCATTCTTTCGTCATTAATATAATCAATTAAATTATATTTAGCTTGCCATCCATATTTAGTCAAGACGGAAATGTCTGCTTTATTATCTAATCTTTCAATTTCTGTACCTATTCTACTTTCATAATTAATATCAAAGTGTGACATTATGTCAACTAATTTGTGAGATACGCCTGTGCCTATATCTATCACACCATATTCATTTTTATCAATCATTAATATAATTGCACCACACAAGTCATCAACATGGATAAAATCACGACTATGGTCTACATTAATATAAGATACATCATCTCTAATTAAACTAGGTATTAACATTTGTTCTCTTGCATTAGGACCATAAGTAGTTGTAAATCTCATACCTAAAGATTTTTCTGGTGCTAATTGTTCTATTGAAAATTTACTAAACGCATATGGATTTCTCCACGGCTCTTTTGCTGTGCTGGAACTTGCATATAAAAGTCTAGTATCTTTGTATTTGTCAAATATTCTTTGACTTACAATTACATTTTGTTTCCAATAATTTGTAGGATTGTCTAGTGATTGTCTAACGCCTGAAAGACCAGCTAAATGAATTACTAAATCAATATCGTCTGGCAATTCACATGTTTGTAAATCATCACCATACTGTAAATCTAAACACAGTATATTAGAGTCAAAATTATTTTCAATGTGTGTTTTTAAGTTAGAGCCAATGAAGCCTTCACTACCTGTTAATAGTATATTCATTTGTATATTATATAATACCTAAATTAAATTGGCAACCTAGGATTTGTTTATCTTTAAAAAATATGTGTTAATTGTTGTTAATGTTCCGTTAGGAAATTCCTGTGCTCTATAATCGTTTGCATTTACAAATCTTGTTTGATAATTACCTGAACCATTTAATCTTTGGTCAACCATTCCAGAACCTCTATTATTACCTGAACCATTTATATTATAACTAATAGAGTAACCGTCAGATGATGAGGCAGCCGTATATCTAATCCATTCTTGTAATAACGATTGAAAGGTAGCTGTAGGATAAATTTGTATTTGGTCATCACTTCTAATAAAAACTGGTGAAGTAAATGATGTATCAGTACCGTTAATTCTTTGTAAATAATAATTTGTAAGTGTAGTAGGTTGGTCTTGTGTTTCAGGTATTGAACCTGCTGTATAAGCACCTGTATTTGCGCCAGTATCAGAAAATACAGGAGTTGCTGATACTAAAGTTGAACCTGCAACACTTGAAGATGTTGATATATGATAAGTGCCTGCTTGGTCTGTACCTGTAGAACCTGAAGCCAACAAATCAATTGCTGGATGTAAAAAAGTATCTTTTACATCTTGCAAATTCATTGCTTTGATACTTGTACCGTCATAATACACAGGCCATGTTTTACCTGAATCTCCTGTCGGCGTTACACTTGCATTTGAAGAATCTATTTTAGAATAGTTTACAGAAACAACTGATGGCTCAGCAGTTGAGGCTTCACTAGGGTAACTTGTTGCACTTGAAGATGAAGAACCTGCCTGTAATCTTGTATCTGTAATTGTTCCTAAACTACCACCTGAACTAACAACTGATAAACTTACACTAGGGCTTAATGAATATTGATAAACTGTTTGTTGAACTATTTGGTCAACCAGAGCGGTTGACATTTCTTTTAAATTACCATTATCGTTATATAAGGGTGCTCTTACAGCCATAATAAATCTCCATTTTTAAGCGCCTGCGCCATATAAAGTTTTCAATGCAACACCTGATGAGTTGTATATAATTAATTGCACCACACTTTTTAATTCGTTTTGACCAATTGAATCTGTTCCCATCATTGATTCAGTAATTGCGTCTGTAGAGCCTGTTGTGATAACAGTACCAGTCTCATTCG
>Ga0181606_10001321_pt1 | contig 21800 bp, 16 predicted proteins | sample 041ome_10_FD_132994 | JGI IMG/M metagenome (GOLD analysis project Ga0181606, IMG submission 132994) | Coastal salt marsh microbial communities from the Groves Creek Marsh, Skidaway Island, Georgia - 041412US metaG (megahit assembly) | ecosystem: Environmental > Aquatic > Marine > Intertidal... | reverse complement strand
GCTCTTCAATGTGGCGTTGTTGCTGATGGGCTTGTCGATGGCCGACCAAAACTTTGCCTTGATCGTGATGAAGGCAGACAACGTGCCGATTGTCGGCCTCGTCTTTCTGCTCGCCTTCTTCACCTGGGTCGCCACCAAACAAGCGGTGGTCAACGACGAGCGAATTGCCCGTGGCGAGCCACCGATGGAAAAGGTCAACGACGAAAAGGTGCTGGTGTGGCCTGATCTGGTCTACACCGAGCTGATCTGCATGATCGCCGTGTCGGCCTTCCTGCTGGCCTGGGCGATCCTGCTGCCGGCTCCACTGGAAGAGCCCGCCTCGAGCGTGAAAACCCCGAATCCCTCGAAGGCTCCGTGGTACTTCCTCGGTCTGCAGGAGATGCTCGTCTACTTCGATCCTTGGTACGCCGGTGTGGTCCTGCCGAGCCTCGTGATCTTCGGGCTCATGGCGATGCCGTATCTCGACTTCAACAAGAAGGGCAATGGCTACTACTCGATCGCCGAGCGAAAGTTTGCCTACCTAACATGGCAGTTCGGCTTCCTTGAGCTTTGGATCACGCTGATTATCCTCGGCACGTTCCTGCGAGGCCCCAACTGGAACTTCTTTGGGCCTTTTGAGTACTGGACGCCCTACAAGGTGGAAGTGCTCAACAACGTCAGTCTCACGCAGGTGTTCTGGACGCGGTTTCTGGATCAGCCGATCCCAGTGGCTGCCGCAGGAAGTTCTGCGTTGACGCAGATCGGCACCATTCTTCTGCGAGAAGCCCCCGGTTTGCTGTTGGTCGGCGGCTACCTGGTGCTGCTCCCACCTCTGATGGCAGTCACGATCTTCCGTCGCTACTACGCCAAGATGGGCTTCCTACGATACATGGTGATGGCCAACCTGATGCTGCTGATGCTCAGTTTGCCCTTAAAGATGGTGCTTCGCTGGACCATGAATCTCAGTTACATCATCAGTATCCCGGAGTTGTCGCTCAACTTCTGAATCGGCAGCCTAACCCCGCTCATTCTTCAACTCGACTGTAAGAGAAACGTCCGACATGCCCGCAACTGAACAGACCTGGCGTAACCTCAAGGTTTTGCACGTCGTTTTCGGTGTGTCTGCCATCGCGTTGCTCGTTGCGACCGTCGCCATGCTGGTGGCCGACCACAACCGTCCCTGGAAGAAGTACCAGCGTGAGTTCCGTGAACTTGAGACATGGACCGCGGCGGCGCGTGTTTCCGAGGAGCAGTCACAGGCGTTTACGGAAACCTTGAAAGAGCTCGAGGCCACCCTCGCGCAGGCTCGGAGAGCCGATCTCGACCCCGCCATTACTGAGGCGTTTCTCGCCAAGGCGGCATCGGTTGCAGAAGACGCTGAGGCGGTTGATCTCGCCCGGGCTGATGTCGAGCGACTCACGGGCACGACCGATCCCGACCAGCGCTTTGTGTTGCGCGGCGATCTGCTGGAACGGCTCCGCGACATCGTGGCCCGCTGCGAGTACCGCGAAGATCAGGCAGCAGGTCGACTCAAGCTGCTCAAGGCGCAGTTTGATAAAGCGCGTGCTGATTTCGAACTTGCTGTAGCTGATGGTGCTGAGCAACGAACTCTCGACGAACTCCAGGCTCTTGCCGATGCGGCAACCGCAAAGGTGAACGAGGCTACCCTGGCCAGCCAGGCGGACGCAGGTCACCGCAAAGAACTGGAAACTTTGCTGCGAGACATCACGAGCGATGAAGACGCGGCTTCCAAGGCTCTGGCGGATCATCGCCAGGGGCTGGAAATGTTGGCCAAGACGCGAGACGACAAAGCGGCCAACATCGGTAAAAGCATCTTGGAACTACCGGTCCTTGATGCCTTCAACAGTCCGCTGCGGATTGATCAGATCTGGCTTCCAGACCTGACGTTTAACAACAACTTTCGGGATGTCGCACGGTTCGACCGCTGCACGACATGCCATCAAGGCATCGACAAGTCGGCTCCTGGAAACCCACTCGATCCTGGCTATCCAGAGACAGAGTTGATCACGCTCGCTCTGGCCACCCCGGAAGACCCATCCGCTGACGAGATCGTTGCGGAGGCTCCTGCTCTCCTGGTCGTTGAGGGGGATGGCAACGACCAGCTCGAGCGGCTGTACGGCCTGAGGCTCGCGGATGAAGGCCTGTTCAATACAGAGGATCCGACCGTCACCGTGGTCCGTCCGGAGAGCCCCGCGGCTATCGCAGGGCTGACTGCGGGAGACGTGATTGAATCGGTTGACGGCGGACGGACCTACACACGTGACGTCGCCGTGGCTCGCTTGATTGAGAGCCCCACCTGGGGCAATGCGTTGCAACTGGACGTCCGTCGGGGTGTCCCGCAGCCCTATGCCAGTCACCCGAGGCTTGATCTCTTCGTGGGTTCGCTGAGCCCGCATCCCAAGCAGGTGTTCGGCTGTACCATTTGCCATGAAGGGCAGGGCAGCGCCACGTCATTTAAATGGTCCTCCCACTCGCCGAACTCGCCCAAGCAGGCACACGAATGGCATGACGAGTACGGATGGTTCGACAATCACCACTGGATCTATCCGATGCATTCGGAGCGATTTGAGGAGTCGAGTTGTCTGAAGTGCCACCACCAAGTGGTCGATCTCGAGCCGAGCAGTCGCTACCCAGAGCCGCCCGCGCCAAAGCTCGTCGAGGGCTATCACACCATTCGCGAGTATGGCTGCTACGGCTGTCATGAGATAAACGGCTATGCGGGCCCTGACACCCGAGTAGGCCCCGATATGCGGCTTGCTCCGAACTTCCATGAGATTGCCGAAGCCCTCCTGGCCGATCCGGGGCTCGCAGAACTTGCGCCGACGGCTTTTCAGTTGGCTAAAGACGTTCGCAGCGGCCCAGATACGGCTGCCGCCCGCCAACGGTTGGCTACTTTGATTAAGGAAGACGCCGCCGCTGGCGATGAGGCCGTGCTGACGAGCCGCTCGCACACCCTCGGATCGCTGCTCAACGACCCGGAAACCCCCGGCGCCCTGCCAAAGGTCGGCCCAAGTCTGAGGCACCTGTCGGCAAAGGCCGGATTTGATTGGCTCTATTCGTGGCTCCGTAATCCGATGGATTTCCGGCCGACCACCAAGATGCCGCGGTTCTTCGGACTCTGGGATCATCTCTCTGGAAACGGTCTGGCCGAGAGCGAGCGTTATGAGCCAATCGAAATCCGCTCAATCATCGCGTACCTCGACGCGGTCAGTTCACCGTTTGAGTACGTCACGCCCTATGAAGGGATCACGGCAGACCCTGATCCGGAGCGGGGGCGAAAGGTTGTGCAGGTTCGCGGCTGTCTGGCCTGCCATCAGCATGAAGAGTTCCCAGAGGCAACCAACAATCAGGGGCCGGATCTCTCCAGGATCGGCGCCAAGTTGGCGTCGAATCCGAACGGGGAGGCTTGGCTTTACAGCTGGCTGCGGGAACCGAGTCGGTACCACCCCAAGACGTTGATGCCAAATGTTTTGTTGGAGCCGGTCACGTTGCCCGACGGCACGGTGAGTGATCCAGCTGCAGACGCCACAGCGTGGCTGATGCAGTCAACGCAGGAGTGGCAGCCCACCGACATACCTGCTGCAGATTCGCTGACCGCAGACGAGCGGGCGGCAACCGAAGAGCTCGCTGCTCTCTATCTTGAAGGGCGGTTCGTCAAGGAAAAAGCGGCCACGTATGCCCGCCAGGGCCTCCCCGATTCGATGGCCGGTATCAGTGGCGATGAAGCGATGCTCTTGTCGCTCTCGGCGGAGGAAGACGCCCGTGACCAGCAGCTGCTGGAGTATGTCGGAAAGAAAACGATCGGCAAGCTGGCGTGCTACTCGTGCCACAACATTCCGGGCTTTGAAGACGCCAAGCCTGCGGGAGCGGCCCTGGCTGATTGGGGCAGAAAGGAATCTTCGAAGATCGCCTTTGAGCAGATTGTGCCGTATCTGATGAACGAACTCGGTGGCCACGGGCATGGCCATGCCGATCCTCATGCGGGCATGCATGCAGTGGAGGCTGGGGATGACGAAATGTCCACCTCCGACCACGGCGGCTCGCATGCTGCCGACGGCGAGCATGCCGAGCACGCGGAGACCGACGAGCTCACTGACCCTGTGGTAGCAGCGGATCTTGCCTATGCCGACACCCGTGAGCATCACGTCAATCCAGAGTCACTCGATCCAGACACCGGATACTTTTTGGAAAAACTGTTGGCCCATGATCGGCAGGGCTTCCTCTGGCAGAAACTCAGGGCGCCGCGAAGCTACGACTACCAGAAGACCGACAACAAGACGTACAACGAGCGGTACCGCATGCCTCAGTTCCCGTTTAATGAGACGCAGCGGGAAGCCGTGATGACGTTTGTGCTCGGGCTCGTCGCGGAACCGCCCGCTGAGGAGTTTGTGCACAGGCCCGATCCTCGCGAGCAGGCTCGCCTCGACGGCCTTGCGGTGCTCGAGCAGTTCAACTGCGGCGGATGCCATGTCTTGGAGGCGGAGCGGTGGGATATCCGCTATTCGCCGGACTCGATCAGCGATCCGCCGGTCGTGCCAGACTATGCGTTCCTCCAGCCGCAGTTCTCTCAGGACCAGCTGGCAGCCTCGCTCGCAACAGATCCGCGGGGTCGCCGCTTCGCGTCGCTCCATGGACTATCAGTGCTGGATGCCGAAACCGGTGAGCCACAGCTGGTCGACCAAGACTTCATTCCGATTGACCGCGAGGAGGCTGACGAGGACCCAGAGATCATCCCGCATCGCGGTTTCATGCTCTACGAGGATGCGATCATCAACGGCGAGCCGTGGGCTGTCGGTTCACAGAACATCTACGTGCCTGAGGATGCACTCGAGGCAGGTAAGTCGTATCCGGCCCATGGTGGCGATCTCGCACGCCTGCTATTCCCTGTCGTCATTGAGGACGAACTTGAGATCAATCCGAACGTAAAGCCGGACGACGCGTGGGGCTGGCTGCCTCCGCCACTGGTGGGCGAGGGAAAGAAAGTGCAGTCGAGCTGGCTGCATACGTTCCTGTTGGCTCCAGAGCCGATTCGCCCAGCCGCCGTGCTGCGGATGCCACGGTTTAACCTGTCGTCAGCACAGGCGTCGGCACTGGTGAACTACTTTGCCGCGGTTGATGGTGCGGAGTTCCCCTACGACTACGACCCTCGGTATGAGTCGAGCACGCTTGCTGAACGGGAGCAGACGTATCCGGATCACCTGAACGACGCGATGAAGATCGTGACAAACGGCAACTACTGCGTGAAGTGCCACTTGGTGGGTGACTACGCTCCGCCTGGTAATCCGAAGGCTTTGGCGCCGCAGTTGTCGGAGGTCCGGCAACGGCTGAGGCCGGACTATGTCCACGGCTGGATTGGCAATCCGAAGCGGTTCCTGCCGTACACGGGGATGCCGGTCAACATTCCGTTCGACAAGCCGGTGAGCCAGGAGCTCTATCGCGGAAATAGCGATGAGCAGCTCTCGGCACTTACTGATCTGTTGATGCACTACGACACGTTCGCCAACCGGCAGATGTCACTCGAGGCATTCCTTCAGGCTCCGACAGCGTCCCCTGATGGGGCCTCTCCTGATGCAGCGTCTGCTGATGCAGTGCCATCTGATGCAGCTGCAGTTGATGCGGCCGCCGACGGTTCGCAGGCGTCCGCTGCTGGGCCGTCCAGTGAGCCCGCCGTGACCGATTCCGCTGACGCGGGTAGAACGCCCGTGGGCAGCCTGATCCCCTAACACCCCAAAAGATTCGATTCAATCGACACGGTTGCTTGGCTCTCCTCAGCCGCGTTGCTGTGGCAACAGAGGCGTGCCGGTCTTCAAAGGACGGCAGCTGACTAAGATAAAAGAGAATAGCTCTGCACCCCTGACCCGGAGTTCTTACATGCTTTCCCATACGCTGCGTCGCGGCACACTTGCTCTGGCAACTCTGGTTGCACTTCCTACGGCGGCATCCGCCGCTGAATGGGGCGATATCAGCGGTCGCTTTGTTTACGGGGGAGATGCTCCCGTTGCGGCAAAGCTCACTATCGACAAAGACGTTGACGTCTGCGGCAAGCACAACCTAGTCAACGAGGAACTGGTGATCGGCCCCAACAAAGGGGTTGCCAATGTGGTGGTCTTCGTGCGTGATCGGAAGATCGATGTGCACCCCGACCTCAAGGCGACAGAGCCGGTTGTTCTGGATAACCTCAACTGCCGCTTCTCGCCTCACGTTGTTTTCGTTCAGACCGGTCAAGACCTGATTATCAAGAACTCTGATCCGGTCGGCCATAACAGCAACGTGGCCACACTGAAGAATCCAGCGTCCAACACACTGATCCCGGCCAGCGGTGAGACGAAGGTGAGCTTCCGCTCTGATGAAGCAGTGCCTGCCGCCGTGACCTGCAACATCCATCCGTGGATGAAGGGTTGGGTTGTCGTTCGCGACAATCCTTACGCTGCCGTGACGGACGAGGAAGGCAACTTCACCATCAAGAGTCTTCCGGAGGGTGAAGTTGAACTCCAGTTCTGGCATGAGAAGGCAGGCTACCTCGACTCAATCGTGATCAATGGCAAGAAGACGGATGTCAAGCGTGGACGGATGGATGTGGACGTTTCGGCCAAGGGCACTGACCTCGGCGAAATGGTTCTCGATTCCTCGGTGTTCAAGTAGTCGATCGTTCGTGCTTCGAAAGCCAAGAAAGACAGCCCCGTTGTTTCAAAAGGATTCTCGCGTGCGGAACCTGTGTCTCAGTCGAGAGAACTGTTTGCCTCGGCGAGTCGGCCTGACTTTAGGCGTGTCGTCTCGCCCTGGCCTGCAATGGTCCGTGGCCAACTGTCTGCTGTGCACGATGCTGCTCTGCATGACGTTGCTCTGCACCATGACGGGCTGTGGACAGTCGCGTCTTCCCGCCCCCACGCCCGACAGTGAAGCGGCGATCGCGCTTCGTGCTTCGCTTGCTTCTGACTCCGCGGGTGGAGCTGGCGGAAGCGAGGTGGTCAGCACCGGAACGGGCTGGGGTACGCTCACCGGCCGGTTTGTGTTTGTGGGCAGTCCGCCTGCTGCAAAGCAGCTCATCGTCGATAAGGACACGGCTGTCTGTACTGCCGAAGGCCGCAAGCTCTTCGATCAGTCGCTGCAGGTTGACGAGGCGACCGGTGGTCTTGCGAATGTTGTGGTTTTTGCACGCAAGGTGAGTCGCGTCAAAGAGCGGGAGATGCCGGAAGAGCCTCTGGTGTTTGATCAGAAAGTGTGTGAGTTCCTCACCCCCGTGTTTGCGGCTCGTGTCGGACAGCCCATCGATGTCCGCAACAGCGATCCCATCGGCCACAACACCAACGTCTCTGGCACCAGCTTCAACCAGCTGATTCCGGCCGGTGAAGGTACGCTCTTTACGCCAGCTCGTGAAACCGGCATGCCCACAATGGTCACCTGCAATATCCATCCCTGGATGAAGGCCTATGCCGTTTTCCGGGAAGATGGCTATGTGGCCGTCACCGCAGCCGACGGCAGTTTCACGATCCCTGATCTTCCAGCTGGCGAAGAGGTGGAACTGCAGGTCTGGCACGAGCGATCGACCGGGCCCAACGGTGCCCTTGCGGCAGACATGCCCGAACTCGACTGGTCGTCGAAGGGGCGTTTCACGGTCACGCTTGAGGCTGACGGAACGACGGATATTGGCGAGGTGCAGATTCCGGCGTCCGCGGTCGGTAGTTGAGCTGGCGCTTGCCGAAGACTCGTTTGAGCAATCGATTCTCCATGACACACTTTCTCCCCTTTCTTGTCACAGCTATGAATCGCCACTCCACATTCATGTGCAGGAATCGTTTCTCACTCTCGCCAGTCGCCCTGGTGCTGACGGTTTGCGGCTCGCTGTTGTTTGTGAGCGGCTGCGGCAAGACTCCTGCTGCGTCGTTTCGCCCCAACATGGTCGAGGCTGCCAAGCAGCGATTGAAGCCTGAGCAGGAGGAGCAGGTCGCGACCATCCTCGAGGCGATGTTCGGCACACCGGACAATCCGATCGCGATGCCGGAGACGGGGCTTGATATCGGGAAGCTACGGCTCGCGGCGGGCCCGGTGCACAGCGATATCGTGGGCCGCAAGAATGGTCTCTTCCGCGAGCATTGCAGCCATTGCCACGGTGTCACCGGCGACGGAATGGGGCCAACCGCCGCGTTCCTGAATCCGTACCCACGCGACTACCGTCCCGGCTGGTTCAAGTTCAAGAGCACCGAGCGTGCAGACAAGCCCACGCATGGCGACCTGGTCACAATTCTCAATAACGGGATCTACGGCACGTCGATGCCCTCTTTTGAACTCCTTGGCGAGGCGAAGGTCGATGCCTTGGTGGAGTATGTGAAATATCTCAGCATGCGTGGCGAGGCTGAACTCAACATGATGAGGTACTTCTTCGAACTCGACGACGAGGACGAAGGGAAACTTCCGGAAACCCGCGACTTCTTGGTGGAAGAAATCTTGTTGCCTGTCGCAGAGCGTTGGCAGGAAGCGGAAGATGCCGTGATCGAGGTTCCTGAGATGCCGGAGGTTGACCTTGCGGAGTCGATTGCGATGGGCAAGGAACTCTTCTACGGCAACAAAGCGAACTGCGTGAAGTGCCATGGAGTGACGGCACTCGGCGATGGTCAGGCCAACGACTACGACGACTGGAACAAGGTTGTTAAGCAGTGGTCAGATGAGGTGCAGAGCAGCCACGAGGTGAGCACGAAGGAGATGAGCCGCGAGGAAAAGGCGGAGCATCGCGAATACCTCGCTCGGGCCGATAAGGCACTTGCCGGAGACGCACTGGAGCCGCGCACGATTCAGCCGCGGAATCTCCGTCAAGCGATCTATCGGGGTGGCCGTCGTCCGATCGATTTCTACTACCGAATTCATGCAGGCATCAACGGGGCCCCGATGCCAGCAGCCGCTGGTACGCTCACCCCTGACGAGATCTGGCACGTCGTCAACTACATTCGGTCGTTGCCTTATGAGTTTGATGGTGAACTCGGAGCGGACCGTTCCATGGTCGCACGTGATCGCCTGTAATCCCGGTTTGGCCGTCCTCAGAACTTTCTCAAACGCGTTTCACGAATCTCACAGAACAGGAGTCGTCGCACCGTGCGAAACCGACTGGCTGGAATATTTTGGAGCATTCTTTTTCTCGCTGTTCCTGTGCTTGGCGTGGGCGTGTTTGCCATTGCCCCGTCGATCGACGTTTGGCTGCCGAAGGATGTCTCTTCGCACGGCAAAGAGATTGACTCGCTTTTCTATTTCATTTTGGCGCTGACGGGCATCGTCTTCATCGTCACCGAGATGCTGTTGTTCTGGTTTATCTGGAAGTATGACGCGGCTGCCCGCGGCGACGAAAAGGCGACGTACATCCATGGCAGTCACACGCTCGAGGTGATCTGGACGATCATTCCGGCGGTGACGATGCTCTTCCTGGCGATCTATCAGATGAACGCCTGGGCCGACATGAAGATGCGGCGGCCGGTGATGAAGCCGACCGTTGAAGTCGTTGCGCGGCAGTTCGAGTGGCGGCTGCGTTATCCCGGCCCCGATGGCGATCTTGGCACTCCGGACGATCTGTTTCTGGTCAATGACCTGCATGTGCCAGTGGATGAAGACATCCTTATTCAGCTCAAGAGCATGGATGTGTTGCACAGTTTCTTCCTGCCAAACCTTCGCATGAAGCAGGACGCCGTCCCTGGCATGAAGATACCTGTCTGGTTCAAGGCGACGGAAACGGGACAGTACGACCTTGTCTGTGCTGAGCTCTGCGGTTGGGGACACTACAAGATGAAAGGGCGAATCACGATCGAGTCACGCGAAGACTACGACGCGTGGCTTGAAGCGAAGTATCGCGAGCAGGAAGCCACGCAGCCCGAGCCAATGGACGAGATTCTCTGACAGGGGTCGTATTTACTGCGTCAGGCGGCTGCCACCCTCAGCCTGACACTGCCCAGCCTCAGGCAGCCAAAACGAGACGGTCAAGCTCAGACAACCAGAACACTCACTCACACCGATTTGCACGAGACGGAGATTTCCATGAGCACGGTGACGCATTCTTCCCCCGGTGAATCGACCACTGTCGCGCCAGCCAGCGTTGCGAAGCCTCGCCCAGTTTCTGAGTTCCTCTCGACCTACGTGTTCTCCAAAGACCACAAGGTGATTGGACTGCAGTTCCTGTTTTCGACGCTCGTCTGGTTTCTGATCGGAGGCCTGCTCGCCTTGGCTGTCCGCTGGCAGGTGGCCTGGCCTTGGTCCGACGTGCCCGTGCTCGGCAAGCTGTTCGCCCAAGAAGGTGGGCAGATGAGCCCCGAGTTCTACACGATGCTGTTCACCATGCATGCGACAGTGATGATCTTCTTGGTCATTATCCCGATCCTGGCGGGTGCCTTTGGCAACTTCTTGATCCCGCTGATGATTGGCGCTGACGACATGGCCTTCCCCACGCTGAATATGTTGAGCTACTGGTTCATGTGGCCGGCGTTTATCGCCTTTGGGGCGAGCTTCTTTGTTGAAGGTGGCGCGGCATCCAGCGGCTGGACGAGCTACCCACCTCTCACCACGAATCCGGCTGCGTCGCCAGGAAGTGGGATGGGGCAGACGCTCTGGCTGATCGGTCTGACGTTTGTCGGTGTGTCGTCGATGCTCGGCAGCGTCAACTACATGACGACGATCATCCTGATGCGTGCACCGGGCATGACGATGTTCCGTCTGCCGATGACGATCTGGGCCATGTTTATCACGGCACTCCTGCAGGCGTTTGCTCTTCCTGTGCTGACGGCCGCTGGTTTCATGCAGTTGTTTGACCGCAGCATCGGCACCGGGTTCTTCTCGCCTGAAGGCAGCATGATCAACAATGAGCTTACGGGTGCTGGCGGCGGCCAGCCGCTCCTGTGGCAGCACCTCTTCTGGTTTTACAGCCATCCCGCGGTCTACATCATGATCCTGCCTGCGATGGGCATGGTGTCTGACATCATGACCTGCTTCGCTCGGAAGCCGCTATTCGGTTACCGGCCGATGGTCTATTCGATCGCGGGTATCGCCGGCCTCGGCTTTATCGTCTGGGGGCATCACATGTTCATCTCGGGCATGAACCCCGCTCTGGGTATGACCTTTATGGTCTCGACGATGATGATTGCTCTGCCAAGTGCCGTGAAGACGTTCAACTGGCTGGGCACGCTCTGGGGCGGCCGGATCCAGTTCACCACGGCGATGCTGTTCTCGGTGTCATTTGTGTCGATGTTCATCATCGGCGGTCTATCGGGCATTTTTATGGCTGCCACGCCCGTCGACATCTTCATCCACGACACCTACTTCATCGTAGCTCACTTTCACTACGTGCTCTTCGCCGGTACGGCGATGGGCGTCTGGGGAGCGATCTACTTCTGGTTCCCGAAGATGTTTGGCCGCACGATGAATGAGTTCTGGGGGAAGGTGCACTTCTTCCTGACCTTCATTTTCCTCAACGGCACGTTCTTCACGATGCACATCCTGGGTGCCGTGGGCTTCCCACGACGGCTTGCGGATGCTTACCACTACGAGACGTTCCATCATCTGCAGCCGATGAATGCCTTTATGACGTACTGTGCGATCGGCATGGTGGCCTGCCAGGCGATCTTCGCCGCCAACTTCTTCTGGAGCATGTTCTATGGTCCGAAGGCTGGCCGAAATCCCTGGAACTCCAATGGACTTGAGTGGACGGCTCCAAGCCCTCCTGGGCACGGCAACTTTGACGTGCAGCCGATTGTGTACAGAGGTCCGTACGAGTACTCGGTTCCCGGCTGTGAGAAGGATCACCTGATGCAGACTGATCCACCGGTCGAGGGCATGGTGGTGGCTGCCCACTAGCCTTTCAGAAGCAACGTAGACAAAACCCGCCGCGAGCATGCAGACGCGAGTCACCCACACCTCCGTGGTTGCGATGCTCACAGGAGAAGGACTCCTTGATCGAACAGAGGAACACCATCGTCAGCTCGTACGCCGCGCACGCCGTCGCGATCGTGCTTGTGGGCGTCACAGCGGTGTTGCTCTGTTTCGGGGCGCTGGTCACCACCTACGACGCAGCGATGGCGGTTCCTGACTGGCCGGGAACCTACGGCCACAACATGTTTCTGTTTCCGGTGTCGGAGTGGCTCGGCGGTCCGTGGGACCTGTTCCTAGAGCATGGGCACCGTCTCCTTGGCGCCACCGTTGGCATGCTCTCGCTTGTTCTTGCGGCGGCCTGTTTCCGCTGGGAGACCCGCGGAGTGGTCCGAGGGCTGGCAACAGCAGCCGTCGTACTCGTGGTGCTGCAGGGGGTTCTCGGTGGCAGGCGGGTGCTGATGGACGACCGCACGATCGCCAAGGTGCATGCCTGCACGGGGCCGCTGTTCTTTGGTGTGGCGATTGCTTTGGCAACGCTCACAAGCCGTCGCCGTGCCGGTGTCATCCGCTCCCCATGGCTTGCACGATTTTCGTTTGCTTTGGTCGCGGCCGCCTACGCCCAGTTGGTTGCTGGCGCTCAGCTGCGACACATTGATGCGGCGGTCGTCGATCCATTTACGTTCCGCTGGCTTGTGGTTGCTCATCTGGTGGGTGCCGGTCTCGTGGCGTTGCTTGCTGTCGTCGTTGCTGCCGCCGCCTGGGCGAATGCCTTTCTGCCTGCCGCGGCGACTGAACCCACGCGTATGACAGACACGCCTGTCATGAAGAGCCCCGTTGTCTGGTCGACGGGAATTTTTCTCCTCGTCGCTTGTCAGGTTGTGCTCGGGGCTGCCGCCTGGCTTGCAAACTGGGGTGTGCCAGATGGCTGGATCGGCCGGATTTTCTCCGCGTGGGTGACCTCGCCGGTCGAGGCTCGCAGCCTCTGGAATGCGACGGTTGTGACTGGCCATGTGGTGCTCGGCATGATGATTTTTGGGATGGCTGTCGTTCTGGCAATCACGTGCGGGAGCGCCTCTGGTGCCCGGGAAGTGGCGAAGGGAGGGATGGCATGAGCGTTGCGCTTGAGTCATCACTTGCCAGCCTGCCGCCTGCGGCACCTGTGACGAGCACCAGTCGCTCGTTGGCCCGCGATCTTTCCATGCTGATTCGGCCTCGGATAGCAGTGATGGTGCTTGCGACGGTGGCCACTGGCATGTGGCTGACCGATGGTGGCACCGCTTCCTCTGCCGCATTTGCGGCTGTGCTGTTCGGTACAGGGCTGGTGGCTGCGAGTTCGAGCATTGCCAATCAGGTGCTCGAGCAGCACCTCGATCAGTTGATGCAGCGGACGGCTCACCGACCGATCGCGGCAGGCAGAATGAGTTCACGGATGGGCCAGGGGTTGGCCGCCGTGACGCTTGTGGTTGGTATGGGGCTGCTTGTGACCGTCAGTGGCTGGGCTGCTCTTGCGGCTCTTGCGACCTGGCTGATTTACGTGGTGGCCTACACACCACTCAAGCGACTGACCCCGCTGAACACTGCAGTTGGAGCTGTCTCTGGCGCCATGCCGGTGGTGATCGGATGGCTCGCAGCCGATGGGCCCCAGCGGGCGTTGGCTGGAGAGCTTGAGGGCACGCTTGCTGCGGGAGCTCTCACCACCGTGCTCTACCTTTGGCAGTTTCCACACTTTATGGCGATCGCATGGCTCTACCGGCAGCAGTATGCCCAGGCGGGAATGCGGATGCTCACCGTCGACGATCCCACCGGAATCCGCGCGGGTGGACAGGCTCTCTCGGCAGCGTTGGCAATGGTCCCCGTGAGTCTGCTGCTGGCGGTTCCTTCCAGCAGTCCACGGCTGTTTCTTGCCGAAGCGTTGGCTTCTGGGATCTATGTGGCGGCCACCGCACACTTTGCTTATCGGCGGGATGATCTCTCAGCGCGTCGGCTGTTGATGGCGTCTCTCGGCACGCTCGCTGCAGTGATGATTGCGGTCGTGGCCTTCGGTGGACCGCCGGCCGATCCCCTCGCTGTCGCCACAACGACCGGCGACCATCAGCAGACGCAGAACACTACTGCAGGCGTTACGGTCTCCGCAGGGAACGCCGTCCCACAAAACAACACGGCCGTCGTGTACGAGCTGTAAAACATACGCTTCTCTTTTTCATACGGGAATCACTCACGTCCATGAGCACGTCCGCTTTTGCTGCCGGTTCCGACTTTGCTGACGGCGGCCACCACGACCATTCCCACGGTGATGACCATGGTGGAGATCACCACGGTCACCTAAAACTGCAGTATCAGCCTGGCCTGCCCCTGACGAAGGGCAAGCTGATCATGTGGCTGTTTCTGTCGACCGAAATCATGTTCTTCGCCGCGTTGCTCGGCAGCTATGTGGTCTTGAGATTTGGCGCTTTGCAGTGGCCAAAGCCACACCATGTGCATCTGAGTGAACCGATCGGCGCATTCAACACCTTTGTGCTGATCTGCTCGAGCGTGACAGTCGTGCTCGCTCTTGAAGCTGCCAAAGTCAACAAGTCGTCGCTGGCGAAGACCTGGATGATGATCACCCTGGCTCTTGGCTCCCTCTTCCTCGGAGTGAAGGCCTATGAGTATCAGGCCAAGTTCAGCCACGGCATTTATCCCGTGAAGCCGATGGGCCTCGTCTACGAGAAGCCCGACCTCTACTACGCGTCTGCTGTTCGCGCTCGATTGAGCGACCCGGTGGTGCTTGAGGAGATTGCGGCCCTCGATGCGAAATCTGAGACGGAGATGAACGCTGAAGAGATCGCCGGTCGCAAGAGCCTTGCAGAGGTCAAGCGACTGGTGAACGATCCAGCGCAAGAAGCGTTCGATATTGCGGTGGTCGCCGATCAGATCATGCCGCTGCCTGCGGACATGGGGTCCCATGGCGGCTCACACGGTCTCAACGACACGTTCTCCTGGCTGCAACTCCCAATCGTGATTCCTGGTGGAAACATGTGGGCGAGCACCTACTTCCTGCTGACCGGCTTCCATGCGGTCCACGTGATCGTGGGCTTGATCGTGTTTGCCATTCTGCTGACCTACAACCTCGGGCCAGCGACTGCCGGCATGATCGAGAATGCTGGCCTCTACTGGCATTTTGTCGACCTCGTGTGGATCTTCCTTTTTCCTCTGCTGTACCTGTTCTAAGTCGGCTCAATCGCGGCGGCCGCAGAGGCCTTGCCCACACACCCCTTGCACATACTTCAAACGGAGCATGATCAATGTCCAACTCCGATGCCCCCAACGGCTCCTCGTCTTCTGCGGATGCCGGGAGCAGCGAGCACGGCCCCCGCACGACCCCAGGCGGTCTGCCTGAAACCGCCGCGCCGGCCGCGGCCGTGGTCGAAGCCTCCCACGATGAGAGTCACGGCGGCCTGCGTGTGTACGTGGCCGTTTTCGTCGCGTTGTGCGTGCTCACCACAATGTCTTTCTTCACCTACTCGCCACTCTGGCCCTGGCGGGATGAGCCACAGGTGGGCTGGGCATTCATGATGGCCGTCTCCTGCACCAAGGCGATGCTGGTCGTGCTCTTCTTTATGCACGTCCTCTGGGAAGCAAACTGGAAGTATGTGCTCACGATCCCCGCTGCAATGATGGCAATCTTCCTTGCGATCATGCTGGTGCCTGATATCGGATACCGCAGTCGCATGGTGTCTCAGGAGCGTCTGCTCTACATGGCACGTCCTTCCGATGAAGCCTTGATGCATCAAGCCGGAACTGCTGCCGAAGCGAAGGCGGGTGCTGAGGAGGCCCACTGATGATCTGCGTTCGTCACCATGTCTCCTTCCTTGCATGCCTCACAGCTGTGAGCGTGCTGCTGCCTGGCTGCCAGCGTGCTGACAAGGAGGAGCCACTGGCGATCGCGGAGAACCAGGATGAAGTGTTGCCGGCACCGGAGCAGGTGTCGCCAGGTAAGCCGATCGATCCATTCACGATGACGGACCAGCGTGGGGAGACATTCGAGTCTGCCTCGCTCGCCGGTAAAGTCTGGATCGGCAGCATCTTCTTCTCAAGCTGCCCCGGCCCCTGTTTTCGAGAGAACCAGGCCCTGGCTGATGTGCTGGCGGAGATCGACGACCCTGATCTGATGGCAGTGAGCATCACTTGCGATCCGGAAAACGATCTGCCGAATGTGTTGGATCACTATGCGCAGCGGTTCGAGGCGGACCCGGAACGCTGGAAGTTTCTTACTGGCGATATGGAAGAGATCAAGCGGATCGCCAACACCACCTTTTTCTTGCCAGCGGAGGTCGGGGTGCACTCGGAGCGAGGAGTCATCTTCGATCGCCAAGGGCGACTCCGCGGCAGCTTCCACCTTCTGCAGCCTGACCGGGTTGCGGTGATGAAGAAAACCATTCGCGACGTGCTCGCTGAAGCGGCGTCTGTGACCGAAACGCCTGCTGGCGAAACGCCGTCGGAGGATCCAGAGTCGTGAGCCTGCTTGCCGTTCATCCACTGGCAACACTCAACGCAGTCCTCAACTCGATCGCTGCGGTGCTGTTGGTCGCGGGCTGGATCGCGATCCGAAGCGGGAAGACCAAGGCCCACCGAGCAGCCATGGTGGCAGCCTTTGCGGTGTCAGCCGTCTTTCTCGTGTCGTATCTGACCTACCATGCCTTGGAGGGAAGTCGTCCGTTCCAGGGCGAAGGCCTGGTGAGGCCTGTTTATTTTACGATTCTTATTACCCACGTTTTTCTCGCGGCAGCTGTCCCTATTCTCGCACTGCGGATGTTCTTCCTGGCATGGAAAGCCCGCTGGGATGCGCACCGGCGTCTCGGTCGCATCACGCTGCCGATCTGGCTCTATGTGTCGATTACCGGGGTAGTGATCTATCTGATGCTCTACCACCTTTTCCCCGGGAACTGATTTCAGGAGCGTTTCTGGGGTGAACTCGGTCCTCGGGCATGGCATAGAGCTCGTGGCCGCATTCCCTACAGGTCGCCCGGTGGTATGGAAGCGGCTATCGTAGAGGGAGGAGAGGAGACCGCATGTTTCAGCTGATGTCAGTTCGCTCAAGCCGCAGCGTGTCGATCACCCTGGCTGTTCTACTCGTTGCACTGTTGCTGTTTGGTCTCGGAGGGGAAGCCTGGGGTTGCCCCACTTGCAAGGATGGCGTGATTGCCAGTGACGATGCCGCCACCAATATGGCCCGCGGCTACTTCTATAGCATCCTCCTGATGCTTGCGATGCCCTTCACCTTGGCCGGATGCTTCGGCATGTATATCTGGCGGGAGTATCGTCGTCAGCAGCTGGCTGGTGGCCCCGATGCAGTCGTGCGGCAGGTGCTTGAACAGCAGGCAAAGGCGGCCGTGGCACCTTCGCGGGCGCCGGTGACGGCAGGTAGCCATGCGTTCGGCAGTCATCCGTTAGGCAGCAACTCGTTAGGCAGTGATGCGTGCTGATGGGCACGCCGAGGAGCATGCGGCTCCCACTGGCGACGACGCAGGCGATGTGTGGGTGAGCGTTAATCGCTCTTCGGTCGACGAAGCCTCCCGTCACCGTCCCTCGCCGCCTCGCAACTTTCTCGAACGGAGTGAGCGACGCCGGCTGTTCTGGCTGGTGATGCCACCGGCCCTCGTACTGATCCTGCTTGGGCTGTGGGTTGAGGAGACCTTTCTCCGGCCTCCGAGTGGGCCAGCACCAACGCAGGTGGATACCCGACTGCGTGGCGGGGCACGCGGCACCGTTGATGGCGAGATCGCCGACGCCGTGGTGATCGAGCCCGACCCTCAGCCATTCGCTGGACTGGCAAATGACCGGGGAGCCCCGGCTGAAGTGCTGGCGAAGGTTCGCGATGACACGGTGTTTCGCGACGACGACAGCGATGCCTGGTTCGCACTCTGGGAGACTCTGCTCACCACGGATGCCACCACTCTCGCTCGCAGCGCTGGATCTCCTGTTGGGTTCAGTGAGCTGTTTGGCCAGCCTCGAAGTTTTCGCGGCAAGCCGGTGCGGATGCGAGGCACGCTGCGACGGCTGCAGCGGGTCGAAGCGGCCGCCAATGCGCTGGGAATCGAGGGCTACTGGCAGGGTTGGCTCGATCCTGAGGGAGGGCCAGCGTCACCAGTTGTCGTGTACTTCCTGGAGCTTCCCACAGCGGTACATCCCGGAATGCGGATTATTGAGCCGGTCGACGTCGTAGGATTCTTCTTCAAGCGGTGGGCATATCAGGCGACCGATACGATTCGGACCGCCCCGTTGCTGATGTCCCGGACTCCCATTCCGCTCACACCACCCACGAAGCCGGCAGACACCAACATCACACTCGTGCTGCTCTGGACCGGAGGAATCATCGCCATGGCTGGAATCATCCTCTTTCTCCGACGCCGGTCACGCCGACCTTACCGTCACACGCATGCTCGGGCGGTCCTGCTTGCGGCACTGCTGTGCTGCACCGCCGGCTGGGCCACCGCGGCAGAGCCGCTGACCGCCGAAGCCTATTTCAGCCGGTTCGGTCTTGCTGCTGCTGACCGGGCTGCTCTCGGGTCGATCTCTCAGTGGAGTGATGCACGCCTCGATGTCTCCCTGAAGCTCCTCGCTCGTCTTGCGGCTGCTCCTGCCGGCCTTCGTGAGAGCTGGAATCGAGAGGCCACGCCCCCAAGCGGTCTTGACCTGGAGTCTGCCCCTCAGGCGAGTGGCGATACCGATCAGCTGGTTCGCGTCAGTGGTCGCGCGGTCATGGTTCGCGAGTTGCCACTCTCAGCAGAATTCACCGAGCGGCACAGCCGGCAGACCGTCCACCTGGTGCGACTCACCGACAGCGACGGGAAGACGATGGACCTGATCGCAGAGCATGTTCCAGACGCCTGGCCACGGGAGACGGCAATCGACGAGCCTGCCGATGCGGTCGGCGTGCTGGTGGGGCATGAAGCTGGACCACTCTCACCACCGCCCGCACTCACGCTCGCCACCCATCGAGTCGCCTGGCGTCCGGGCACTCCGCTTGGGGCATTGGGGATGGACTACGGTCTGTTCGATGCGGTCAAAGACGGCCGCAAACTGGTCGCAGACGATGCCGACGCCTTCTATGGCACGCTTGCGGCAGCAGGACGGGCGAAGCCAGACGGCCTTGAGAACGCCAGCAGCGACGTGGCGATTCTCGAACTGATCGATCCTCAGGTGAGATGGATGGAGACGCACCGCGGCAGCCCTCTCCGGATCCGTGGCACCGCTCGTCGCGCCATCCGCATCGCGATTGACGATCCCTATCGCCAGCAGCAGCTCGGTACTGACCACTACTGGGAGCTGTATGTCTTTGTCAGTACACCGACTGCCGTGCAGATCAATGACCGGCTCCAGGAGAACTATCCGTTGGTCTGCTGCGTGCTCGAGCTGCCCGCGGGCATGCCCACTGGCGAGCGAATCACCGAAGACGTTGAGGTCGCAGGCTTCGCCTTCAAACGCTACCGCTACCCCCTCGCTGCAAACGCGGCTGACGAGGCACCGCAGGAATCTCCGCTGATCATCGGCCGTACCCTGCGTTGGCTACCCGAGACCGAACCTGCGGCAGCGAGGCAGCTCGAAAGCATCTTTGGGGGCCTGCTGGTTGTCGTTGTGCTCCTGCTGCTCGCCGCCGGCTGGGCCTCCAGCCGTCGGCCGCGACCGGCTCAGGAAGCCCGTGCGCTGATCGCTGCACCCGCCGACGCTGATGCAGAGCCTCGTACGGACGACTAGCAGCCTGCGGAGGATCGCGCCTTCTGGCTGCGGGCGTCCGTCAGACTGCGTTTCATCGCTGTTCGTGGCCTCGCAGGCAGGGAGAGCACGTCGCGGCGGCTGCTTACCAGGCTTGCCCTGTCTACGCGGCTTTTAGGAGTGTTCACCAGAGGCGGACACATGGAGTGAGTCTGCCGTTGTGGCCACCTGTTTGCTTTGACTAAAACCCTTCCTCCATGGATGGGGCCCTGCGGCACCTCCATGCGTTGAGCGGGCGTCTGCCTGCCACCACTGTTTTGAGGAGGAGTCAGGATGAAGGGCCGCTTGTCGAACACGCCGCTGCGCTGTTTCGCTCCATCGACTGAGTCGGTGGCACCCCGCCTCCGTGTTGTGACGTCGGAGGAGATCGAAGGGCGTTCTTCGTCTTCCGGATCCGCACCTCGCCTGCCCCGCCGCCGGCCTGCCGCCCATCCCAAGCCCGAGGGCTCTCGACTGTTCCTGCCTCAGGGCTATGAGCCGGGCTATCGGTATCCGTTGGTGGTCTGGATTCCCGATCGCCAGCGTCCGTTTGACCTCGGCAGGGCGATGACCCGGCTGAGTCTCCGCAACTATGTGGCGATTGAAACCCCTGCCGCCGCAGCGGATCCCGATGCGGCCCTCTGGGAGGCGATCGACCGCGGCCGCGATTCGGCAAGTCTCCATCCGGATCGCATTTTCCTCCTCGGCGTTGGGGAAGGAGGCACCACAGCCCTGCGGATGGCCTGTCGCTACGCCGGCGAGGTGGCCGGAGGTGTGTCACTTGGCGGGCCTTTCCCTCTCGACGACGGAAGCCTGTCGCGACTGCCGGAGGTGCGGCGTCTTCCAATGCTGATGTGCACCGACCGCGATCGTTGTGACCGCGAAGCGGCCTCGATTGACCGCACACTGCGGGTCTTCCATGCAGCGGGCGCCACGCTCGCCATTCGGGTTTACCCATCTGTTCAGCGGCTCACGCGTGGCGTGTTGGCGGATGTCAACCGCTGGCTGATGGACAACGTCCTGGCAGCACCGGCAGTCACCCCCAGCCTGACCCATTAAACGCTCTGCACCGTCTCCCGCCTCGGTGCTGAACGCGTTGTTGCCTCTCGTCTCTGACAGCATCAGGAATCCTCACATGCGTGCCAACGAAGACCTCACTGCCGATTTTCGACAGCGGATTCTGCCGATGGTTGCCCAGACCCGTGTCGGGCCTGCACGTGTTTGTCGACCGCTTGCCGGCGGGGGCCTGCCGACGGTGATCACCACGACGGTGGAGCGGTTGCGGCACCGCATCGAGCGACTGCACATGGAACTCGACCGCTCCAAAGAAGAGCAGGCTGGCGAGCACGCACAGCGGCATTTTCGACATCTGGCAGAGGAAGCGGAGGCGATCGCTCGCACGCTGCATCATGTCAGCGATCTCGCTGCCCCACAGACCACAGCTCGGCAATGGGTGGCAACCCGCAGCGTGCTGGAAGCGGTCGTTGAAGACGCGATCCACGACGGACGTGAACGCGGAGCCCGCCTGCCGACCTTCCTCATCGATGTGGATGATGGACGACTGCATGTTGATCCAGATGCCATTCGCCGCGTGCTGAGGACGCTCGTCAACAATGCGATTGATGCTGCTGGTCCCAACGGTGAGGTGGTGTTGACGAGCGTGCAGTATGCGGACGCGCTTGAAATCGAAGTTGCAGATTCGGGCGACGGCCTGAGCATGCATGCCAAAGCATGGCTCTTTGAACCTGGCTTCACCACCAAGCCCGCGGGTACCGGTGTTGGTCTGGCCGCGGCTCGCGTTTTGATCGAAGAACTTGGCGGTGGGATTGAAGCGGTCAACTGCCCTGAAGGTGGGTCAGCCTTCACGATTCGGCTCCCAATGCCGCAGACGCAGAAGCTGGCCGCCTAGCCAGTCACGCGAGCATCGATACACAACGACATAACACCAAAGGCTGTGCATGGAGGCACATTCCTTGACATACGAACCAGCTCAAAGCGGTCCGCGTCTTTTCTCACCAATGCGAGTGGTTGCACTCGGCCTCGTCGTAGCGGCGGCAGGCCTCGCCGCATGGCAGCTGCGGGAAGAGTCTCGCGTCGGCAGCGTGCCTCTCCTGGCCGACACCATTCTCCCGTCGAGCGAACTGGCGCTAATGGAGGCTGCCTTCGATAGGGCAAAGCTGACCGACTACACGATTGACGGTGGTCGGATTCTCGTGCCCAAGGGG
>Ga0181606_10001318_pt1 | contig 21808 bp, 19 predicted proteins | sample 041ome_10_FD_132994 | JGI IMG/M metagenome (GOLD analysis project Ga0181606, IMG submission 132994) | Coastal salt marsh microbial communities from the Groves Creek Marsh, Skidaway Island, Georgia - 041412US metaG (megahit assembly) | ecosystem: Environmental > Aquatic > Marine > Intertidal... | reverse complement strand
TGGCGCTGGGTTTAAAATGCGGGTGCGTTCAAAGGGGGTTTCTTCCTCAGCAGTCCAGGATCGTTTGACAGTCCAACTATCTGGATAGTTGGGGGGACCAAATGGGTTTATGCGATTATTGAAAGGGTCATTTTTAACCGATGACCAAAATGATTTCACATGTCGCATGCCATCCCAGCCCAAAAAGAGATCATGCATACTGCTGGTTGCAAGCGAATATCCACCATCGGCGCGGTGGCGGAACGCCAATTTACTATCGACAGCACCGCCTGCGAACACTTCGGGTAATTCAGATGTTTTGATCACGGTTGCGCGTACTGATAGTTGTGGGACGCGAACACCGTGCCCCTGCAAAAACAGCGAAGACCACGCACCCCCACATAACAGCGCCTGTTCACAGGCGACATGACCGTGTTCTGTGATGACACCACTAATCTGACCATTTTTGGTGTCCAGTCGACGCACTGCACAATTTTCGCGAATTAAAACGCCCCTTTCCGTGGCCAATCGGGCAAGGGCAGGAACCGCCACCCATGGTTCTGCGCGCATATCGGATGGTGTGTGCAATGCCCCGCGATATGAACGATTTAGGTCAGGGATCATCGCATGCACTTGAGCGCGCGACATTAGGTTCGATTCAAGTCCATGCTCGGCGGCAAGAGATGTGAACGTTTCATACCGTTCAAGTTCGCTGTCACTATCACTGAAATAAACAATGCCGCCCTGACGCAGCCCGATATCGCAATCAAGTTGCGAGTTCAGGTCCTGCCAAAGGCGATTTGCCTCCATCATGATGGGCAGCTCATCAGGGTCGCGTCCCTGTTGGCGGATCCATCCCCAATTACGGGACGATTGTTCGCCTGCCACGCGTCCCTTTTCGCAAACGAAAACAGACTGCCCTTGGTGGCGCAAGAAAAGGGCAGCGCAAATACCAATGACGCCGCCGCCGATGATTACAACATCCACCTTTTCGGGTAACGCCTTTGCATGCTGTGGTGGCGTATGTATCCCGATTGGAAAGGTGAATGCGGACATTTATGTTTATTCCGCTGCTTGTGAATAATCGCTCATTGGAGGGCATACACATATCAAGTTACGATCACCATATGCGTTGTCCACACGATTAACTGGTGGCCAGTATTTGTCCACACGGAATGCACCCGGTGGGAAGCATCCCTGTTCGCGGGAATAGGGCCGGTCCCATGGACCTACCAAATCCTCAACAGTGTGCGGCGCGTTTTTCAGCGGATTATTGTCATGATCCATTGTTCCGTTTTCGATTTCGGCGATTTCCGCACGGATGGCCAGCATCGCGTCGCAGAAACGATCCAATTCAGATTTGGTTTCTGACTCAGTCGGTTCAACCATCAATGTGCCAGCAACGGGCCACGACATTGTTGGGGCGTGGAACCCGCAGTCCACCAATCGTTTTGCAATATCTTCAACGGTGACACCCGCACTTTCGGCGAACGGGCGCACATCTAGGATACATTCATGGGCCACGCGACCATTGCTCCCCTTGTAAAGCACGTCAAACGCGCCTTCTAAGCGCTTTGCAATGTAATTGGCGTTTAGGATTGCAACACGGGTCGCCTGCGTCAGTCCTTCTCCGCCCATCATAAGGCAGTAGGCCCACGATATTGGAAGAAGAGAGGGAGAGCCAAATGGCGCTGCAGAAACTGGACCAGCTGCGGTTTCTTCCAACGGATGACCGGGCAAATGCGGAACCAGATGTGCCTTTACACCGATTGGACCCATGCCTGGGCCACCTCCGCCATGCGGGATGCAGAATGTTTTATGAAGGTTCAGGTGGCTAACATCCCCGCCAATATCACCTGGACGAGACAACCCAACCATAGCGTTCATATTGGCGCCATCAATGTAAACCTGACCACCAAATTTATGCGTGATTGCACACACCTCGTGCACTGTTTCCTCAAAAACCCCATGTGTTGAGGGGTAGGTAATCATGCAGCCTGCAAGGTTATCTTTGTGCGCTTCGGCCTTTTGGCGGAAATCATCAATATCAATGTCACCATTTTCGTCCGAGTTTACTGCAATGACTTTCCAACCAACCATCTGCGCGCTGGCAGGGTTCGTTCCGTGGGCTGACATCGGGATTAAACAAATATCACGGTGCGCCTCACCACGAGCGGCGTGATATTCTGCGATCGTTAGCAGACCTGCATATTCACCCTGTGCCCCAGAATTGGGCTGCATTGAAATTGCATCATATCCGGTGATACGGCACAATTTGTCAGACAGATCGTCGATCAGTTCCTGATAGCCTTCCGTTTGATCAGCAGGCGCATATGGGTGGATCAATGAAAATTCACGCCAGCTAACGGGCATCATTTCCGCAACGGAATTCAGCTTCATCGTGCAGGACCCCAGCGGGATCATGGCACGATCCAATGCCAGATCACGATCGGATAGGCGGCGCATGTATCGCATCATTTCAGTTTCGGCGCGGTTCATGTGGAAAACATCATGTTCCAAATATTTTGTGGTTCGTTTGTTTTTATCAGGAATACGATATTCTGGCGTCAAATCGTCATCGGCTTGGTCAATGCCAAACGCGCGCCAAACCGCCTCGGTTGTTTCGCGGCGGGTCCGTTCATCAAATGAAATACCCACTTTGGTCTTGCCAACAGGGCGCAGGTTTATGCCTTCGTTTATTGCCGCTTGGATAACACCTTTTTGCAGCAAACCAACATCAACCGTGATCGTGTCAAAAAACGCGGTGGGTTCGACCTTAAATCCAGCCTTCTCCAAACCCTTTGCAAGACGAACGGTTTTGCGGTGTATGCGCTGTGCAATCGCCTTTAACCCCTCGGGTCCATGGAAAACGGCATAAAAGGATGCCATCACCGCAAGCAAAGCTTGGGCTGTACAAACGTTTGATGTCGCCTTTTCGCGGCGAATATGTTGTTCACGGGTTTGCAGCGATAGGCGATAGGCTTTGTTCCCATGGCTATCGATTGAAATCCCGACGATCCGACCTGGCATAGAGCGTTTATAGGCATCTTTCGTTGCCATATACGCTGCATGTGGCCCGCCGTAACCTTCTGGGACACCGAAACGCTGGGTGCTCCCGACGGCGATATCGGCGCCCATCGCGCCTGGGTCTTTCAGCAGCGTTAATGCAAGCGGATCGGCCGAGATGATGCCAATTGCTTTTTGTGCATGCAGTGCGGACATTTCATTTGTGAAATCACGGATGTCTCCGTGTGTCCCCGGATACTGGAAAATTGCCCCAAATACCGCGGTTGGATCCAGATCGTCCGAGTTTCCAACAATCACCTGAATACCCAGTGGTTTTGCACGAGTTTTCATGACCGCAATGTTTTGAGGATGACAGTTTTCGTCAACAAAGAATGCTGTTGCTTTTGATTTGGCGACGCGCTGAGCCATCGTCATTGCCTCTGCGCAGGCTGTCGCTTCGTCTAACAGAGACGCATTCGCGATTTCCAAACCCGTCAGATCCGAGATCATTGTTTGGAAATTCAACAATGCCTCAAGGCGTCCTTGAGAGATTTCGGGCTGATAGGGCGTATATGCCGTGTACCATGCGGGGTTTTCCAGAATGTTTCTTTGGATCACTGGTGGTGTGACGGTGCCATAGTACCCCTGACCAATCAGGCTATTCATCACTTTGTTTTTTGATGCCGTGACGCGCATGTGATAGAGCAATTCCCGTTCTGACATGGGTTTGCCGAAGTCTAACGGCTCTTTCTGGCGGATCGATTCAGGCAATGTTTCGTCGATCAATGCGTTGAGATTAGGGGCACCCACCATTTTCAACATGTCACTCATCTCCGCAGGAGATGGACCGATGTGACGGCGGTTTGCAAAGTCATAGGGCAGATAGTCAGTTGGTTTAAAAGGCATCTGAGTGCTCCTTTATCATTGGAAAATTTGGAATTAACCGATCAAAGCGTTGTAGCCTGCTTCGTCCATATATTCGTCCATTTGCGACAGGTCGCTTGGTTTGATTTTGAAAAACCATGCATCGCCCATCGGGTCTTCGTTTACCTTCGAGGGTTCGTCCGTTAGTGCCTCATTGATTTCAACGATTTCACCATCAAGGGGGGCTAAAATATCTGACGCGGCTTTCACGCTTTCGATCACGACCACTTCATCGTCTTTGGATACTGTGTCGCCTTCTTCGGGTAGTTCGACAAATACGATGTCGCCCAATTGCGTGCTTGCGTGTTCGGTAATGCCGACGACAACGATGTCCCCTTCAACGCGTAGCCATTCGTGTTCTTCTGTATATTTCATTTGTCCTCTCCTTGTTTAACGTTTGAAATTTGCGGGTACGAAAGGAAGTTCAGAGACTTCCACAGGGTGGCGTTTGCCGCGCACTTCTCCATAAAGCGTTGTACCAACTGTCGATAAATCTGCAGTGACATATCCCATTGCAACGGGTCCTTCGACGCTGGGGCCAAATCCGCCTGATGTGACTTTACCTACTGGATCAGAGCTGTTTTTACTGTCAAAAATTTCCACGCCCTCACGCATTGGTGCGCGCCCCATTGGGCGTAATCCGACACGACGGTGCGGCGCACCGTTTTCCATTTGTCGAAGGATAATGTCAGCGCCTGGAAAACCACCAGCGCGTTTGCCATCTGTGCGTCTGGCTTTTTGAATTGCCCAGTTTAGCGATGCAGAAACGGGTGTCGTATTTGCATCAATGTCATGTCCAAAAAGGCACAGTCCTGCCTCAAGCCGAAGTGAGTCCCGCGCACCTAATCCAATGAATTCGACATCGTCATGAGCCAGTAACGCACGCGCCACAGTTTCAGCCGCAGCAACAGGAATTGAAATTTCGTATCCATCTTCACCTGTGTAGCCAGAACGTGAAACCCAACATTCCACCCCTGAGATGGGAAGCGTGTCCACATCCATAAAGCTCATCTCATGAAATCTGGGGTGATACTCGGCCATTACGGCCTCAGCAGCTGGGCCCTGAATTGCCAACAGAGCACGATTATCTAGTTCCTTGATCGTGATTTCAGGTTCCAGATGTTTTCGTAGATGAGCAATGTCGGCATCTTTGCACGCGGCATTTACTACGACGAAAATGTGGTCTCCGCGATTTGCAAACATCAGATCATCCAAAATTCCGCCTTGGTGATTTGTAAAGAAACCATAACGTTGGCGATCAACGCCTAGATCAAGGACGTTCGTGGGAATCAAACGTTCCAGCGCACGCGCGGTCGTTTCATAATCTGGTCCGCGCACGATCACTTGACCCATATGGCTGACATCAAATAAGCCTGCCTTGGATCGCGTGTGTAAATGTTCTTTCATCACGCCTGCCGCATATTGTACGGGCATGTCGTATCCCGCGAATGGCACCATTTTTGCGCCCAGTTCGAGGTGTAGATCATAAAATGGCGTTCGCTTTAGGCCTTCGCTCATCCGGTTTCCTTCAATGTCTTACCGGATAATCCGGCATCAATATGCTCGCGGTGCGATGTCCGCGGTTTGATGCCCCCTCTGTCCTTTTGCCTGAGATCGCTATCCCTTCGGCGGATGTTACACATCTCTCTCCAGAGTTTATTTACCCCATGGTCCTGCGGCCTGAGAGTTTCCGGGGGCGGTTGCTCCTTCGGCACTGGATCACCAGTTCTCCCATGGTGGTGCGCCTATGTAGACATATGTACACAAAATTTCCAACAAAATTTTTGTGCGCAGTGCAATTGATAGGTTTGACACCGTTGAACGGTTGGTCCAACACTGCAAATATGAGTGATCCCTATTTTTTCGGCTACGGTAGTCTCGTTAATACCAAAACCCACGTTTATCAGGATGCACGTCCAGCAAAGCTGTCTGGATGGCGGCGCGCCTGGAAACGTACTAACGCGAGGGATATGTCGTTTTTGACGATTGTGCCTACTGATCGCACAGAATTACTTGGGCTCATCGCCAAGGTGCCCGATGCTGATTGGGATGCGTTAGATGCGCGCGAAGTGGGATATGATCGTTTGATTGCGACCGATATGATCGCCCATGATCATGCTGAAAATCCTGAACTTGCGATTTACGCGATCCCTGAAACGACGCGATTCCCGCCAACACCTGATTATCCGATATTGCTGAGTTACTTGGACGTGGTCCTGCAGGGATATTTGCATGTTTTCGGTGAAGCGGGCGTTCAACACTTTATGGAGACCACCGATGGGTGGGATACAGTTGTTTTGAACGATCGTGCAAATCCAATTTATCCGCGCGCTCAAATGTTAAGTGCGGATGAAACCGCACTTGTTGATACATGTTTGATGCAGGTTGGCGCGCAACTTCGTGACTAGATCGCGGTTTTCATGCTTTCTTCTAGATAGATTTCCCGCAGTCTTGGAACGACAGATCCTGGCCCACCGCTAGAAATTTTCTGTCCGTCTAATTCTACCACAGGGGTTACAAAGGCAGATGCACTGGTGATGAATGCCTCGTCTGCTTGCTGTGCCTCTTCAATCGTAAAATTACGCTCTTCTATCTTCATCTGCGCTTCGTCCGCGAAACGCAAAACTGCGGCACGGGTGATGCCGTGTAAGATGTTATTTGAAAGCGCGCGTGTGATGATGACGCCATCTTTAACAATGTAGGCGTTATTGGATGTACCCTCTGTCACATAGCCATCTTGAACCATCCATGCGTCGTCGGCGCCCGCTTTTTTTGCCATCATTTTTCCCATTGAGGGATACAAAAGCTGCACCGTTTTAATGTCACGACGTCCCCAGCGAATGTCCTCGATACTAACGACTTTTATTCCAGTTTTTGCTGATGGGCTATTGGCGAGACCTGGCTTGCTTTGTGTAAATAGTACCACCGTCGGAGTGGTTGTTTCTGGGTCTGGCCAGACAAAGTCACGATCATTTGGTGCGCCGCGTGAAATTTGCAGATAAATCCCACCATCGACAAGGTCATTCGTGCGTACCAACTCGCGATGAATGTTCAACCATTCTTCGCGTGTATGGGGGTTGTTGATTTCTAATTCATCCAATGAACGTTGCAGGCGCACGATGTGCCCGTCGAAGTCGATCAGTTTGCTACCCAATACCGAGGTCACTTCATAAACCGCATCTGCCATTAGAAACCCACGATCAAAAATTGATACCTTTGCTTCGGTTTCGGGAAGGTACTCTCCGTTTACATAAACTGTGCGGTTCATTCTAAATCCTTTATTCTAACCCCATAATGTCGTGGGCGCAGGATGCATTCCGTGTACGCCATACGAAATCGGGGTTTTGCGATCTTTCGCTAATAACAGTGGACCGTCAAGGTCTACCAGTGTCGCATCCGTAGCAAGTAACAGGGCAGGCGCCATGGCCAAAGATGTCCCTACCATGCAGCCAATCATGATATCAAAGCCCATCGCTTGCGCCTTAGTTTTCAACTCAATAGCGGCGGTCAATCCGCCTGATTTGTCCAGCTTTATGTTTACGCAATCGTACTTTGCGATAAGCGCGCTTAAATCCGCACTCGTACGCACAGATTCATCTGCGCAAATTGGAATAGGCCTACCTAGTTCAGTCAGGCATGCATCCTGACCCGCAGGGAAAGGTTGCTCTATAAGCGCAATACCCAAGGCGACAAGGTGATCTAGTAGCGTATGGTAATCATCAGGTGTCCAGCCTTCATTTGCATCAATGACCAATTTCGCATTTGGTGCTGCATTGCGCACGGCCATAAGTCGTTCCAAATCGTTGTGTGTTCCCAATTTTAATTTGAGGACAGGACGGTGGGCGTTTTCTGCGGCGGCAAGCGTCATGTTATCGATTGTATCTAATGAAAGCGTGAATGCCGTTTGCACGGGTTGTGGTTTTGGCAAGTTTGCTAATTGCCAAACGCGGGTGTTGGCTGCTTTGGCATTCAAATCCCACAGTGCACAATCCAATGCATTTCGCGCAGCCCCGGCAGGTAGCGTTTCAATCAATTTTGCACGGGTTATTTGTGGCGAAACGCATCGCAGTTGTTCCATGACGCTTTTAGTTGTTTCGCCATATCGTGCATATGGGACGCATTCACCCCAACCCTGCAAACCATTCCGCGTAAGTTTGACAGTCACCACATCCGCTACCGTCTTACTGCCACGCGAAATTTGGAACGCGGATTTTAGTGGGAAAGATTCTCTTGATATGTCGATTTTCATGCGTGTTTCCCCATCGATCATAAGATTGAATCATCCTTTCAGTGCACTTTCAATTCTAATTCTTCTGCGGCGATGCAGAAAAATTGCTGCGATTGCATAATTTGGTTGCGCTTGGGCTGGTAATTTTATAACCCAATTCCTGTACAATTCGAAATTTAGTTGCGCAAATAGAAGGGCCGTCATGTCATTTCGTATCCAACCAACTCCCGTTGCTCGTCCAAATCGTTGTCAATTGTTTGGCCCAGGTTCGCGTCCAGCAATTTTTGAAAAAATGGCGGCCAGTGCTGCGGATGTGATCAATCTTGATCTCGAAGATTCTGTTGCGCCTTCTGATAAAGACATTGCTCGACAAAACGTGATTGATGCGATTGGCTCAGTCGATTGGGGAACAAAAACACTGTCTGTGCGCATCAATGGCTTGGACACGCCTTATTGGTATCGCGATGTGGTTTCGTTGCTGGAAAACGCATCCGAACGCTTGGATCAAATCATGATCCCTAAGGTCGGCTGCGCGGCAGATCTGTATGCGGTTGACGCGCTTGTCACAGCAGTTGAGCGTGCGCAGGGACGTATCAAAAAGATTGCATTTGAAGTGATTATCGAAAGCGCCGCGGGCATTTCCCATGTCGAAGAAATTGCGGCGGCAACGCCGCGCCTACAAGCGATGGCACTGGGGGCTGCTGACTTTGCGGCTTCCATGGGCATGGCAACCACTGGTATCGGTGGCACGCAAGCGAATTATTATATGCACCATGAAGGCAATAACTATTGGTCTGATCCATGGCATTGGGCGCAATCTGCGATTGTCGCAGCATGTCGCACACATGGTGTGCTTCCAGTGGACGGCCCTTACGGTGATTTTTCAGATGATGAAGGTTTCCGTGCACAGGCGCGTCGTTCGGCAACACTGGGCATGGTTGGCAAATGGGCTATTCATCCCAAACAAGTTGCCTTATCAAACGAAGTCTTCACTCCAACAGAAGAAGCCGTTACTGAGGCGCGTGAAATTTTAGAAGCGATGGAAACGGCCAAGGCAAACGGCGAAGGCGCAACAGTTTACAAAGGGCGCTTGGTCGATATTGCATCAATTAAACAGGCGGAAGTTATCGTGAAACAATCCGAGATGATTACATCTTCTTAAACATTAAAAAGTTGAATGCACGTAGTCTTTTGCTTCATGCATTTTTGCTGTTGGTTGAAATGCATCAAGTATTGCTCGCATGAATTGAATGCTTGTAATAAATATGCATGGATACCATATAGCGCGACTAACCAAGATAAAGGCATATCATGACCCACTATCTAGATTTTGAAAAACCATTGGCTGAAATCGAAGGCAAAGCCGAGGAATTACGTGCAATGGCGCGTCAAAATGAAGATATGGATATTGAGGACGAGGCCAAGGCGCTTGATCGAAAAGCACAGCAGCTTTTGAAAGAGCTGTATCAAAGCCTCACGCCGTGGCGAAAATGCCAGATTGCGCGTCATCCAGAACGTCCGCATTGTCAGGATTATATTGACACGTTATTTACGGAGTTCACACACCTTGCTGGGGATCGCAACTTTGCCGATGATCACGCAGTTTTAGGGGGTTTGGCACGTTTCAACGATACACCTGTCATCGTGATTGGTCACGAAAAAGGCAGTGATACGAAATCGCGCATCGAACGTAATTTTGGTATGGCGCGACCAGAAGGTTATCGCAAAGCGATCCGTTTAATGGAGATGGCTGATAGATTTGGTCTGCCTGTGGTCACATTAGTGGACACACCAGGTGCCTATCCTGGCAAAGGCGCAGAAGAGCGTGGCCAATCTGAGGCGATCGCACGCTGCACAGAAAAATGCCTGCAATTAGGCGTGCCTTTGGTGTCTGTTATTATTGGCGAGGGTGGATCAGGCGGAGCCGTTGCCTTTGCGACCGCCAATCGCGTCGCGATGTTAGAGCATTCTGTATATTCTGTTATTTCACCAGAAGGCTGTGCATCGATCTTATGGAAAGATTCAGAAAAAATGCGGGAGGCTGCAGAAGCATTGCGTCTTACCGCGCAAGATTTGAATAAGTTGGGGGTATGTGATCACGTAATTTCGGAACCAGTTGGTGGCGCCCATCGTGACCGCACAACCACGATTGAAGCCGTGAAAAATGCGATCAGTGTGATGTTGGCAGATTTGATAAATTCCAAACCCAAAGCTCTGATCCAAGACCGCCGTAAAAAGTTCCTTGATATGGGATCAAAAGGATTGGCCGCCTGAGTGTTTAGGCGCCTAACATTTTCAAGCTTTGAGTAACGTCACTGCGCACAGCAAGGCGCAGGCTTGGTTCATCGCCCGCCTTTAGTGCGGCAAGGATTACCCGATGAAAATGGGGTGGTTCTTTTTTAGTTAGCTTCCCGTATAGGCTGCGCATCGATGGCCCTAATTGTAACCAAACTGTCTCTGCCATGGCCAGCATTGCCGGTGCCTGCGCCCGTAAATATAGGGTTCTGTGAAAATCCAGATTGCCACGAATATAGGCCACGGCATCGTGATCATCGATTGCCGCAGCGATCATTGCATTGATCCGTTGTAGTCTGTCAATCAATGCCAGATGCGCACGGGGCAAGGCACGAGATGCCAATTCAACCTCTATCAATGAACGCAATGCAGATAGCTCTTCGATTCGCTCGCTTGTCAGCTCTGGTGTAAAGACACGTCCAGAATTCGACATGGACAACGCCCCTTCGGCGACCAAGCGGCGAACAGATTCGCGGGCGGGCGTCATCGAAACGCCAAATTCCGTCCCAATCCCACGCAGGGTGAGGGCCTGGCCAGGTAGAATTTCACCATGCATGATGCGGCTGCGTAGTCCGCGATAGACCCGATCATGGGCTACACTGTTTTGATCAGAGGATAGATTTTTTTTCATAGAATCTTTTTGTGATCACAAATGCACAAAGTCAAGAATTGAAGTCATATCGGTGCAATTGGTTTCCTTGTGTTCGGAGCCAATCTCTTGACTCTTTGTAATCGCCATAAATGTCACCCACCACTGACCAGAAGGATTTTGAGTGATTCATTTCGACCAGATGCGCAACCTCATGTGCGGCGACATAGTCAAGTACGCTAGTTGGTGCCATGACTAGGCGCCAAGAATACATCAAGTACCCATCAGATGAGCACGAGCCCCACCGTGAACGTGTATCGCGCAAACGGAAACCTTTATAAGTATGACCAATACGCTGGGCATAATGATCAGACGCCCGTGCAAGTTGATTGCGTGCAAGTGATTTTAGTAATCCTTTCACTTGGAATCCAATACTGGAACTGCGTTGGGGTACCAAAATCTGATCATCTTCCAAAGATATTTTTCGTATGTTGGCTGTTTTAATGACACGTAGTTTACCAAGAACGGGCACTGTCGTGCTATCGTGAACGGTGACGCATTCTATTTGTTTGCGATTAGCCAATATCCATTCGGCCTTACTATCTAGAAACTCTTGAAATTTGCTCTCAGGTACAAAATGTGGTCCCGTGATCGTTATTCTCCCATCGAGTGAAGAGATTCTAAGCGACAAACGCTTTGCCTGCCGTGATCGCCGCAAGGTTGCGCGGATAGTAGGATAACCGCTAAGAAATATCTGCATTTTTCCAACCTTAGGGCCTATATTGCAGACCGATACTAAATTTCTTGGTCAAAGCCTTTGACATACTGCGACTCTTATGGCAGTTGGCGCAGACCGTCGACAAGGCCAAAGTTTTGAAAGGGATCATCATGCCCAAAGAAGAATGGGGTACAAAACGCATATGCCCCACCACAGGTAAGCGTTTCTATGACCTGAATGCAGATCCAATCGTAAGCCCATACACGGGTGAGGATGTTGAACTGGATACAGGAAAAACACGTTTGATAGCCGCAGATCAAGAAGATGCAGCATCACGTAAAGCCAAACAGACAGAAATGCCCGAGGATGACGTCGTGTTAGAAGGCGATGACGTTGATGTGGATATGGATGACGATCTTCTAGATGACGAAGATGACGACAACGTATCCCTTGACGATATCGCTGACATGTCCTCAGAAGAAGACGAAAACTAAAACATAGATAAGCGGCGGTATTTTCTGCTTGATCATATCGCCACGATTGCATACCTAATGCGCGTGAATTTGGGGCCTTAGCTCAGCTGGGAGAGCGCTACAATGGCATTGTAGAGGTCAGGGGTTCGATCCCCCTAGGCTCCACCAAATCACACCTGTCAAATTGCTTATGAATTTGCAGTCCTGCGATACTAAATACTCAGAATGATGCAAAAATTGATGGCATCAAATTCTGAAGGGCATAACAGATCGAGAAAACTGATGAAAATGGACGCTTTTGATTGGGTGATGTTGATCACACTTGCTACCGTTTGGGGTGGTTCATTTTTGTTCAACGCGATCTTGGTTGCTGAACTTCCTGTTATCTCGATTGTTGCCATTCGTGTGACGGTTGCGGCTCTGGTATTGTGGGGATTTGTGCGCGTCACAGGGCGCAAAATTCCAACCTCGCCCCAAGTGTGGGCAGCGCTGCTAATCTTGGGCATTTTAAACAATGCGATTCCCTTTAGCTTGATTGTGCAAGGACAAACACAAATTACATCAGGATTGGCATCGATTTTGAACGCTACGACACCATTATTCACTATACTAGTCGCAGGTTTTTTTCTTGCAGATGAACAGTTTAGCATCTTGCGTATTCTCGGAGTTATTGTGGGATTTTCGGGCGTCATATTGATGATTGGCCCCGAAGCGTTAGGTGGCCTAGGGGCAAATTTTTGGGCGCAACTTTGTGCTTTGGGGGCCGCGTTATCCTATGGATTTGCGAGTGTTTTCGGACGCCGTTTTCGCGAATTACAGGTGGATCCAGTGATGGTGGCAACAGGCCAAGTCACAATGTCGTCCCTTATTTTATGGCCGATTGCATTGTGGATTGATGGCCCCATAGATCTTGGAAACATTTCATTTAACGCAGTGCTTTCAATGTTTGGATTGGCAGTGCTTTGCACCTCATTTGCTTACATACTATATTTTCGCATTTTAGAACGCGCGGGCGCTACCAATATTTCATTGGTCACTTTTTTGGTGCCAATATCGGCGATTATCTTAGGTGTTCTGGTGTTAGGGGAAACTATTTTTATCAAAGAAGTCATAGGTATGGCTCTGATCGGCTTGGGATTAGCCATTATTGACGGACGGCTGTTTCTTCGCCTTAGGGATTGACCGAACTCTCCGCATTGGATAGTGGCGAGGCCTCAGCAAAAGCAGGATATTGAATGGCACGAAAACGCAAAGGCCGCGCGATTTCAGGTTGGGTCATCATTGACAAACCCGCTGGTTGGACATCGACAGCCATTGTAAACAAAGTCAAATGGGCCTTTCAGGCACAAAAAGCCGGGCATGCAGGGACCTTGGACCCAGATGCAACAGGTGTGCTGGCCGTCGCGCTGGGTGAAGCAACCAAGACTGTTCCATTTGTGACAGATGCGCTCAAAGCCTACGAATTTATGGTGAAATTTGGCGAAGCGACAAATACAGATGATGCTGAAGGTGAGGTGATTTTGCGTTCAAATGCGCGCCCCTCTGTCGATGACATCAAAGAGGCGCTGCATGCCTTTGTTGGTGATATTGAGCAAGTTCCGCCAAAGTTTTCCGCAATCAAAATTGATGGTCAGCGGGCCTATGCATTGGCCCGTGAAGGAGAGGATATCACCTTATCTGCTCGTCCGCTTTATGTGGATAGTCTAATTCTGACTGAGCAGCCCGACGAGGATCACGCAATTTTGGAAATGGTTTGTGGCAAGGGCGGGTATGTTCGTTCGATTGCTCGTGATCTAGGAGAGAAATTGGGATGTTATGGATATGTTCAGTGGCTGCGGCGCACATGGTCGGGTCCCTTTGACGTGGTTCATGCAGTTTCGTTGGAAACCATAGAAAACCTTGCGCGCAGCAAAGACATAGATGCGTTATTGTTACCACTAGAGTTGGGGCTTTGTAATCTGCCCATGGCAAGTTGTGCACCTGAGGCTGCGGCACGTTTGCGCAACGGAAATCCCGCAATGGTTTTTGCTCAAAATCTGGAGTGTGGCGATGAATGCTGGGCCAGTTGTGATGGTGAACCCATCGCCGTGGGTGTGTTCAAAGCAGGAGAATTACATCCCTCTCGCGTGTTTGTTTGCCCTGAAAAAGGGTCCTAGTTTTCGATTTGGGGAGATGACGACATTGCTGGATCAGGGATATTTTTATCCTATTCCTACACGTAGACAGCTCACAAGAAACACAAAAGAAACCCCTAATATCATTCACATTTATCGCAGTCGCAACCAGAATGCATTGGTGGAACGCCTTACTTGATTGCAATTCATTCTGCGAACCGCCAAGGTTACAGAATGTTAAGACGGACCTATCAAAAGGACGATGCTGCGTCAGTTGCAATTTATTCCGATTGCGAATGCTATCGTTATAGCCTAACGCGAGTTTGGCATGAAACAGGCCGTAGGGTGCATTTTGTAATGCTGAATCCCTCAACCGCGACAGAGGTGCAAAATGACCCTACCGTTGAACGGTGCGAACGTCGCGCCCGTGCGTTGGGATTTGGTGCTTTTCGCGTAACGAATATATTTGCATGGCGCGATACAGACCCCCAAAAAATGCGCGCAGCCCGCGATCCTGTCGGCCCCGCAAATGATGCTGCGATTTTGGATGCATGTGATTGGGCAGATGTTACCGTTGCGGCTTGGGGGACGCATGGAGAACACCTAGACCGGGGTGCGAAGGTCAAAGTTCTATTACAAAATACAGACATACCGGTGTTTCATCTGGGCCTTTCCAAGGCAGGGCATCCAAAGCATCCGTTGTACATAAGTTATGCGCAACAACCTGTTCCATGGAATGAATTGCATGGCTGACAATTAATGCCTGAGTGAACAAAGGGATCAATTCCTGAACCATCTCGCGTTGCGCATGAAACGAATTGTAATTGCAATGTTAAGGTTCAATCCATTAAGTAGTGTGGTTTTTGTATTAATGGCTCCTTTGAGTTCAGCTACTTTAGTTTATGTCGCGGTTGAAATCCTTATTTAGATCGAATTTATTCTAATCGCAGGTGGTTAGGCGACACAGCTGTTCGCGATTACTGATATTGATCCCTCCGTTGAAACGATGGCTGTTCAGTTTCACTAAAATGATGTACATGCCATATTTGTTCACATCGTTTAAGATACTGGATATTAAATACGTTTGGTCGATCACGAGGCCGTGTAATTGAAATCAACTTTGCCATTTGATGGATCCAGTACTATGTCCGAAATGTGTGCAGAGAATCCTCTTTGCAAAGCCAACATTTTTGGGTATACGCCATTGATCTGTGCAAACAGATCCCTCCAAGGGCCTTGCTGGACGACATCCCGGCTTGTGCCATAACCTCAAACATAAAGGAGACCCCGATGTCGATTACTGCTGAAGAAAAAGCACGCGTCATGAAAGAATTCGCGACGAAAGAAGGCGATACTGGTTCCCCAGAGGTTCAAGTTGCCATTCTAACCTCACGTATCACAACACTGACAGAGCACTTCAAATTCCATAAAAAAGACAACCACGGTCGCCGTGGTCTTTTGAAAATGGTTGCGCAGCGTCGTAAGCTTCTTGATTACCTAAAAGCAAAAGAAGAACAGCGTTACACTGATCTGATCAAGCGTTTGGGCATTCGTCGCTAATTTGCGTCACGCATACGAACACATCAAACCGCGCCATTTGGTGCGGTTTTTTGTTTGTGGGTGTATTGCGATCTAATCCTTTCCATATCTTCTTTTCTCCTATATACGCCCGACATCTGAGATCAGGCGCCCGGACTCCAGCGCCCGAAATATTAGATACAGGGGTCAGGGGGAATCCGCCCTCTACGCAAATGGCCAGTGGGCCAATATAGGAAAACGAGATGTTCGAAGTAACGAAAAAATCTATGCAGTGGGGCGAAGAAACGCTTACACTAGAAACAGGCAAAGTTGCGCGTCAAGCGGACGGCACCGTGATTGCCACATTGGGCGAAACATCCGTGATGGCAAACGTCACATTCGCCAAATCAATGAAAGAGGGGCAGGACTTTTTCCCTCTGACCGTCCATTACCAAGAGAAATACTATGCCGCGGGTAAAATCCCTGGTGGCTTTTTCAAGCGCGAAGCGCGCCCATCAGAGGCGGAAACACTTACAGCGCGTTTGATTGACCGCCCAATTCGCCCATTATTCGTTGATGGTTTCAAAAACGAAGTTTTGGTGATGTGTACGGTTCTTAGCCACGATTTGGTGAATTCACCTGACATCGTTGCAATGATTGCGGCCTCTGCTGCGCTAACCATTTCTGGTGTCCCATTCATGGGTCCAATCGGCTGTGCGCGCGTTGGTTTTGTCGATGGTGAATATGTTTTGAACCCAACCGTTGATGACATGAACGGCCTGCGTAACAATCCTAAACAACGTTTAGATTTGGTTGTTGCAGGAACCAAAGATGCCGTGATGATGGTTGAGTCAGAGGCATACGAACTCAGCGAAGATGAAATGCTTGGCGCGGTCACATTTGCGCACGAGCAAATTCAGCCAGTCATCGATTTGATTATCGATTTAGCCGAAGTCGCTGCGAAAGCGCCGTTTGAGTTCGCACCTGTCGATTATTCAGATCTATATGCAGCAGTGAAAGCCGTTGGCGAAGAGCAAATGCGCGCGGCCTACGGTAACACGGACAAACAAGAACGTGTCGAAGCCGTGGCGGCAGCACGCGAAGCGATCAAAGCGGCGCTGAACGAAGAGCAATTGGCAGATGCAAACCTCGGTTCAGCGATGAAGAAGCTAGAGGCAAGCATTCTGCGCGGTGATGTTGTGAAGGGTGGCAAGCGTATCGATGGTCGAGCAACAACAGATGTGCGCGCGATCGTAAGTGAAACAGGAATGTTGCCACGTACCCACGGTTCTGCGTTGTTCACCCGCGGTGAAACGCAGGCATTGGCGGTAACGACGCTGGGTACTGGTGATGATGAACAGATGATTGATGCACTGCATGGCACGTATAAATCAAACTTCATGTTGCACTATAACTTCCCTCCTTATTCTGTGGGTGAAGTTGGGCGTGTTGGCTCACCAGGTCGTCGTGAAATTGGCCATGGTAAACTGGCATGGCGCGCGCTTCAGGCTGTTTTGCCTGCCGCAACTGATTTCCCATACACAATCCGCGTTGTTTCTGAGATCACTGAATCAAACGGTTCATCTTCAATGGCATCTGTGTGTGGCGGTTCATTGTCCATGATGGATGCGGGTGTGCCACTTAAAGCACCTGTTGCAGGTGTCGCCATGGGCCTTATCCTTGAAGATGACGGCGATTATGCGATCCTAACTGACATCTTGGGTGATGAAGACCACTTGGGCGACATGGACTTTAAAGTCGCTGGTACAGAAAATGGTATCACATCCCTTCAAATGGACATCAAGGTTGCAGGTATCACACCTGAAATCATGAAGAACGCTTTGGCACAGGCCAAAGAGGGACGCATGCACATCCTGGGTGAGATGTCGAATGCATTGACCGAAGCAGCTGAATTCTCGGTACACGCACCACGCATCGAAACAATGCAGGTTCCAACCGATAAGATCCGTGAAGTGATCGGTTCAGGTGGTAAAGTGATCCGTGAAATCGTTGAAGTTTCTGGTGCCAAAGTCGACATCAACGATGATGGTCAGATCAAGATTGCTTCGCCTGATGGTGAATCAATTAAGAAGGCATATGACATGATTTATGCGATCGTTGCAGAACCAGAGGTTGGTCAAATCTATACAGGTAAAGTTGTGAAGGTTGTCGATTTCGGTGCATTTGTGAACTTCTTTGGAAAGCGCGATGGCCTTGTACACGTCAGCCAAATTGAAAATCGTCGCCTAAATCACCCATCTGACGTTTTAAAAGAGGGTCAAGAAGTCAAAGTCAAACTTTTGGGCTTTGATGATCGTGGTAAGGTACGTCTTGCGATGAAGATGGTTGACCAAGAAACCGGCGAGGAGATTGTCGAAGAAAAGTCAACCGACGAAGAATAATAAAAAGGCCCTCTCAAGCGAGAGGGCCTTTTCATTGGTGGTCTTATAGAAGACCTCTTTGCGTTTATACACTCATACAGATGTATTTAAGTTCCAAGTAGTCATCGATACCGTGATGGCTTCCTTCGCGACCAAGGCCAGATTGTTTCACACCACCAAAAGGCGCAACCTCGGTTGAAATGATACCTGTGTTGACACCAACGATCCCGTATTCTAATGCCTCGGCGACTTTGTAAACGCGGCTAAGATCTTTGGCATAGAAATAGGATGCAAGGCCAAAAATTGTGTCATTTGCCAGTTCGATTACCTCGTCGACGTCTTCGAACTTAAATAGTGGCGCAAGTGGACCGAAGGTTTCTTCGGTAGCCACTGCCATGTCTTTGGTTGCGCCTGTCACGATTGTGGGTGGCATGAAAAAGCCTTTGCCCTGATGGCTTTCACCTCCATAGAACACGGTGCCGCCCTTTGCTGTGGCATCTGCAATATGCTCCTGGACTTTTGTGATGGCATCTTGGTTGATCAGCGGACCCAACGCTACACCATCTTCAAGTCCGTCACCAATTTTCATCTGGGACAGTGCTGCGGCTAGTTTCTCTGCGAAGGCATCATAAACTCCTGCTTGTACATATATACGGTTGGCACAGACACATGTTTGACCGTTGTTGCGGAACTTACACATGATTGCGCCTGCAACTGCTTCGTCTATATCTGCATCGTCAAATACGATAAATGGTGCATTACCGCCTAGCTCCATTGAACACTTCATCACCTGGTCCGCGGCCTGGCGCAGCAGGATGCGGCCAACTTCGGTTGACCCTGTGAATGTCAGTTTGCGCACGGCGGGATTTTCACAAAACTCTTTGCCGATTTCTGACGAACGTGAAGAGGGGATAATTGACAAAACACCCTTTGGGATCCCCGCGCGTTCTGCTAAAACGCCTATGACCAATGCTGACAGTGGCGTCTCTGCTGCAGGGCGTGCAACAAAAGAACAGCCCGCAGCCAATGCAGGTGCAGCCTTACGAGTGATCATCGCATTTGGGAAGTTCCATGGTGTGATTGATGCCGCAACGCCGATTGGTTGTTTTAGAACCATAATGCGTTTGTCGGGCTGGTGCCCCGGAATCGTTTCGCCGTAAATACGTTTTGCTTCTTCTGCAAAGAATTCAATGAATGATGCACCATATCCAATTTCGCCCTTTGCCTCGGCCAAAGGTTTACCCTGCTCAGCAGTCAAAATTGTGCCAAGGTCATCTGCATTTTCCATCATTAGATCATACCAACGACGCAGAATACTTGCCCGCTCTTTCGCGGTTTTGGCGGCCCATTCTTTTTGTGCAAATTCTGCTGCTGCGATTGCCGCAGCAGTTTGTGCGCGACTTAGATCCGCAACCTTTGCAATAATATCCCCCCTTGCAGGATTTGTTACGTCAAATGTTGCCCCGTCCTCTCCATCAACCCATTCGCCCGCTAAAAAACCTTTGGTTGCGAGCAATGACGGATCTTTCAGCAGGTCTTTTAAATTGGTTTCGTTTGCCATGGCGTCCTCCGAAAATTTCTCGTGCATAGGCAAATCACCTCTGTCATAGATTGTCCAGCTTACAAAGGATCCAAAAATGTCGCGAATTGATTATGATGATGCTTATGCCAATGCTGCGTATATACCAAACGCAGATGATTTCATCACACAGTGGCAATCAGAGGCATTGGCGTTTCGTTCAGCCATGCTGGAACAAGAGCGTGCTGAATTAGAAATCTCATATGGCGAAAGCAAACGGCAATCATACGATGTCTTTCATCCTGAGGGCGAAGTAAAGGGTACTCTCGTCTTTGTGCATGGGGGATATTGGCGGCGGTTTGATAAATCCTTTTGGTCACATTTTTCGAATGGCGTATTAAAGCAAGGGTGGCGAGTTGTGATGCCATCATATGATTTATGCCCTCGCGTATCGATTGCTGAAATTACACATCAAATACGCAGTTTTGTGACACAGATTGCAGCAAAGTATGCAGGACCACTTGCGCTTACTGGACACTCTGCTGGTGGCCATCTGGTGGCGCGATTGGGCGTGCCCGATGTATTACCCGACGATCTGGTTTCTCGAGTCACTCACATTGTTCCAATTTCGGCAGTCGCAGATTTGCGTACCTTAGTGTTTACAGAAATGAATAAAGATTTTCGATTAACTGATGAAAGCGCCGCAGCCGAAAGCCCTGCATTGATGCCCAAACCAACCTGTCCCGTGACTGTTTGGGTGGGGGGTGATGAACGACCTGTATTTTTGGAACAATCAATGGTTTTGGCCGAAAACTGGGGTGCAAAAATGATCGTGCGTCAAGGTGAGCATCATTTTAATGTGATCGATGCATTGAAAGACCCTGACAGTATTCTGGTGCGATTATTAACTTCAGAACATTAAATCAAATTACACCTTGCGATGTTAGTAACGAATTTTTTGCCCTTCCTCACAATGCGCAAGTATTTTTCAGCGATATAATTGTAATGGGATGGGCAACTCAAATTTGGACAAAAGAAGCTGTGGTGAGAACTTTGATTCACGATTTTAGTATTCTGGCCAGAACATTTTTTATTTGGAATAATCAAAAAAATTACAAAAGTTTAAGGACATTTTACCAAAATCCAAAGCAAAATCGTTAGACTACTCGGATCCGTTTTTTATCAAAGACACGAAGGACCGTTTTCAAATCGTGCCCTCGTTTTAGGATTTGTCCATCCATGCCGATAACGCTGTATTCGCCCTGTTTGCTACGTAATTTTGGGCGCTTTTCAATTCTGTAAAGGGGTTGTTCCGCTGTGCGTCTGAATATTGAGAATACGGCGATTTCTTTTAACGATGAAATTCCATAATCGCGCCATTCGCCTGCAGCGACCATTTGACCGTAGAGTGATAGTATTACGCTAAGCTCAGTGCGATGGAACGCAACAACATGATGTGCATTCGTACCAGGAAAGGGTGTCAGGTTATTCATAATCTCAGACTTGCGTCATCTGGGTGAATTTTCAAGAAAAAAAGCCCCACGTGCTGCGGGGCCTGACAGTTGGTTTATAAAATCAGCCTAGTCCATATCTTCTGGTAGGATTTGGTTCAGCACAATGGCAAGGAATGCTGTTGGTGCAACCGCAGAAGTCGCGAGTGTCTTCCAAATGCCTGGGAGATATTGAACAGCTGTTGGAACAAGATTCAAACCAAGACCTGTGGTCAGTGAAATTGCGATGATCACCATGTTTCGGCGTGTCATCTTTACTTCTGACAAGACATTCATCCCTGCAGCAGCAACCATGCCAAACATCACGATCACACCACCACCTAAAACAGGGAGTGGCATTGATGCGATCAGTGCGCCAATTTTTGGCAGCAAACCGCAGATCACCATAATTACACCAGCAATGGTCACAACGTGACGGCTCATCACGCCGGTCATGCCAACAATGCCAACGTTCTGGCTAAAGGATGTGTTTGGCAAACCGCCGAAGACACCAGCAACAGCAGTGCCTAGTCCGTCTGCATATGTTGCGCCCGCAATCTCTGCATCTGTTGCG